>ERZ894236.14-NODE-14-length-300943-cov-37.2859_pt1 | contig 300943 bp, 265 predicted proteins | sample MGYA00380297_ERZ894236 | MGnify/ENA primary metagenome ERZ894236 (study PRJEB32331, sample SAMN06328420) | human gut metagenome | biome: human gut microbiome; feature: stool | host: Homo sapiens | collected 2014-08-04 ... | reverse complement strand
TAGTGTGGGGTCTCCCCATGTGAGAGTAGGGAACCGCCAGGTTATTATTAAGTGAAGAAGCCACCCATTGGGTGGCTTTTTTGCATTTGGGGGAAAAGAAAAAAATATTTTTCACCTGAATACGTGTTCTGAACCGGATAGCATGAATCAAAGTTTGCTAAGATAGTGACGGACAGAAGCAAACAGTATCGGGGTTATCGTTGAAAGAGAAAAAAAACTGGTCCGTCCGGTATGTCGCAGGACATCCGGCACGACAAATCCCCCCCATGTCGGCAGACATGCTGGGTAACGGATTGCCGGTTGGTTTACCATTATCCGCACCGGAACAAACTATCCGTGTTGTGGTCTGGAATATCTATAAGCAACAGCGTCCTGACTGGCGCAAAACCCTTGATCGCATTTTGCATGACACGCAACTGGTTCTGCTTCAGGAAGCACAGCCTTCTCCTGAACTGGTCAGCCTGGCCGGAAAACACCAGCTTGTTGCTGATCAGGTTCCCGCGCTGCATTTTCAGCAGCACCCTTCCGGTGTGATGACACTGGCAACCTCTCATCCAATCTATTGCTGCCCGTTACAGCAGAAAGAACCCTTATTGCGTCTGCCTAAATCCGCATTAGTTACTGTGTACCCGTTGCCGGATGGCCGTCAGCTGATGGTGATTAACGTCCATGCTATTAATTTCAGTTTTGGTGTGGATGTTTACCGGCGTCAGCTGAATACGGTCGGCTCTCAGATCCGCTGTCATATCGGGCCGGTGATCCTCGGCGGTGATTTTAACGCCTGGAGCAGGCAGCGCATGAATGCCCTGAAACGTTTTGCCCGTGCCCAAGGGCTGAAAGAAGTGCTTTTTCCGGATGATATCCGGACTAAAGCATTTGGTCACCCGCTGGATTATCTGTTTTATCGCGGATTTAAGCTGACTTTATCAGATGTTATGCAGACAGATGCATCTGACCACCATCCTTTGATTGCAGAATTTCAATAATTCGGTTTGTATCAAAAAAATAATATATAAGTATAAATTATATAAGTAAGAATGATTAACTAACTGCTATAGTTAACCCGGTGTTGATGTTGTGTGTCATTTATTTAATTTAATGTTAAATAATTAACCGGAGAAACTAAATGCAGCGTATTGTTATTGTTGGCGGCGGCGCCGGCGGCACGATGGTCGCAAATATTCTGACCAGAAAGCTGTTAAATGATATTTATCAGAAGAAAGTGGAAGTTGTCCTTATTTCAGACAGTGAATGGCACTATTATAAACCTGCGTTTATGTATGTGGCCTTTAATCTGTATCAGAAAGAGGAATTACGAAAGTCACAACGCTCTCTGCTTCGCCCCGAAATTCAGTTTATTCATGACCGTGTGGAGCATTTTGATTTTGCATCACAGACGCTGCAGGGAAAAAACGGCACCAAATACGGATATGACTATCTGGTGATCGCCACCGGCTGTCAGCCGAGGCCGGATCGGATCTCCGGAATGAAAGAAGCTGCCGATCATTTCTATCAGTATCAACCTGCCCGCCAGCTGGCTGAAAAACTGGCCAAATTCGAAAAAGGCCGGATTTTTATTACGGTTTCTTTCCCTAATACCCCGAATGTTCCTCACCAGTGCGGTATCGCGCCGATGGAAACCACGCTGATGCTGGATGATTATTTCCGTCAGCGTCGTGTCCGCCAGGATATTGAAATCGTTTATACCTATCCGACAGTATCTCAGTTATTACGTAACTGCCTGTTTATGCAGAAAGATGTCTGTGAAGTCCTGCCGGCGGTCTTTCAGGAACGTAATATTCAGGCTCAGCGCGGTTTTACCCTGGAGCGTGTCTGCCCTGAAAAGAAAATTGCGTATTCCAAAGAGGGGGAAGAGCAGCCGTTTGATCTGCTGATAGGTACGCCGCCGATTTCTGCGGTGGAATCGGTACGCAATACCGGATTATCCGACGGCGATCCGGAAGAGGGCTGGCTGCCGACAGATCCGGAAACGTTGCAGGTGTACGGACTGAAAAACGTGTATGTCCTCGGGGATACTGTGGATCTGCCTATCAGTAAAGCGGCGGGCAGCTGCCATAACCAGTCAACTGTCGTAGTGGATAATATTATCGGTGAGATGCGTTTCGGCTATACCACCGCCATTTATGACGGACGGGTTCAGGCAGTCGCGCAGATGGGGCTGAATGCAGGGATGCCGCTTCAGTATGATTATAAGCATGATGTGTTACCGACACCGGCGACAAAGCTGGGTGGCCTGCTGCGTACCGGTTTTAACCGCGGGCTGTACTGGTCAACCGTTCGCGGTCTGGTATAACAGAGGAAACTGCAATGTCTGCAACAGAACAGATGAATGAACAGACTGCTGCGCCGCAGCCTGAATTATCCGCTCAAACAGCGGAAAAACTGGCGGTATTAATGCAGCTGAACCGCTTTGATAATGTGATTGATCTGCTGTCTCTGGTCTCGGATCTGGTCGATATTATCGGCAAGAATGAGGTCAACAAACTGGCGGATAATGCGGAATCGGGCATCGCATTATTGTGGGAAAGCGGACTGGCGCTGAACAAGGTCAAAATGGAAATGATGTACAGTGATGAAAAGTACAATTTCCGCAATACCTATAAATTACTGAAAGATCAGGACACGCTCAAAGGCATCAATATGGTGCTCAGAACGTTACAGATTATGGGCTCCCGTATTCAGCGTATCGACAGCGAACCCTGATACCGGACATAAAAAAACCGGGTGTATTATTCACCCGGTTTCGTGTTTTCAGAACAGTGAGCTGTCTGTTTATACCCGTTTTTTCACACCGGCAAAATAACCGACAGTCAGAATTACCACCCAGGCAATCCCCACCATCAGTGCCACACGTGTATCCGGGAAGTAACCCAGAAGGGCGATCACAAAGACCATAAAGGCGATGGTCAGAGCGGGCGCAACCGGCCACATCGGTACAGGGAATTTCAGGGTTTTGACCTCTTCCGGTTTCATCTGACGGCGCATTGCCACCTGAGATAACAGAATCATCAGCCAGACCCAGACGGTCGCGAAGGTTGCGATAGAGGCGATAATGATGAAGATTTTTTCCGGGATCAGGTAGTTAAGCACCACGCCGACCAGCAGAACCGCACTCATCACCAGAACTGTCATCCACGGCACACCGTTTTTGGTGAGCTTCATAAAGGATTTTGGTGCCTGACCTTCCTGCGCCATGCCGTACATCATCCGGCCTGCGCCGAAGATATCACTGTTAATGGCAGAAACGGCTGCGGTGATCACCACGAGGTTCAGGATATTAGCCGCGTAGGAGATATTCAGTTTTTCGAAAATCTGCACAAACGGGCTGCCGTTATGGCCGATCTGGTTCCACGGGAAGATACACATCAGGATAAACAGTGTCAGCACATAGAACAGCAGGATACGCAGCGGTACTGCGTTGATCGCTTTCGGAATGGTTTTTTCCGGGTTTTGTGCTTCACTGGCAGTGATACCGATCACTTCAATGCCGCCGAAGGCAAACATCACAATGGCCAGTGAGGCTATTACCCCGCTTATTCCGTTCGGCATAAAGCCGCCGAATTCCCATAAGTTACTGATACCGGTAGGATGTGCGGTTTCCTGGCCGAAGCCGAACAGCATAATCGCAGCGCCGCCGACAATCATGGCGATAATCGCGGTCACTTTGACAATCGAGAGCCAGAACTCCATCTCCCCGAATATCTTAACGTGACATAAATTCAGCGCGCCAATGAAACACACAATGCCCAGCACCCAGATCCACTGATCGACGTCCGGGAACCAGAGCTTCATATAGAAGCCGAAGGCGGTGACGTCCGCGAGACAGACAATCAGCATCTCAAAAACATAGTTCCAGCCGGTGAGGAACCCGGCAAGCGGCCCCATATAATGGCTGGCATATTGTGAAAATGAACCCGGTACCGGATGGTGGACTGCCATTTCGCCCAGCGCACGCATCACCATAAAGACTGCCGCACCCCCGATAAGGTAAGCCAGCAGAACAGCAGGACCCGCCTGCTCAATAGAGGCCGCCGAGCCGTAAAACAGGCCGGTGCCTATCGCCGATCCGAGTGCCATAAAGCGGATGTGCCGCCCTGTAAGCCCCCGTCGTAGCGCCGTATTATTTTCTTTCATGTATTAATCCTGTCGCTGTCATGATTAGCAGCGTTTTTACTGATGTGAAACGCGGTCAGAGTCAACCCAGTACTTTAACATAAAGAGTCATGCTGACGGGATAATTATCTGCAATAATACGGCCTTAAACGTAAGGAACAGATGAGTGATGCAATACCCTATTAACGAAATCTTTCAGACATTGCAGGGCGAAGGGGTTTTTACCGGCGTTCCGGCGATTTTTGTCCGTTTGCAGCGCTGTCCGGTCGGGTGCAGCTGGTGTGATACCAAACATACCTGGGAACAGTTACCGGAAAAAGCCTGCTCAGCAGAAGACATGATGAACAAAACAGAGGAGGACGACCGCTGGGCCTTTCTGGATGCAGACAGCATTATTATGCAGTTTGAGGCGAAAGGTTATACAGCTCGGCACGTGGTGATCACCGGCGGTGAACCGTGTTTATATGATTTGCGGCCGCTGACGGCGGTGCTCGAAGTGCGGGGTTATCAGTGCCAGATTGAAACCAGCGGCACACAACCGGTGCAGTGCAGTGAGAAGACCTGGGTGACCGTTTCCCCGAAAGTGAATATGCGCGGCGGTTATGATGTGCTGACACCTTCACTGCTGCGGGCTGATGAGGTGAAACACCCGGTCGGACGGCAGCGGGATATTGATGAACTGGATTTACTGCTGGCGAAACTGCCGGGGGATAAACAGCCGGTGGTGGCGTTGCAGCCGATCAGTCAGAAACCGGCTGCCACTGCTCTCTGTATTGAGACCTGCATCGCGCGTAACTGGCGTTTCTCGATGCAGACTCATAAATATCTTAATATTGCCTGATTATTCACCGCGGTAAATACAGCCTGCGGTACAGGTCTCTTTGACCAGTACGGCACTCAGCATCGGCAGCAGCGGTTTGGTCTGCTGCCAGATCCACTCCGCCAGTACTTCACTGGTCGGGTTTTCCAGCCCCGGGATCTCATTGAGATAGTGATGATCCAGACGGTCATAAATTGGTTTAAATACCTGTTTGACCTCAGCAAAATCGATCAGCCAGCCGGTATGCGCATCCACCTCACCACTCAGCTCCAGACGGACAAGAAAGGAATGCCCGTGCAGACGCCCGCATTTATGGCCTTCCGGGACATGCGGCAGGCGGTGGGCGGCTTCGAACTGGAACTCTTTAAAAATCGTGGTGCTCATAACTCTCTCCGGATAATGACGGTATGGCATAATAAAAGCGTCATTTTACGCAATATTCAGTGAAAATGTTACCAAAAAACAGCAAAGTGGCGAATAAATAACAGAAATGCCCGGCTATTTTTCATCGACAAAACCGGTACTTTTCTCTATGTTGGAACGTCAGAATAATAACGAATACACTCATTTACCGGGTTTACTATGACATCGCCGATCACAACCTCTCCGCTCTCCGTGCCCGACTGGCAGCACCTGCAACCCTTACTTGACAGACTGACTCCGCAACAGCTGAACTGGGTATCCGCCTGGTGCCGTGAACGGGCAGCGGCAGCGCCGTCTGCGGCGGAACAGGAACCGGCGGATATTCTGCTGATCGCTGCGTCCCAGACCGGTAACGCCCGGCGTGTGGCGGAATCCCTGCGGGATCAGTTGTTCAGTGCGCAGCGGGCGGTACGTCTGGTAAATGCCGGGGATCTCTCACTGACTGAATTTCCGGAATCACCGCTGGTGGTGCTTATCTGTGCCACCACCGGGGATGGTGATGCGCCGGAAGAAGCTCTGCCGTTGTTTCATTTCCTTCATTCTGTTCAGGCACCTTCACTGACAGAAACCCGTTATGCGGTGCTGGCGCTGGGCAACCGGGCGTATCCGCGGTTTTGTCAGGCCGGAAAGAATTTTGATAACCGCCTGCATGCTCTCGGGGCACAGCGGATCCTGCCGCGTGCGGAAGCAGACAGCGATTATCAGGCTACCGCAGATAACTGGATCTCTCAGTTGCTCCCTGAGCTGCTGAACCTGACACCACCGGCAGATGAAGAGCGGCTCAGCCGCTTCACTCACAATACGGTGGTACAGATTGATTCACAGCCGCATCAGCGTGATAAACCACAGTCTGCGGTTCTGCGCCGCGCTGTGCGCCTGACCGCACCGGAATCGGAAAAGCATGTCTGTCAGATTGTGCTGGATATCCGCGGCACCGGGTTGCAGTATCAGACCGGTGATGCGCTGGGTGTGTATCCGGAAAACAGCCCGGAGCTGGTCAGTGAGCTGCTGGGACTGCTCTGGTTTGACGGTACAGAGCGCGTCATGCTGAAAGGAAAATCGTATTCTCTGCGTGACGCCCTGCTGACGCAGTGTGAGCTGACCATCAACAGCGCACCGGTTGTGGCGGCTTACGCCCGCCTCAGTAACGCGCCGGAACTGCTGGATATGATTGCGGATCCGCAGCAGCTGATATCGTACGCACAGCGCAGACCGGTGGCGGATATGGTGCGTGAGTTTGCCGTGCAGACCTCCGCACAGGCCTGGGTGGATTGCCTGCCGCCGCTGATGCCGCGTTTATACTCCATTTCCTCGTCGCCGCTGGTTTCACCGGATGAAGTGCATCTGACCGCCGGGGTGGTGGAGTTCCGGACTGACGGGCGCACCCGCTACGGTGCGGCAACCCGTTACCTGACGCATCAGTTACAGCCCGGGGATACGGTGGCCTGTTTTGTGGAACACAATGAGCACTTCCGCCTGCCGGATGACCCAGAAAAACCGGTGATTATGATAGGGCCGGGCACCGGCATTGCGCCGTTCCGTGCGTTTCTTCAGCAGCGGGCGGCTCAGCAATCCGGCGGAAAAAACTGGCTGATTACCGGCAATCCGCATGAAAAAAGTGATTTTCTGTATGAGGCAGAGCTGACAGATTTTGTGCGTCAGGGCGTGCTGACAGAGCTGACAACCGCCTGGTCGCGGGATCAGCCGCAGAAGATTTATGTGCAGGATAAGCTGTCTGAAATGCGGGAAACCGTCTGGCGCTGGCTGGAGCAGGGCGCATACATTTATGTGTGCGGGGATGCTTTCCGGATGGCAAAAGACACGGATGCCGCATTACTGGATATTATCCGCAGTGAAGGGGCGATGTCCGCGGAAGAGGCACAGGTTTTTCTGAACGGATTACGGACAGCAAAACGTTATCAGCGGGATGTTTACTGATCTTCTGTCCGAATAACGGACGGAACAGTAGCATCTGCGCCGATCTTATGGGAAGATTAGCCGATCTTTTCGGGGGCGGTGATGGGCAAACTGACGCTATTACTTTTAGTTATTCTGGGCTGGCTGCAATATTCATTGTGGTTAGGGAAAAACGGTATTCACGACTATGTACAGGTCAGTGAAGATGTTGCTGCATCAGAACAGGTAAATGCGAAGCTCAAAGCCCGTAACGAACAGCTGTTTGCTGAGATCGGCGATCTGAACGACGGGCTTGAGGCCATCGAAGAGCGCGGGCGCAGTGAATTAGGCATGATCAAGCCCGGCGAAAGCTTTTACCGGGTCCTGTCCGAAAAACGGACACAGCAGAACACGCAGTCACAAAGTCGCAGTAACTAATCCCTATGACAATACTTTCTTCCGCAATGACCGGCGCACAACCGGCACCGGACTTATCCGGTATTTCTGATGATGCTCCGGTCACGGCGCTGATCCCGGCCGCCGGTACCGGTACCCGCATGCAGTGCGAATGCCCTAAGCAATACCTGATTATTGCCGGAAAAACCATTCTGGAACATACCCTCGCTATTCTGCTGGAACACCCGCGCATCACACAGGTGGTCGTGGCGCTGCATCCGCAGGATACGGTTTTCAGTACATTACCGGTCGCGCGGCATCCCCGCATCCGCACTGTCACCGGCGGTGGTGAGCGGGCAGATTCTGTCCTGGCGGGTCTCGATTATCTTGCTGATCATACTCCGGAAAACAGCTGGGTACTGGTGCATGACGCTGCGCGTCCCTGTCTGCAGCTGACGGATCTGAACCGGCTGCTGGCCGTGATGTCAGACACACAAACCGGTAACCGCGTGCAGGGGGCGATTCTGGCCTCACCGGTGCGCGATACCATGAAGCGGGGTGTGGCATCTGCCGGATATACCGGTATTGATCATACTGTTGAGCGCACACAGTTGTGGCACGCCCTGACCCCGCAATTTTTTCCGCTTCATCTGCTGCGCACCTGTCTGCAGCAGGCGCTGTCTCAGCAGGCGTTGATCACTGATGAAGCCTCCGCGCTGGAGTTTTGCGGCTATCAGCCGTTGCTGGTGCCCGGCCGCGCGGACAATATTAAAGTCACACAGCCGGAAGATCTCGCACTTGCCGGGTTCTACCTGTCCAATAACAATAAGGAACAGACAACATGATGAGAATCGGACACGGTTTTGATGTTCATGCCTTCGGCGGCGAAGGCCCGATTGTGATTGCGGGCGTCCGCATTCCTTACGAACAGGGATTACTGGCGCATTCCGACGGTGATGTCGCCCTGCATGCGGCCACCGATGCATTGCTGGGTGCGGCGGCGCTGGGGGATATCGGCAAATTATTCCCGGATACTGATCCGGCCTATAAAGGTGCGGACAGCCGTGTGCTGCTGCGTGAGGCATTCCGCCGTATTCAGGAGAAAGGCTACAGACTGGGCAACCTGGATGTCACCATTATCGCCCAGGCACCGAAAATGCTGCCGCATATCCCGCAGATGCGGGTGAATCTGGCGGAAGATTTGCAGTGTCATATGGATGATATCAATGTGAAAGCCACCACCACCGAGAAACTCGGTTTCACCGGCCGCAAAGAAGGGATCGCCTGTGAGGCGGTGGCGCTGCTTGTGAAGGCTGAAGCATGAGTCTCCCGGTCAGTTATTTCCACGGTAAACCGGCGGCCACCGGGGTGCTGAAAGCACAGCCGGAAGATTTTCTGGTGCAGGAAGATTTGGGGTTTGAACCTGACGGTGACGGCGAACATGTGATGGTCCGTATCCGCAAAACCGGCTGTAACACGCGGTTTGTGGCGGAAGAACTGGCTAAATTTGCGAAAATCGCCGCCCGTGCTGTCAGTTACGCCGGACTGAAAGATCGCCATGCGGTCACCGAACAGTGGTTCTGCCTGCAGATGCCGGGAAAAGAAACACCGGATTTCACGCAGATGCAGCTTGAAGGCTGCGAAGTCCTGGCGGTTAACCGCCAGAAACGCAAATTGCGGATCGGCGCGCTGAAAGGCAATCAGTTTACTATTGTGCTGCGCCGGATCAGCGATCGCACCGCGACAGAACAGCGTCTGCAGCAGATTGCACAATCCGGGGTACCGAATTATTTCGGTGAGCAGCGTTTCGGACGCAACGGCCAGAATCTGCATTTCGCACAGCGCTGGGCTGATGGCGAAATCAGTGTGAAAGATCGCAGCAAACGCGGTTTTTATCTCTCCGCTGCCCGCAGTGCGATGTTTAACGCGGTGGCGGACGCCCGTCTGACACAGCAGCTTCAGGCAACCGCATTGCAGGGTGATGCGGTACAGCTCGCCGGGCGCGGCAGCTGGTTTGCGGTTCAGGCGGATGAACTGGCGGATGTACAGCAGCGTCTGGATAACCGTGAACTGCGCATTACAGCGCCGTTACCGGGCAAGGGTGATCTGGGGTCTCAGGATGCGGCACTGGCCTTTGAAACAGGACAGCTGGCACCGTGGCAATCACTGTGGCAACTGGCGGAAAAAGAGGGGGCGGATAATGCCCGCCGAGCGCTGATGTTGTATCCGGAGCATTTCACATCTGAATGGATGGATGATGAAACCGTCCGTTTATCCTTCTTCCTGCCGGCCGGCAGTTTTGCCACCAGTGTTATCCGCGAAATTATTGAGCTGGAAGCGGATCAGGCGGCGGAATTCAGTGAATAATCAACAGACTGATTAACATAAAAAAGGGGCGGAAATTATTCCGCCCCTTTTTTCGTTCTGTTTTTTATTCAGGTTTTGCTGCGGCGGCTTTGTCTGTTTCCGCCAGCAATTCAGTCAGATACACTTTGGCATCCACCGGATCTTTGCCCGGCAGTTTTACCTGATACGGCCTACCGCTGATGGAGGAGCCGGATGCCACTTTATCCACAAACTGTTCTGCGGTGCTCAGACGTTTTTTCGTTTTGCTTAATTTCAGGCGCAGATGTGATTCCGCGTCGGCGGCATTATGCTCACTGCCGTTGCGGATAAAAATCAGCTGTTCCTGCTTCCCGACAGCGGTCAGCAGGTTTTCCACTCTGCTCTCTTCCTGAGGTGACAGCGCGAATGCCTCTGATACCAGAAGCAGTCCGGCAGTCAGTGCGGTGAACAGGGTAGCTGTGATTCGTTTACAGATAGCCATGCAGAAATCCTTTCAGTCATAAATAATACAAGTATCATGCAGCTGAATATGAAAAAAGCAATCAGACTAAATCTGTTATAACCCTTTTTTATCGCGGCTAACTTGATAAAATAGTTTTCTGTCGTGATAAACGAGCTGTTACTGATAAAAAAGGATACCGTTGTGCTGCGAATTCTGGTGAGTAATGATGACGGCGTCAGTGCGCCGGGGATCCGGACATTGTCTGAGGCGCTGCGGCGCACTTACCATGTGCAGGTGGTTGCACCTGATCGCAACCGCAGCGGGGCATCCAACGCGCTGACACTCGATCGCCCGCTGCGCACGGTAGTGCATGAGAACGGCGATATTGCGCTGGTGGAAGGCACGCCGACAGATTGTGTCTATATCGGTGCTAATCTGCTGATGCGTCCGCGTCCGGAAATTGTGGTTTCCGGGATTAACTGCGGCCCGAACCTCGGGGATGATGTGATTTACTCCGGTACGGTTGCGGCAGCGATGGAAGGACGTCACCTGGGATTACCGGCGATTGCGGTCTCCCTGAACGGCGAAACCCATTATGATACGGCGGCGGAAATTACCTGCCGTCTGCTGACCATGCTGCAGCAGGTGCCGCTGCGGGCCGGTAATATTCTGAACGTGAATGTGCCGGATGTTCCGCTCAGTGAGATCAAAGGAATGAAAGTGACGCGCTGCGGAACGCGCCGGGCACCGGATGTGGTCTACACACAGATGGATCCGAAAGGGAATCCGCTGTACTGGCTCGGCCCTCCGGGGGAAAAACTGGATACCGGGCCGGATACCGATTTCGCGGCGGTGGATGCAGGTTATGTCTCTGTCACGCCGCTGCATGTTGATCTGACCGCCTACAGCGTGCAGGAAAAATTAGAAGACTGGTTACAAAAAGCAGGGGTGATACAGGAATGATCCGCCGGGTGGTACAGGATCTGATTACACAGTTACGTCAGGCCGGGATCCGCGATGAACGTCTGTTACAGGCGATGGCGGCTGTCCCGCGGGAGAATTTTGTCGATGAAGCGCTGACACACAAAGCTTACGACAACACTGCGCTGCCGATTGGCTACGGGCAGACTATCTCCCAGCCGTTTATGGTGGCTAAGATGACAGAACTGCTGGATCCGGCTCCGCAGGCGCATGTGCTGGAAATCGGCACCGGCTCCGGCTATCAGACGGCGATCCTCGCACACCTTGCGGCGCATGTTTACTCTGTTGAGCGGGTCAAAGGATTACAGTGGCATGCCAAACGCCGCTTTAAACAGCTTGATCTGCATAATATTTCCACCCGTCACGGTGACGGCTGGGAAGGCTGGCCGTCCCGTGGTCCGTTTGACAGCATTATTGTCACCGCCGCCGCCAGTGATATCCCGCCGGCGCTGCTCAGTCAGCTGGCGGATAACGGCCGGATGGTGATACCGGTGGGGGAACAGCAGCAGATGCTCAAACTGATCCGCCGCCGTGGCAATGATTTTCATACCCAATCGATCGGAACAGTCCGGTTTGTTCCCCTGATTCACGGCGATCTGGGATAAAAATGGCTATTTTGGTAACAAGACTTTTTCATTTCGCTTAGTATCTGTTTTAATAATACAATCCTGCCATGTGGCCTGCGGCCGCGTGGTGACTTTCTGATTGTCAGTTTTCGCACTATTTCCAGTTTCGGGAGAAGGAATATGAACTCAAGAAACCCTATGAAAACAATACGATGGGTTGCAATTGGGTCACTGATGAGCACGGTTCTGGCCGGATGCTCAACGCCGTATCATGCCGCACCAATCAGCAGTGTGGACGAAAGCAGCAGTGCACCGGTAATGACAGCAGGCAATGATAACAACAGTACATCTGTGTCCACACCGATGCCGGTACGTCCTCAGCTCAGTTCCGCCAATAACACACAGCCGGTCAGCCGGAGTGTGCAGCAGCCGCGCTCTGCCAATGTGCAGACCAGCAGCGATGGCCGGATTCAGTACAACCGTAATTATGATGCGATCCCGAAAGGCAGTTACAGCGGAAATACCTATACGGTTCAGCGCGGTGATACATTATTTTACATCGCTTATATCTCCGGATCTGACTTCCGCGAACTGGCATCACAGAACAATATTCCTGAGCCGTACAGCCTGAACGAAGGGCAGGTGATTCGGTTAAGCAACGGCGGCGGCAACAATGTTGCACCGGTCAGCAGCGGCACTCAGGTCGCAACAAATAGGAATACTCCGCAAAACGGGGTGGTTGATTCTCAACCAACTAATGCGTATTCTGAATCTGCAGGCGCTAAACCGGCCGGCGGTAAGATGCTCTCATCTCAGGTCACCGCACAGGCAAAAGCGAATAACGGTACTGCCGCCACCACAGCGGCAACAACCGCAGCCGTTACCGCACCGGCAACAACAACCAGCGCGCCTGTCGCCGTAAATAGTGGTTCCTTTAAATGGGGCTGGCCAGCGGAAGGCAAAGTCATTTCCAACTACACAGGACCTACCAGCGGTAACCGGGGTATTGATATCGGTGGTACACGTGGACAGCCTGTTTTTGCTTCAGCGCCGGGTAAAGTGGTGTATACCGGTAATGCGTTACGCGGCTACGGCAATCTGGTCATCATCAAGCACAATGATGATTTCCTGACAGCCTACGCGCATAACGATTCCATCCTGGTTAAAGATCAGCAGGACGTCGCAGCTGGTCAGAAAATTGCCACGATGGGCAGCAGCGGAACCACATCTGTAAGATTACACTTTGAAATTCGTTACAAGGGAAAATCAGTCAACCCGCTGCAGTACTTACCGCAGCGATAAACGGCAGAACAGCTTGTTCTGCCTGAATTATCGGGGTAGGAGCAAGCTGATGAGCCGTAATCCACTGAACGCTAACGAGTTATACGACGAAGATTTTGCCGCCGGGCAGGATGAAGATGAAGAGCTGTTTGATGAGAAACAGCTGGCAGAGGAGAGCGAATCTGACGATCCCGGCCCGGACATTGAGTTCGTGCAGAGTGTCAGCCAGCGTGTCCTGGATGCTACTCAGCTTTATCTTGGTGAGATAGGCTTTTCACCGCTGCTCAGCGCAGAAGAAGAAGTCTTTTTTGCACGGCGCGCCCTGCGGGGTGATACCGCAGCGCGCCAGCGTATGATTGAAAGTAACCTCCGTCTGGTGGTGAAAATCTCCCGCCGCTACAGTAATCGCGGGCTGGCGCTGCTTGATCTGATCGAAGAGGGCAACCTCGGGCTGATCCGCGCGGTGGAGAAATTTGATCCGGAGAAAGGCTTCCGTTTTTCTACCTATGCAACATGGTGGATCCGTCAGACTATTGAACGGGCTATCATGAACCAGACCCGCACCATCCGTCTCCCTATCCATATTGTCAAAGAACTGAATGTCTATCTGCGCACCGCCCGTGAGCTGGCACAAAAGCTGGATCATGAGCCGACAGCGGAAGAAATTGCCGAACAGCTGGATAAACCGGTGGATGATGTCAGCCGTATGCTCCGTCTGAATGAGCGCATCACCTCAGTGGATGTCCCGGTGGGTGCGGATTCAGATAAAGCCCTGCTGGATATTCTGTCTGACGAAAATGATGTCACACCGGAAAACCGGCTGCAGGATAACAACATGCAGCAGAGCATTGTGAAATGGCTGTATGAGCTGAATCCGAAGCAGCGGGAAGTGCTGGCGCGTCGTTTTGGTTTGCTGGGCTATGAGGCGGAGACACTGGAAGATGTGGGACGCGAGATTGGTTTAACCCGCGAACGTGTGCGGCAGATTCAGGTGGAAGGTTTACGCCGCCTGAAGGATATCCTGCACAACCACGGGTTATGTGAGAATTCACTGTTTAACTGAGTGATCCGTAAAACAGCGTTCTCAGAGCAGTTATAAATATTATTCATGTAAAAGGGGGAATTTATTCCCCCCTTTTCTTTTGTCCGGCTGTCAGAGCATCTCTTTCAGGCGGTAGAGCCAGTCCAGTGCCTGACGCGGTGTCAGTGAATCCGGGTTAATTCCCGCCAGCGCATCCAGTGCCGGAGCTGCTTCCTCCGGAGTATCCAGCAGATTCATTTGCGGTGTTTCCACATGGCTTGCCGTCGCATTCAGTGAGAGCGATTCCAGCTCGCGCAGTTTCTGCTTCGCGCGTTTAATCACATCACGCGGCACGCCGGCGAGCAGGGCGACGGCAAGACCGTAACTTTTGCTGGCCGCGCCATCCTGTACACTGTGCATAAAGGCAATAGTGTCGCCGTGCTCAACTGCATCCAGATGGATATTGGCCACGCCTTCGAGTTTTTCCGGCAGCGTGGTCAGCTCGAAATAGTGAGTGGCGAACAGTGTCAGTGCTTTGATACGGTTTGCCAGGCTTTCCGCACAGGCCCAGGCCAGCGATAAACCATCATAGGTGGATGTGCCGCGCCCGATTTCATCCATCAGTACCAGGCTTTGCTCTGTGGCGTTATGCAGGATATTGGCGGTTTCGGTCATTTCCACCATAAAGGTGGAGCGGCCGGAAGCGAGATCATCCGATGCCCCGACGCGGGTGAAAATCCGATCCACCGGGCCGATAACTGCTTTTTCCGCCGGCACAAAACTGCCGATATACGCGAGCAGCGCGATAAGCGCCGTCTGGCGCATATAGGTACTTTTACCGCCCATGTTCGGGCCGGTGATGATCAGCAGGCGGCGCTGTGGTGACATTGTCAGCGGGTTGGCGATAAACGGCTCTGTCAGCACATGCTCGACAACCGGGTGACGACCGCCGGTGATCTGAATACCGACTTTATCCGTCAGTTGCGGACAGGTGTAATTGAGGGTTTCCGCGCGCTCGGCCAGGTTGGTGAGCACATCCAGTTCCGCGAGAGTGTCCGAACTGCACTGCAGGGCTTCCAGATGCGGCAGCAGCAGATCAAATAATTCATCATAAAGGGCTTTTTCAATCGCCAGTGCTTTGCTCTTGGAGGTCAGAACTTTATCTTCATACTCTTTCAGTTCCGGAATGATGTAGCGCTCGGCATTTTTCAGGGTCTGGCGGCGGACGTAATGGATCGGCACCAGATGGCTCTGTCCGCGGCTGACCTGAATATAGTAACCGTGGACACCATTAAACCCGACTTTCAGTGTATCGATGCCGAGTTTTTCCCGTTCGCGGATTTCCAGTTTATCGAGATAATCACTGGCGCCGTCCGCCAGGGCACGCCACTCATCCAGCTCTTCATTATAGCCCGGGGCAATTACACCGCCGTCCCGCACCAGTACCGGCGGCGCTTCAACAACGGCCCGCTCCAGCAGAGCCTGTAATTCATCAAACTGTCCGATACGCTGTTGCAGTGTCTGAATATACGGATCAGATACCGCACTCAGCTGTGCCTGAATATCCGGATACTGTGAAAAAGCATGGCGCATCCGCGCCAGGTCGCGCGGACGGGCGGTGCGCAGTGCCAGGCGTGCCAGCACCCGTTCCAGATCGCCAATCTGGCGCAGAACCGGCTGTAAATCAGGGCTGATTTCCATCAGCGCGGCAATCGCCTGCTGGCGGTTGGCGAGCACGGCCCTGTCACGCAGCGGGGAATGCAGCCAGCGCTTGAGCATCCGGCTGCCCATCGGGGTTACACACAGATCCAGTACGGACGACAGGGTATTTTCGGTGCCGCCGCTGAGGTTCTGGGTAATTTCCAGATTACGGCGCGTGGCTGCATCCAGAATCACATTTTCCTGCAGATTTTCCAGGGTCACACTGCGGATATGCGGCAGCGAGGTGCGCTGGGTATCTTTGACATATTGCAGAAGACATCCGGCGGCCTGTAAGGCCAGCGGGGCATTTTCCACGCCGAAGCCGTGCAAATCACGGGTACCGAACTGCAATGTCAGCTGCTGACGGGCAGTTTCGAGTTCAAATTCCCACAACGGACGGCGGCGCAGCCCTTTCTGATTCTGAATAATGGCGAAATCCGCCATATCTTCCGGGTAGAGCAGCTCTGCCGGGCGGGTACGCTGTAATTCCGCGGCCATCGCGTCTTTATCCTCTAACTGGAGGATACGGAAACGGCCGGATGTGATATCCAGGGTGGCATAACCAAACCCGCGCGCATCCTGCCAGACAGCGGCGAGCAGGTTATCCTGACGCTCCTGTAACAGGGCTTCGTCACTGACCGTTCCCGGCGTGACGATGCGGATCACTTTGCGCTCCACAGGGCCTTTGCTGGTGGCCGGATCGCCGATTTGCTCACAGATGGCAACGGATTCCCCGAGCTGAACCAGTTTTGCCAGGTATCCCTCAACCGCATGGTGCGGCACACCGGCCATCGGGATCGGCTGACCGGCGGTCTGGCCGCGTTTGGTCAGTGAAATATCCAGTAACTGTGCTGCCCGTTTGGCATCATCAAAGAACAGCTCATAGAAGTCACCCATCCGGTAAAACATCAGAATATCCGGATGCTGTGCTTTGAGCCGGAAGTACTGCTGCATCATGGGTGTATGGGAGTCAAAGTTTTGGTTGTCAGTCATAAGGATTCTGTTAACACACTGAAAGAGTTGCGGTTTACCAACTGTCCGCTCCGGGTACAGTCTTCATTAATGTGCTTAAAATAACACAGATTATGATGAAAGAGGGGATTCCTTCCTGCACCACGGTGAATTATTGAAAAGGGTGGAGGAAGATCGCAAAACCGGGGAAAAGATGAGAAGGTCACGCAAAAAGCCGCGCAATATACGTTTACGCGGCTTCACCACTCTGTGTTGTTCTGTTCCCTGAACAATCACGTCAGGTTTGTACAAACAGATACTACTGAGAACTTAACGTACTTTATTGAATTATACTTCAGAGATTAATTAAAATCCGGGTTTTATCCGGTTAAATTCAATAAGTATTTATGAATTATTTTTTTATTATACTTCGGTCACTTTAACAGACATTACGGTATATTTACCATTTGCGTCTTCACCACCATGGTAATAATACAGGCGTCCTTCGATAAAGAAGAAGTTAAAGTTTTTACGATCATCGATAGCATATTCAAATGTGCTGACCAGTCCGAGTGTTGTGGTTGAATAAACTTCCATGTTTTTGCCGGCTAAGTCAACCGCACAAATATAAGTGGTTGCAGTAACATCATCATACGCTGCCTGAATAATATCATAATAACGGCCAAAGTTTTTACTGAGGATAGTTTCGCCCAGCGTGCCGTTTTTATATACAGGTTTGATCAGGTAATTTCCGCTTTCATCTTCCGCCAGAAGAAAAGTTTTATTGCCAACATTATAGATAACTGTCTGCGGATGAATATGACCTAATTCACCTTTATCAACCATTGTTAATTTTATTTTACGAGCCATAATATTACTCCTTTTACATTAAATGCACTCCGATGTGGTGCGGCTATAGTTATAAGGAAATGGTATGGCATCCGCAATATTGAAAGTTAATAATGTTATTATTTAAATTATGCAATCTAATATAGAATATATAGCATTACTATATGGGAAATATTGTTCTCTGTATGAATTACATCGTCAGTGAGTATTTCTCTGATAATAACATTTTGTTACTGTACCAGTGTATAATAATAACGTTACTCACATAGCAATTATTGCTTATTATCGCACGTAAAGTCCGGAATTTATCAAAATTAGCCGTTAGAATTCATCACCATTTAATTAAACGAAACCGGCTTATATTATGTTACGCCCGATACTTCACACTCTGATTATTACCGGCTCACTGAGCCTGAGCGCTTTTTCTTATGCTGACGGCCCGACTCTGTCGTTAAGTGTCAGCCAGTCCGGCGGTTCTGCACAAAATGATGATGGCTCTCCTGATGCCACCCGTCCCGCTGAATCCCAATCCCGTATTCTGCCTATCTGGGGCGATGAAGCCCGCGCCCGGGGTTATGATCTTCCCGAGCCGTTTGGTGTCGGTTATAACTATATGAATCTGCGGCAGGATATTGTTGTGGATAAAATCGGCTTTATTATGCCGAAGAACCCTGAAACGGCGAGTGCATTATCCGTTGATGCCGGCCATACACGGGAAAAAAGTGAAACCCATATGCTGAAAGTGGATTCCTGGATTTTCCCGTTTATGAATGTGTACGGTTTATACGGGAAAACCAAAGGAAAATCTCACACTATTCTGAATGGCGGGGCCTTTGATCTCGGGTTTACAAAATTGCCGCTGGAATTCCTGGAAGGACAGCCGTTCGATTTGGATTTCGAAGGTAAAACTTATGGTGCCGGTATGACACTGGCCGGCGGATATAATCAGTTTTTCGGAACCGTTGATCTTAACTACACCAAAACTAATCTGGATATCCTCGATGGGGATATTAAAGCACTGGTGATTTCCCCGCGTATCGGTTATGAATTTGTCTTTTCACCATTAATCGCCGGTCAGGGAAATACCAAATTACAGGTCTGGACCGGGGCCATGTATCAGGATATTACCCAGCGTTTTAAAGGTGATATCAGCGGGCTGAGTTTACCGGGACAATTCCAGGATTTTGTGAATGCGCTGGATGATCCGGGAATGAAATTCGATGTTGAACAGCATCTTGCTCATAAATGGAGCAACCTGATCGGTGCCCGGTTAGAAGTGACCCGCAATTTTAATATAATCTCAGAAGTGGGCTTTAATAACCGTAACAGTTTCTTTATTTCCGGAGAATTCCGTTTTTAATGATATTTCGTTATTGTGCCGCGGGGCTGGCATTTGCCGGTCTGGTGGCGGTTCACACAGCAAAGGCCGGTTATTTACCCTCACGGGAACAAATTGATGATGTACTGTCCGGACTGGGCAGTAATAATCAGTTTGACCGCAGTAAAACCATCGACTGGGGGGTATTACCCGGGCCGTTTTATACCCCTGAACTGGAATTGGGTATCGGGGTAGCTCTGGTCGGCATGTATCAGGCGGGCAGTGATCCTGACAGTAAAATATCCACCTTATCCCTCAGTGGTTTTGCCTCCTCCACCGGGGCTTTCGGGCTGAACCTGAATAATTACACCTATCTGGATAATGATAACTGGCGTTTTTATCTCAGCGGCACAATCAATAATGTACCGACGGATTACTGGGGAAAAGGGTATCAGGCCGGGCGTGTCAAAGATCATTTCGGTGAATATAAGTCACAGCAACTGCGGCTGACGCCGTCACTGCTGCGCCGGGTGGCGGATGATACCTATCTCGGGTTAGGCTGGGATTTCAGCACACTGAATGCTGCCTCGCCGGATAAACCATTCAGCCGCTATATGGATGAGCATGACTATGACCGGCATGCGGTCAGTTCCGGGGTCAGCGCCACCTTCAGTTATGACAGCCGGGATTTCCTGCCGAATGCCCGCCAGGGGCAGGCACTGGGTCTGCGTTATACCTGGTATGCGCCGTCACTCGGCAGTGATACGCGGTTTAATACCACCGAGATTCAGTACAACTATTATTATCCGCTGGATGATAAAACAGTGCTGGCGTTTGATAACTACGCACGCTTTGCATCCGGAGATGTGCCGTGGGATCAGTATTCCCGGCTGGGTAACGGGCGGCAGATGCGTGGGTATTATGACGGCCGCTATCAGGATAATCATGTTTTTGCCTCACAGGTGGAGTACCGGCGCAAGCTGAACTGGCGGCACGGTATTGTGCTCTGGGCCGGCGGCGGGACGATGAGTGAGAGTGCGCGTCATCCCGGCGGGGGACACTGGCTGCCGAACGTCGGTGTGGGATATCGTTTTGAATTCAAACCCCGGATGAATGTGCGGCTTGATTTTGGGGTCGGGAAACAGAGCAGCGGTTTTTATTTCCAGGTCGGGGAAGCCTTCTGATGCGGGTATTTATCAGCGCAATTATCATGATGGTACTGTTATCCGGCTGTCAGAGCCGGATGGCCGATGTGCCGGTTATACGCGCCGATCTTTCTCCGCAGACCACGGAAACGGCAGCTCAGGCATTTCCGGTTGCAGATAAGGTGGGGGCGCCTGACGGGCTGCGCCCCTGCTGCGCATTCGGCTATGATTTGCAGGCAAAACTGGGGCCGGTTCCGGTGCCGTTTTACACCATCGGCAATGTGCTGACCGCCGGTGATTTGGGGGAGCATGTCTACAATGACAGCTTCTGGTTTGGCGTGGCGGAAGTTATCGGCCTGAGTAATGAAAACCTCGGGATCATCTATTCCCGCCACGGCGGATTTATTGATATCGCTCATGTGCGGGATACCGCCGATTACACTTATTACCTGTTCACACAAATCTATCCGCATCTTGGTGATGCCCGGATGCTGATACTGTCGGATGAACTGTCTTCCCGCCGTATTCAGTTCCGCCGTTTTACCCCGCCGCAGGATCCGGCAGAGCGCTATACCCTGAGTGTGTATCTGGCGGCGCGGCTCGCATTTCGCCTGGCGGCATGGCATGAGATTGCCCAGTGGTATGGTTATCATTCAGTTCCCGGCTTTCCTGAGGAAATTTCGGCATTTACCCCGGAAGATCTCTATTCCAACCTGCTGGGGGCGCGCCTTGCCATCACATTGCTGTTACAGGGACACGGCGGGTCAGTGGCTGATTTTAACCGCGGAATGGAGGGTATTCTTCCGCAGGCGCTGGCACAACTGGATGCTCAGCCCGCAGCCGTTACCCGGCAGATGTTTGACAGTATCGACGGGCGCTGGTGGGATAAGCGGCAGCGGGTGCCGGAGAAGTTTCTGGTGCTGCGCCGGGATTACAGTGTGAGTGATGACCGGCTGCCGTCACAGCCAGCGCAGGAAACCGCTGCCGGATTGAGACTGGCACTACCTCAGTACTACCGGGGCTGGTCTCTGGCGGATTTGGCATCCTTTGAATTGTGGCGGACAAACAATCCCGGAAATCTGCCGGTGACCGCACTGCCGTTTACCGAAGCGGATTTTCCGGCACTGACAGCACATGCGGCGGCTGAGGATAAAAAAACAGCGCCGGTGTCAGTGCAGCGAAATCAGTAACAGCGGGAGAACCCGGCCGGGCAGGGATTCCGACGGCGTTTCCCCGATGCGGATAGCCCCCTGGCGGATATAAAATGCTTCCGCGTTGGGATCAGCATCCACCAGAAGGGCGCTGATACACTGTGTCCGGGCGGAGGAAACCGCCCACTGATACAGTGCGCTGCCTATTCCCTGATGCAGATAATCCGGATGCACAAAGAGTTTGGATAGCTTTCCGTTCTCTTCCTGGCGGTTGATGGTCAGTTGCACAACACCGGCAATTTTGCCGTTGATTCGTGCGGTCATCAGCCCGGAGCGGTCAAAATCAGCGGAGGTAATGGTCAGTTCATCCCGGCAGGTCGCCATAAATTTTTCATCATATCCCCAGTGTTGTTTTGAACGCAGGCACAGGCGGGTCAGATAATCCGCTTCATCACGCTGAGGCGGGGCGAGTAAAAAAACGGGTGCTTCTGTGGTCATAACGATCAAATCCGTGATTTTGCTGAGACGAATAATAATAGCAGATCAAATGTCAGGCTGCGTAAGCCGGCGGTGTGTTATTTCACCGCAGGCGGATGTCATTTTGTACCGGGGTTATCAGCGCGGAAAAGCTGAACGGCTGATTGTGCATCTGCCCGGTGTTACAGTGGCGCAGAAAGCGCGATGCCCTGAGCGGCAGCAGATCGGCGCGGCCGTGACAGCCGAGCGTCTGTAACTGACCCGGCCAGTGTTTTGCCGCCAGTTTCAGGTGCTCTGCCGGGTCACCGGCAATCAGATTAAAACCGTACGGCAGCCAGTGTGCCGGTTCAAATTCCCTCTGCAATGTCAGCCCCCAGCCGGATACCGCGCTGTAAACCGGCGGCCGGAAATCCGGTGCCAGCACATGGCGCAGTGTCAGCTCCCGTGCCTTCACCATCTGCAGCAGACGGATATGCTGCGGCAGACGCGGCAGTTCATCCAGCACCTGTGACAGTGAGCTGTACAGCCGTTCCGCCATCATCGGGCTGTCGAGCAGAATAAAGCGCGGTGAGTTGCTCACGCCCCTGAAGAACAGGCAGGTATCCCACAGGATCAGTTCCGGAGCCGGTAAATCCGAACCACAGATCGCCATGGCGCTGATCTTCGGCCCGTTTTCGGTCAGGCGGATATGCGGCGGGGTGATTTTCCGCCAGTGGCGGATCAGGGCATCGGTTCCGGTCACCATCACGGTATCGGTGTTGCGCAGCAGTGCGGCATCACCCTGCGCCGGATCGGCAAATTCACAAATGATATTGTCTGCACCCGGCTGTCCGCACAGCATCGTGAGCCAGTCGCTGTGGTTGCGGGTTCTGATACGGACAGCGGTACCGGTGATATAAGCGGCGATGATCAGCTCCGCTGTGGTCAGCGGGTTATAGCCGTTATCAATAATCAGGGCACGTTCTGCCGCATACCATTGTGTGCCGCTGAGGATGCTTTCTGCCGCGGTATCAATGGCGCGGGTGTCCGCCAGCCATTGCAGACGCATCTGACAGAATGAGTGTGTGGCCGGATCGGCGGAAAATACCGGTTTACGGCTGAGAATTTCCGACAGGTGATCTTTGATGGCCGCAATACGCCGGCTGACAGCATCTGTCATCATATTTCATCTCCGCTGAGGCTGTCCCGCGCCGTGAGCAGCGGGGTATGGAAATGCCCTTCCTGACAGCTGACATAATGCAGCGGGTGTGCCGGAGTGCTGTAGATCTCACGGAGGGTGACGGACGGTGCCAGCAGTGTCTGCGGTAGTTTATCTGTGATGATCCGGCGGTGGCTGCTCTGGCCGTGGCTGCTCAGTATGCGGATATCCCCTTTCAGGGCAAAAGGCGCCGGGCTGCGCTGTGCGAACTGCGCGGCATGATGTGCGGCGGCAAAGATATACACCGGATCCGGTTTCTGCGCCCACTCCATCAGCACCGCCCATGCCAGTACCGTATTCGGCTGGCCATCTGCAAACACAGCGGTGACGCACTCTTTTACCGGCGCAAACTGTGTCAGTTCAGGGAACAGCGGGGTGTCGTATTCATGGTGCGGAGAAGACTGCGCTGATGTCAGCAGCAGGAAACGCGCCGGACGGATGTCGGTGAGTCCGCTGAGACGGAGAACCGATGCCATTGTCCGTTTAATGGTTTCCGCGTGTTTTGCATCCGTGTGCGTGGCCGGACACCCGCTGCGGAACAGCTCTGCGGGAATGACCGGCGCGGGCTCTGCGTTATCCAGCAGAGCATAGGACGGATTATTGCGGCAGTGATAACGATCAGTCTGCTCCATCGCTTTCAGATAGCGGGTTTCCGCCGACGGGGTCAGCGGCGCACAGGGCGACGGATTATCCGCGAACTGCTCAATCGCACCGGTGTCCGCAGATACCGGCTGCACAATCTCCTTTTGCATCATCCCCCCGTGTTATCACTGATAAAAACTGCGGGGTCAGTATATAAGTATTCTTTATGCGATAATTCTTAATTCGGCAAAGAATACGCTCAGGAAGATGATGCCGGTCAACCTGTTACCAGTATCCGAGGAGTTTCCACCACAGGCTGCCGGCGATAATCCAGATAACCAGGTTGACGATGCTCATCACCAGGCCGGTTTTCCACCACTCACCGAGGGTGGTGTAACCCGAACCGAAAATAATCGGGGCGGTGCCGGTGCCGTAATGAGTCAGTGACATCATCAGCGAGGAGGAAAACGCCAGGGTCAGCCCGAGCAGCATCGGCGGTGCGCCGAGTGCCAGTCCGGCGGCATAAAACGCCGCGAACATGGCGGTGATATGCGCGGTGGTGCTGGCAAAAAAGTAGTGGGAATAGACATAGAACAGCACCAGCAGCAGCATCCCGCCGGTCCAGCCGATCCCGAGATGGTCAATACCGCCGCCGACCGTCAGCGAGACCCACTTTATCAGCCCGAGTTTGCCGAGGAATGATGCCATCATCACCAGTGCGGCGAACCAGACCACGGTATCCCACGCCCCTTTGTTTTTCAGCACATCATCCCAGCTCAGCACACCGCTGCACAACAGGGCGGCAAGGCCGGTAAAGGCGGCGGTGGTCGGGTTCACATTATATTCACTGCCGAACAGCCAGCCGGGGACACCGGCCCACAGTGCCAGCAGCAGGATAAAGACCCCGAGTGTGATTTTTTCCGGCAGGGACACCGGGCCGAGTTCGCGGATCCGCTCACGGGCAAACTCCGGGGCATCCGGGGTGGCGGTGATCTCCGGTTTATACAGAAAATAGATCACCAGCGGCATGGTGATCAGTGAGATCAGCGCCGGTAAAAACGCAGCCACTGCCCACATCGACCAGCTCAGCTCCGCCCCTTTGCCGGCCTCCTGTACAATCAGGGTGACAATCAGCGGATTAGGTGCGGTGGCGGTGATAAACATGGCGGACGTGATAGGGTTGGTATTGTAATTCACCAGCGCCAGATAGCGGCCGATTTTACCGCTGGTGCCGTCATCGGCTTTTGAACCGAAACTGTCAGCGATAGAGCGCATAATCGGGTGGATGATCCCGCCGCCGCGTGCGGTATTGCTGGGGGTAACCGGTGCCAGCACAGTTTCGGCGATCGCCAGGGAATAAGCGATACCCAGTGTTTTCTTGCCGAACAGGGAAATAAAATAGTACCCGATACGAGCCCCGAGCCCGGTTTTATTCAGGCTGAGGGAAACCATAATAGAGACCCCGATAAGCCAGATAAGCTCATTGGAAAAGCCGCTCAGAGCATCACCGAGCGCGGCTTTCGCGGAGCCGGGGCTGGTCACGCCGGTCAGGGCGACAAGGGCAATCGCCACCATGGAAACGGCACCGATAGGCATCGCTTTGCCGATAATCGCGGCAATTGTGCCGACAAACAGTGCGAGCAGATGCCAGGCATTCGGATCAACGCCATCGGGTACCGGAACAGCAAACCAGATAATACAGGTAATAAGAACAGCAATTAAGGAAGGAACAGGTTTCAGCGGAGTCAGTTTATTCATAGGTCCGTCCGTGGTAATTGTATTTAACTGCCGGAGAGTGACGTATTTATACTGAGTTAATAAAGATATAGTATATTACAACAGGTTAATAACCGTGCTGTGATTTACTGACCGTAATCAATATTATGTCAGATGCCGGTTATTTTTATGTAACAGAAAATAACCGGCATGAACAGGGAGAAAATGCGGGGAGATTAAAGCACCGGAATATAGTAATCCACACACAGGTGCTCAGGCGGATTATCCGTTATCGCTTCAGTACGGGTATATTTTTCAATATCCAGTCCCGGACGGCGGCATAATCCGAGTTGTGGTAACGCGTATAAATACACATTGAAGGTGAAATCCCGGTAATCACGGAATAAACCATCAAAATGGAATTTTGCATATTTCCCGCGGTTGATCACTGCCGGTGTTAATTCATTTTCCTGCACAATAAAGGCCGGAACATCCACCCCGATATGATAGCCGATAGCAATACATTCCGGTTGATCCGATGTTCTGTCATAGGCAGTGCGGACATAACAGTGCGGAAGTTCCGGTGACACCAGACGGATAAAATCACGCCAGAATGTCGTGCGGATCTCTTCATGCAGATGGCCGATTTCATCCAGCGGTGACTGGTAGTGATAGCCTTTTTCCATAACAGGGATATCGTCCAGCATAATAATGTCCGGCTGCGGCAGCGGCGGCATTTCCAGTTGTACCGGCGGTTGCAGCGTCGTCAGGTCCCAGTTGGGATTGCGGCGGTATTCTGTCGGGGTCATATTAAAGACGGCCTTAAAACGCCGGGCAAAAGATTGCTGGGAATCAAACTGATACTTCAGCGCGATATCGCCGATGTTTTGTGTGGTCAGCCGTAATTCGGTGGCGGCTTTTGTCAGACGGCGGCGGCGGATATAACCGGCCAGTGTCATATCGGTAAACCGTTTAAAAATCCGCTGAAAATACCATTTGGTATAGCCGGAACGTTCAGCCACCACATCCAGCTGCAGTGACTTATCCAGGTTATGCTCAATCCACAAAATAATGTCTTTTATCACGCTGAGATAAAAGGCATTGTCATCCTGTTCTTTATCGGTGACCGGTACGGAATCAACGAATTCCGTGACAGTGTTATCATGTTTAAGCATAAGGATTTCCGTTTGTTGGCACCCAAAAAATACTGTGATACGATTACATACTGATAGTATGTAACAGGGCATTTTTACCATGAACACACTGACCAGGCAACAGGAAAATTCAGCACGGACGCGGCAGGCATTACTGATTTCGGCACACGGACTTTTTATTGAAAAAGGCTATCAGTCCGTTTCGATTGATGAAATTGCCCGTGATGCGCGGGTCACAAAAGGGGCGTTTTATCACCACTTTAAAAGTAAAAGTGACCTGCTGCTGCACTGCTATGAAATACAATTACAGAAAATCAGTGCTGTCCTCGATAATATTGAACCTCTGGCGGATAAATGGGAAGAGCTGCGGCTTGTTGTCCGCTGTTTTATGAATTACCTGGAACAGCATTACCGCGAACTGATTCCGGTTCAGGAAGTGATGCCGGTCGCCGGGTGGTATGAATTTGAGGATATTAACCGGCGCTATATCAGCAGCCGGGTGGATAATATTGTCAGTCAGCTGAAAGCAGAGCAGACAATCAAAGAATATGATTCTTATCTGTTATGCAGCCTGATCCACGGTTTTATGATGCATATTACCCTGAATATCAAAAGTCTCGCGGAATTCCCCGGCTTTAAAGATGATTTCACCGAAATATATAATAACTTCCTGCAGACTCTGAAAAAACACCCTGACGGAATACGTCCGCTGACATGACGTCAGCGGGCGGATAAAAACCGGGTAACAGCAGGAACCAGTTCCGGGTGCAGCGGCAGCGCCGGGTTATTGTAACTGGCGATAGCCGCCGCACAATCAGCAGGGGTCGCTTTCAGAACGTGATTCATGGTTGCTATCTCCGCATACTGATTATCCGGTGCGGTACGGATAAGCCGTTCGCCGTTTTCCGGAGGGATTTGACAGTCATGACCCCCCTGAATGATCAGTCCCGGAACGGTCACTTTTGCCAGCTCTTCTGCCGGGTCATACTGCATCCACACCATAAAATAACGCTGTAATTCCGGGGCGAACAGAATATTGAGAGACGGCGGCACATTTTCCGTGGTTTTCTCTGCTTTCAGCCGGTCAATCACATCGTTGATATAGGCCAGCGCCTCTGGAGGGAATGGCTGAGTACTCATTTGTTTTTTCAGGATAATATCGATGGTATATCCCGCAGGGGAAACCAGGATAATCCCTGCCGGTTTATGCTGTTGTGCCATCAGGGTGGCAAATAACGCGCCTTCACTGTGGCCGAGCAGATACACCGGGGTGTCCGGATAGCGTTTTTGCAGAAAATCAAACCACGCCTGATAATCACTCAGATAACCGGCAAAGGTGATATCTGCCGGGTTAGCGGTTGCTGCACCGGCACCCGTTCCGGCTTTGTCGGTCCGCAGTGTGATATAACCGGCATCACTCAGGGCATCGCCCAGCATCCGCAGATTATCGGTCTGACTGCCCGGGCTGTTCCCGTCACGATCAACCGGGCCGGAACCGGCAATAAACAGGATGACACCTTTCGGTGTGCTGTTTTCCGGCAGTGTCAGTGTGCCGTTAAGGCCGTTTATTTCAGCCGGGATATTTTTCCCGGCGGCAGCTGTCTGCAATGAAATAAAAATAATCAGCAGGGCGGTAAAACAATGGCGTAAAACAGCAGTCACGGTAATATCCTGATTAAATTAGGGTGTACTTTTAAATGTCATATGAATAATTTTCAGTCCGACCAGACCGAGAATAATACCGGCGGTTTTATCAATCCAGAAGGCACAGCGATTAAATTGCTGACGTACTGCGGGCCGGGTCAGAAGATACATAATCAGGCTGTCCCAGATTAATACGGCCATCACCATCCAGAGTGCAATACCGGTTTTAAATAGTGCGGAATTATCCTGACTTTCCAGCACAACAGTAAACAGGCTTAAATAGAATAATAAATTCTTGGGGTTTAACAGGCCGGAGGATAAGCCGACCAGAAATTCTTTTTTAAACGTACTCTGCGGATGTGTATTTCTGTCTTCAGCTGCCTGTGCCATCAGAAAACGGTAATCAGATTTTTTTGCCCGTAATGCCTGCCATGCGATAAAGAGCAGGAATATTCCGCCGAACAATTTAATCAGAATCATCAGCGTGACAGATTGTGCGAGGATAGCGCCTGCACCGGCCAGGCAGAGTACAATATACAGTGCATTGGCAGTGGCAATACCGGAGACAACACCAAATGCCACCCGTCTGCTGTTACGCAGGGTACTTTTTATAATCAGCAGAAAATCAGGCCCGGGGCTTATCAGAGCGATAAAGTGAGCGAGCGCCACAGCAAAAAAAATCATCATGATGATTATCCGGCACAGAAATGAAGTAATAAAAAAAACATATCACTGAACCGGGGATTGTCATACAGAAATATTATCAGGGTGCACATAATGCGCGATAACATCGCCTGATGACGAATAGTTAAATATTAATAACGAATTAAAATAATCTGCTTTTTTACTATTCTTCTGGTTGTGACAGTAATAACGCGGATTGGCGATAACAGAAAAGAAACTGCGGAAAAAACACAATAACGCCTGATGATATAAGTCATCATCCTGTTATTTTCCGGCTTTACCTGATTATTGTGTTTTTAGCCGCCGGAAATTGGCGGTAATTTATCCTATGCCGGGTAAATAAGGATTGATAATATCGGGACTGTGTTCAGAAAAATATGATGAGACCGATGATGAAAACCGCAATAAAACTAAGTGTATTAGGTTCTGCCGTATTATTAATGGCCGCCTGTGACAGTCTGGATCCGGACAGCACTAAAAATGAATTCTGGTACAGCAACCCGACTGACACCACACTGACCTTTAAAGTGGATGACAAAGAATACACCACCGAACCGGGTACTGCCGCGAAACTGAAATTATCACCGGGTATGCACAGCATTGAGAATGCGAAGGGTGAGAAACAGAATTTTATGGTGTATGACAATAACAGCGGCGGTATTATTAACCCGGATAATCATGTCTATTATATGTTGTCTGAGGTCTATGCGGTGGAAGGGCAGAGCGATCGCTTTAAACCGGCTCTGTATGATGTCACCATTAACGGCCATGATTTACAGATGCCGGTGCGCAGCAGTAATGCCACCCTGATTGACCACAATCTGTTTAATTGCAGTTACCCTGTCGGTACGGCCTTCCCGGAAGAAATTACCACCAGTAACCGCCAGTCTGTCGGCAATATTAAAACCAAGTGTTTTGATAAAGCGGAACTGGTGGCCTATATCGAATCCGATTACGGCGAAAAATTACAGCCGGTGGCGTCGGGTGATGAGCTGAAAGACAGCGTCAATATGACCTTCGATTACGCCATTCCGGAGCCGCAGTTTAAAGATGCGGAAACACAGAAACAGGCGCTGAAATTAACCGGCCTGCTGAAGCAGATTAACGAATCTGATAATCCGGATATTCACGACAAGCTGAATAAAGAGATTCACCAGACCACCATGGATCTGGTATCCGCGTCTGCCGGGTCCGCATCATCCAATACGGTGGCGGAAAATGAGTATTACAACACCTTTATCACGCAGACCGGCAATTTCCGCGCCTTCGGGGTTCTGCCGAAATAAGTGATTTTTCATTCAGTTCCGGAAAGGGCCGCATTATCACGCGGCCCTTTTTTATTAAAAATTTTAATGAAAAATAATGAGTTGCTGGTTTTATCAGCAACAAAAAATTAAACAATAAAGAGAGGGACATCAAATAAAAAAGGAGTATGATTTCAGGAGAGCCGTATTTTTCATCTGAAAACAGGCCGGTAGTATAAAAAAACAACATCGGTGTTAATCTGGTGTAAATAATAGTTTAAAACACACTTTATTACGTAACATCTGTTACGGAATCCTTTATCTGCAACAAAGTAATGGCGGAATAATGTACGGTCCGCCCGGTAAAATAGCACATCACTATGTTAATAGCGGTGTATTTTATTGTTTATTTTGTTAAAGGCAGATGTCAGTTTTGTTCTGAACTCCCTCACTTTCTGCTCATGATTTTTTCTGCGGCCGTCAGGCTCAGAAGAAATTGATCAGATTTTTTAAAGTCTCCGGGGGATTAAGTACATCAGCATTATGGAGATAGTATGAAGTCAAGAAGTTTAACGACCTGGATTGTGGCTGCGTTATTTATCGGGGTGATTGTCGGCTTTGCGCTGAACAAACTGGCCACACCCGGGTTTAATCAGCAATATTCTGCTGATATCTCAGTGGTGACAGATATTTTCCTGCGACTCATTAAAATGATTATCGCGCCGCTGATACTCTCCACGCTGGTGGTGGGTATTGCAAAAATGGGGGATGCGCGGACACTCGGCCGGGTTTTCTCCAAGACGTTGTTTTTATTTGTCTGTGCTTCCTTTATTTCCATTACACTCGGGCTGGTGATTGTTAACCTGCTTAAACCGGGCGCGGGAATTAACTTTGTGGCACCGGCGGATACGGTGGTGGACAATGTGGCGACCGCCGCGTTTTCGGTGAAAAACTTTATCGCCCATCTGATCCCGACCAGTATCGTTGATGCCATGGCCCGCAATGAGATTTTGCAGATCGTTGTTTTCTCTATTTTTATGGGGATAGCGCTTTCCGCAATCGGTGAGAAAGGAAAGCCGATTCTGACACTGCTGGAGTCGGTAGTCAGCCTGATGCTGAAACTGACCGGCTATGTCATGCTGTTTGCGCCGCTGACGGTTTTTGCCGCCATTTCCGGTATGATCGCCGAGCGCGGGCTGGTGGTGCTGCTGGAAGCCGGTATTTTTATGGGTGAATTCTACCTGACGCTGGCAACATTATGGCTGGTGTTAATCGGTCTGGCCGTTCTGATCGTCGGGCGCTGTATTCTGCGGCTGACCAAAGGGATCGCTGAGCCGGCATTGCTGGCATTTACCACCTCCAGCTCTGAAGCGGCTTTCCCGGGCACGCTGAAGCAGCTCGAGCAGTTCGGTGTCTCCAATAAAATCGCCAGCTTTGTGCTGCCGATTGGCTACTCCTTTAACCTCGTCGGCTCTATGGCGTACTGCTCTTTTGCGGTTATCTTTATCGCCCAGGCCTGTAATATTGAGATTTCCATGGGGGATCAGATTACGATGCTGCTGATCCTGATGCTGACATCCAAAGGTATGGCCGGTGTGCCGCGTGCCTCGCTGGTGGTGATTGCCGCCACACTGACACAGTTTAATATCCCGGAAGCCGGGCTAATTCTGCTGATGGGGGTCGATCCGTTCCTGGATATGGGCCGCTCCGCGACCAACGTAATGAGTAATGCGATGGGGGCGGCGATTGTCGGGCGCTGGGAAGGCGAGCATTACGGGGAAGGCTGTCACGGAAAACCGCCGGTAGCGGTTGTTGAGATGGCAGAACCGGAGCCCCTGAAAAAAGCAGGCTGAAGAACCTATTCTATGTATGAAAAAAAACACAGGTACGGATTTTCACCTGTGTTTTTTTATATCCGCAGTTTGTATCTCATGACCCGCTTAACACTTTTACATTTTCATTATTCTGTATTTCCGTATTAAGATCTCATTTTTATTAAAATAAACTTTGGCTTTTTATTTTATAAATTTAATTCAATCATCAAATGTAACGATAATATGTTATTTTCTCATTTTGAAATCGTTAATTTATGGTTTATCACTTTGTTTTTAAATGTATTTTATGATGGTATTAAAATGGTGTGATACGTGTCTGTTCCTTCACGAAATTCACCAACTTCTTCATTTTAATCATTTGTTTTCGTGCATAATAAGCCACCATAATCGGGACAGGTAATTTTATTTTTTAAATTGTGAGTCAATAGGTTCTTCATTTTTCTGATTTAATACGAGTGAATATAATGACAAATAAAACTTTTGAGTATCAGGAGCCATTCCCGTTATCGGAAGATAAAACGGACTATTATCTGCTGAGCAGGGAGCACGTTTCCACGGCAACATTTGAAGGCCGTGAGATGCTTAAGGTTGAACCTGAAGCGCTGACGCTGATTGCTCAGCAGGCCGTGCATGATGCCTCCTATTTCCTCCGTCCGGCACATCAGAAACAGGTTGCACAGATTTTAAGCGACCCTGAAGCCAGCGAAAACGACAAATATGTCGCACTGCAGCTGCTGCGCAATGCGGAAATCTCTGCCAAAGGGGTTCTGCCGAACTGTCAGGATACCGGCACCGCGACTATCGTGGCGAAAAAAGGCCAGCAGGTATGGACCGGCGTCAATGATGCGGAATGCTTATCCCGTGGTATTTACAACACATTCCAGCGTGAAAACCTGCGTTATTCACAGAATGCGGCGCTGGATATGTACACGGAAGTGAATACCGGCACCAACTTACCGGCACAGATTGATATCCTGGCCACCGAAGGCGCGGAATATCACTTCCTGTTTATCAACAAAGGCGGCGGCTCTGCCAACAAAACCGCGCTGTATCAGGAAACCAAGGCCATTCTGGAACATGATCGCCTGAAAGCATTCCTGATCGACAAAATGAAGTATCTCGGTACCACTGCCTGCCCGCCGTACCATATTGCGTTCTGTATCGGCGGCACCTCACCGGAAATGAACCTGAAAACGGTGAAACTGGCGTCCACCAAATATTATGACAATCTGCCGGATACCGGTAATGAGCTGGGACGCGCCTTCCGCGATCGCGAGCTGGAGCAGGAACTGCTGGAAGCCACCCGTGAGTTCGGCTTCGGTGCCCAGTTCGGCGGTAAATATTTCGCCCATGATATCCGTGTGATCCGTCTGCCGCGTCACGGCGGTTCCTGCCCGATTGGTCTGGCACTGTCCTGTTCGTCTGACCGTAACATCAAAGGCAAGATCACCAAAGACGGGATCTGGCTGGAGAAACTGGAATACAATCCGGCAAGTTACATTCCGGAATCCATGCGCAAAGAGAATGAAAGCGACATGGTCAGTATCGATCTGAACCGGCCGATGGCGGAAATCCTCAAAGAGCTGAGCAAGTATCCGGTCTCCACCCGCGTCTCTCTCAGCGGCCCGCTCATCATTGCCCGTGATATCGCGCATATGAAACTGAAAGAGCGCCTGGACAGCGGACAGGGATTACCGCAGTATTTCAAAGATCATATGGTGTACTATGCGGGTCCGGCGAAAAAACCGGAAGACCTGGTCTCCGGCTCTCTCGGCCCGACCACCGGTAACCGGATGGATCCGTATGTGGACTTGTTCCAGTCGCAGGGCGGCAGTATGCTGATGCTGGCAAAAGGAAACCGCAGTCAGGCGGTGACCGATTCCTGTAAAGCACACGGCGGCTTCTATCTGGGCAGTATCGGCGGTTCTGCGGCGATTCTGGCTCAGGAATATGTGAAGAGCCTGGATATTCTGGAATACCCTGAACTGGGTATGGAAGCAGTCTGGAAAATGGAAGTGGAAGGGCTCCCGGCCTTTATCCTGGTGGATGACAAAGGGAATAACTTCTTCGAACAGGTTCAGACGAAAAAATGTGAGAAATGCGTGGCAGGCCAGCCTGCCTGAGCCAACACTTTCCCTGAGGAGTTTGCATGAGCGACGAACGTTATCAACAACGGCAACAGAAACTGAAAGAGCATGTCGACGGGCGCGTTGCCGCGGCTCAGAAGACCGGCGGAGTCCTGATGGTTTTCACCGGTAACGGGAAAGGGAAATCTACTGCGGCCTTTGGTACCGCGACCCGCGCCACCGGACACGGTATGAAAGTGGGCGTGGTGCAGTTTATCAAAGGCCAGTGGGAATGCGGCGAGCGCAATGTGCTGGAAAAACTGGGGGTTGAATTCCATATCATGGCCACCGGTTTTACCTGGAACACGCAGGACAAAGAAGGCGATACCAAAGCGGCACAGGAAGTATGGCAGTTCGGCAAAGCGATGTTAGAGGATCCGTCCTATGACCTCGTGGTGCTGGATGAACTGACGTACATGGTGCGCTACGGCTATATCGACCTGGATGAGATTATCAGTTACCTGAAAAATCGCCCAGAAAACCAGAGCGTGATTATTACCGGCCGGGGATGTCACCGCGATATCACTGATCTGGCAGACACCGTCAGTGAGCTGCGTCCGGTTAAACACGCGTTTGACAGTGGTATTCAGGCACAGAAAGGTATCGACTGGTAATTCATCCCGTAAATACAGTCTGTTATCACAATCGCTCCGTTTATACGGGGCGATTTTTTTTGCCGGTCCGGCAGCGCTGCGCTTTGTTTTTCGGAATAGACTGCTGGCAGCGAATGAACATAAATTGATACCTTTGCATCCGTAAAAATACTGAGTAAACGGAAGCAGACAGAATGAAATTAAAGACGATCGCGGCCCTTGCGGTATCCGCTGTTGTTCTGGCCGGTTGCCAGAATATGAATTATGACACCCTGGCACAGTCCGGCGGCCAGTTATTTCAGGCTGCCACCTTAACCGATGCGGATATGGTGAAACTGACGGACGGCGCCTGCAAAGAGATGGACGCAAAAAATAACATTGCACCGGCCTCCGGAAAATACGCGGCACGCATGGACAAAATCGCCAAATCATTAGGTTCCGATGTGAACGGCACAAAAGTGAATTACAAGGTCTATATGACCAATGAACCGAATGCCTGGGCGATGGCAAACGGCTGTGTCCGTGTTTACAGCGGTCTGATGGATATCATGAATGATAATGAAATCGAAGGTGTTCTGGGGCATGAATTAGGACACGTCGGCTTGGGGCACACCCGCAAAGCAATGCAGGTTGCCTATGCTGCCGTGGCGGCAAAAACAGCGGCGGGTTCCGCGGGCGGTCTTGCGTCTGAACTGAGTAATTCTCAGTTTGCTGATATGGGTATCAAACTGGTTAATGCGCAGTTCTCACAGCGTCAGGAAACGGAAGCGGACAATTATTCCTATGATCTGCTGAAAAAACGCGGCATTTCCACGGAAGGCCTGGCTACCGGGTTTGAAAAGCTCGCGAAAATGGATAAAGGGCAGAACAGCATATTTGATTCTCACCCGCCGACCGCAGAGCGCGCAGAGAATATCCGTAACCGGATTGCGGCGGATAAACAGTAAGTGTTCCGGATAATAAAAAAGGTGGCTGAGCCACCTTTTTTATTAAGACAAAATCAGTTCTTTTTCCCGCGATTTCTCGTGGATCCAGTCACTGAATTTCCGCAGGTTGAGTGATCCTTTTTTGTCCTCTTTATAGGTGAGAACAAAGCGGTTACCGGTGCTCATCGGCAGGTCACACGGGATCACCAGATCGCCGTTTTCCAGATCTTTCTGGATGGCAAAACGCGGCAGCAGCGCCACACCGAGATTCGAGCGGATAGCGGAGATCAGCATCGAAAGCAGATCAAAGCGCGGACCGACCCGGGTTTTCGGGTTGTGAATGCCCGAAAGCTGGAACCAGTCGCTCCAGGCATCGAGGCGGGTGGTCTGATGCAGCAGAGTAAACTCTTCCAGCACCTGGCTGGTGGTGAGTTTGATACTGTCATCCCGCCACAGCATGCGGCTGCAGACCGGCACCAGCTCTTCCTCAAACAGATATTCAAAATCCGGCCACGGGTTACAGAAATCCTCGCGCATGATCGCCGCATCGTATTTCAGGCTGGTAAAGTCCGCCGGTGTGGTTAATGCGCTGATACTTAATGCGATTTCCGGATGTTTCTCACGGAAGCTCTGTAAGTTCGGGATCAGCCAGTGTGTACTGAAGGTCGGTGTTACCGCCAGCTCAAACAGCTGCTGTGATGACTGCCAGGACATAATATCCTGGGTGTCTTTTTCCAGCTTATCCAGCGTGTCATGCACCAGCCCGAGGTAATGCTTTCCGGCATCACTGAGGAAAATACGTTTGCGGACGTGATGAAACAGCGACACATTCAGAAATTCTTCCAGCGCGGCGATCTGACGGAAAACCGCACTCTGGGTCAGTGATAACTCTTCCGCTGCCCGGGTGTAGCTCTCATACTGCGCAACAGCTTCGAAGGTGATCAGTAAATCCGTTTTCGGGATCTTCTTTCGCATGGCGTTTTACTCCCTAAAAATATAATCCATTTTACCGGGTGGGGGATGGCGGCAGAGTGAAACCACTCCCGGCCTGATGCCCCATATGACAATACATGCTGCATGCGGCATTAATAACGGACATGGCTAATGCCGCGCCGCTGCCTTCACCCAGCCGGAGATCCAAATATAAGAAAGGTTTCAGACCGAGCTGCTCAAGCGCGATACCCGCGCCTTTCTCGGCGGAAAAGTGGGACGGGATCAGATAGTCCCGGACAGCAGGGGCCAGACGGCAGGCCGCGATGGCACAGGCGTAAGATAAAAAGCCGTCGAGCACGACAGGAATGCCGCAGACGGCGGCACCCAGAATCACACCGGTCATCCCGGTCAGATCATACCCGCCGACTTTGGCGAGCACATCAATGGCATCCGCAGGATCCGGCTTGTTCAGTGCGATAGCCTGTCTGACGATCGCTTCTTTGTGCGAGACACGATCCAGTGGCAGATTGGCACCGATACCGACGGTATCATGCGGATCAAGCCCGCACAGGACACTGATCATAGCAGAGGCCGGTGTGGTATTGGCAATGCCCAGCTCACCGGTGCCGACAACACGGATACCGGCGGCAACCCGCTGTTTTACCAGCTCTGCACTGGCGACCAGCAGATGTTCTGCATCGGCATAAGACATTGCCGGGCCTTTGGCGATATTGCCGCAGCCGCGTGCCAGTTTCAGGGAAATCATGTCATCGATAGGATCGCAGTCAATGCCGATATCCACCGGCAGCACGCTGGTGCCGTTGCTGCGGGCAACCGCGCAGACGCCGGTCAGCTGTTTCTGAATATTGCGGGCCTGGATAGCAGTGACTTCCTGCGGGGTGACGGCGACACCTTCTGCAAATACGCCGTGATCCGCACACATCACAATAATTTCTTTCGGCAGATTATCCGGATGGTCAATCCCCGGCATTCCGGCAAGATGTACCGCCAGATCTTCCAGGCGGCCGAGACTGCGCGGCGGCTTGGCCAATCCGTTGATATGCTGCTCTGCCGCCTGCATGGCCGCGTGATCCAGAGGCGGGATCGCGCGGATCAGGTCTTTCAGTGTTGTCATTGTTTTTATGCTCACATTATATTTTTATAATCAAACAACAGGCGTAAAACGTGATCGCCCGTTAAACACAGCTAACGTCATAAATCCGTCGCGGCATTCCGCCACACTGTAACTGTCCTGTTCACAGGGGAACTGCCACATGGCCTCTGCGGGCAGGCCGAACCAGCGGGTGATGATAAGCCCGAGCACGCCCTTGTGGGCGACAATCAGCCGGGTTGCCGGGGTTTCTGATGCTTCCCGGCGCAGTTCATCCGCCACCGCCTGAACCCTCGCCGCAAACTGCGGGAACGGCTCGCCGCCGGTCGGTGCAGCATGCAGCCAGTCATTCATCCAGGTCTCCCAGTCCGCCGGGTGACGGGCGGCAATCTCACGGTAATGCTGCATTTCCCACTCGCCGAAGTGCATCTCATTGAGGCGCGGGTCGCAATGATAGTGATGAGTTTCCGGGGGGCGGATATATTCCGCCGTCTGTCTTGCCCGCTGCAATTCACTGATCAGTATAGTATCTATCTGAATATCCCGCAGATAAGCGGCCACTGCAGATGCCTGGCGGTGGCCGTGCTCTGTCAGCGGTAAATCGGTGCTGCCGTAGAACAAACCGTCTTTGTTCCCGGCGGTTTCCCCGTGGCGGACAAGAATAAAGCGGCTGATACTCATCTGCTTACACCCAGAACAGCGCGAGCAGGAAGATAATTTCCCCGCACTCTTCAGCGGCACCGAGTGTGTCTCCGGTTTGTCCGCCGAGGTGATAGCGGAAATAACGCCCCAGCCCGTAAATAATAAAGGCGGTGATAATCAGTGCGCCGAGGGCTTTCATCCCGCCCGCTACCGTGACAATCACCGCACCGGTGGCGAGAGTGATGACAAACTGGCGCAGAGTAATACGGCCGATATAAATGTTGCCCATCCCTTCCCCTTCGCGGGCATAGCGCTGGTTGTACATTACCAGTGACATACAGGTGCGGCCTGCGACCGGGGCACAAATCAGCAATCCGGCTGCGGCGGTCAGGGAAAGGGAAGAGGAGGCGAGAAGCTCATACGTGGCAGCGGATTTTGCCATCAGGGCAAAAATCAGAGCCAGACAGCCATGCGTACCGATGCGGCTGTCGCGCATGATCTCCAGCATTCTTTCGCGTTTGCGGGCGGAGAAAATACCGTCACAGGTATCTGCCAGGCCATCGAGGTGAAAACCGCCGGTGATCAGGATCAGTGCCAGCACATAGCCCAGCGCGGCGATCAGCGGGCTGTGTGTCGCCTGCGCAATCCACACTGTCAGCAGTGTTGCAATGATCCCGGCAATCAGTCCGACCACCGGAAAAAACGGCACACCGCGCCCGTACTGCTGAAACTCCGTGCCTTCACTCCAGCGCTGCGGCACCGGAATGCGGGTAATAAACTGGAGTGTCGCCCACAGGTATTTCAGGTTCATTTGATCTGAACTCCGATCCCGGAGACCACCAGCCAGACCTGTTCGGCCTGACGGGCGAGTTTCTGATTAATACGTCCGGCGATATCGACAAAATGACGCGCCAGCCGGTTTTCCGGTGTGATGCTCATCCCCAGTTCGTTGGTGACGATATACACAGGGCACTCACTCTCTTTGCAGGCATCAATAATATGGTCGATTTCGCTGTTGATGCCGATCTCCAGCTGCGCGTAATCGAGCGTGTCCGGATCCGCGCCGCCCGAGGCATCATAAAGCAGATTGGCAATCAGTGTGGTGATGCATTCCAGCATCACCCCTTCGCCCGGTTTGCGTTCATAACGGATAGCACGGGCAATGTTTTTAAAACCTTCCCATGTGCGCCAGTGCTGCGGACGATCGGCCTTATGGCGCGCCACGCGGGCGGCCATTTCATCATCCGTCACCACTGAAGTGGCGATATAGAGCGCGCTGTGACAGCGGTTATCCACCAGTTCTTCAGCAAAACTGCTTTTACCGCTGCGGGCGCCGCCGGTGATTAAAATCATGCTGTTTTCTCCTTATGCGCACGCATCAGGCGGCAGATTTCATCAATATTGAGGTGTTCCCGCATCTGCTGCGCCAGAATATTAAACTGCTGTTCTTTATGCAGTGCATAGTCAAACGTGCTTTCCGGCAGTGGCTCCAGCCCTTTCTTTTTCCGCAGCTGATTGAGCAGCGGACGGGTGAAATTGTTGCGGTCAAAAATGCCGTGCAGATAAGAGCCCATCACACTGCCGTCCGGGCTGACCGCGCCGTCAGCATGGTTGCACGGCTCACGGTTTTTCTCATGCATCTGTGCAAACGGGATGGCATCCGCGCCGGTTTCGGACACACCCATGTGGATCTCATAGCCGCTGATCGGTTCACCCTGACAGGCAGACCAGATCCCCGGCAGTGCGCCGCACACGGTGCCGGCGGTTTGGGTGGTATTTTTTTCCGGTGAGAAGCGGGTGGTGATATCGAGCAGCCCCAGTCCCGGCAGATCAGATAATCCGGATTCGACATCATCATAAATATGTTTACCGAGGATCTGATAGCCGCCGCAGATCCCGGCAACCGGTGTACCCTGTGCATGGCGGGTGAGAATGGCTTTATCCATTCCTTTCTGACGCAGCCACAGCAGATCACCGAGGGTGTTTTTGCTGCCCGGGATAATCAGCAGATCCGGTTCACCGACCAGCAGCGGATCGGATTCATAACGCAGGCGGACATCCGGCTGGGCGGCAAGGGCATTGAAATCGGTGAAGTTGGCAATGTGCGGCAGCTGAACCACCACAATATCCAGCACTTCCTCCGTTTTGCCGTCATATTTGCCGACCTGCAGCGCCACGCCGTCCTCATCTTCCAGATCCACATCCAGCCACGGCAGCACGCCGAGCACCGGAACGTTGGTCAGATCTTCGATTTGTTTAATGCCCGGCATCAGCAGGGCGACATCACCGCGGAATTTATTGATGATCACACCGATCACCCGGGCGCGTTCGTCGTCTGTCAGCAGGGCGAGTGTGCCGTAAATCGAGGCGAACACACCACCGCGATCGATATCCGCCACCAGGATCACCGGCGCGTCTATCATCTCCGCCATGCCCATATTCACAATGTCGCCGTCGCGCAGATTGATCTCCGCCGGGCTGCCCGCGCCTTCCAGCACAATGATGTCATGCTCAGAAGCCAGATCGTTGTAAACATCGCGGATCATGGCTTTCAACTGGGGTTTGTAGAGGTGATACTCCGCCGCATCCATATTCTGCGCGACTTTCCCCATCAGGATAACCTGGGATTTGCGGTCAGAGGTCGGTTTGAGCAGAACCGGGTTCATGCGCACATCCGGTTCTATACCGGCAGCTTCCGCCTGAAAGATCTGCGCCCGGCCCATCTCTTTGCCGTCACGGGTGATCCCCGAGTTCAGTGCCATATTCTGTGATTTGAACGGCGCGCAGTGATAGCCGTCCTGAGAAAAAATCCGGCAGAATCCGGCGACTAATACACTTTTTCCGACATCGGAAGCAGTACCCTGGATCATCAGTGAAAATGTCATGCCATTACCTCGTGTGTTCCGGCGGCGGAAGTTGTCTGCTGCTGCAATTGTGCAAACAGCGCCTGTTCAGTTTTGCACAGCGGCAGTCCGGTTTCGCAGTGGAGTTTGACCAGCCACGGCTGTTCCAGCCCGGCGGCGGTGATCATCTCTTTTTGCAGGAAAACGGACTCCGGCGTACCGTGGCCGCACACTTCGCCGTGCGACATCACGTAAATACCATCACAGACCTGATAAATCAGATCAATGTCATGGCTGGAAATCACAATGTGTTTACCGGCGGCGGCAATACGGGCCAGCAGATCGATCATCTGCTGACGTCCGGCAGGATCCAGCCCCGCAGTCGGTTCATCGAGCAGCAGATAATCTGACTGCATCACCAGCGCCCCGGCGATAGCTACGCGTTTTTTCTGCCCGAAACTCAGGTGCTGTACCGGTTTGTCGCGGAAGGCGAGTGCATCGACCAGCCGCAGCGCCTCATCGGTACGGTGTTTGATCTCATCCTCTTCCACCCCGAGATTTCGCAGGGCAAACGCGATATCACTGTCCACATCGGTATAGAAAATCTGCATATCCGGATCCTGAAAAACGGTCACCACATGCTGACGCAGTTCCAGCAGGGATTTTTTGTCGTATTTCAGCGGATTACCCCGCCAGTTCACCTGACCGTCCTGTGGTTTCAGAATACCGGACAGGTTCATAAACAGGGTGGATTTTCCGCAGCCGTTGGCGCCGATAATCCCGGTGACCTGGTGCGCACCGAAATCCATTGTCAGGTTTTTCAGGATATTATCGTCCTGATAGCGGAATGTGAGACCGCTGACCGATAATTGCGGATGATGGTTCATAGGTGGAAATCTCCCTGATAGAGCTTCACATTCAGTGCGACGGACATTTGCTGATAGCGCATCATCACGCGGGAAAACAGCATGGTGACCAGCATCGCCAGTGAGCGGTAGCCGGTGCGCAGGTTGCGGTAGCCGAAGCGCAGGGATTGTGCGTGATAAATGGTGGCGGCTTCTTCCAGAAAGATAAAGATAAAGCGCCAGGTCAGCAGGATCTGCTCGATCAGCACCAGCGGCAGACGGCCGCTTTTCATCAGTTTAATCAGCTGCTCAAACGGCATATTGAGCATAAACCAGAAGGTGGCAGCGAGAGCCGCCATGCTGCGCCAGAAGGTCTGATTGGCAGTTGTCAGACCGGCGGGATCAAGGCCAACCCAGTACTGACCAATCTGAATGCCCCACAGCAGAGTGTCCGGTGTGCGGGCAAATGAGATAATAATGGCCACCAGACCCACCGCCAGAAAACTGAACGGGATCAGCAGCCATTTCAGATAGCGGAGCGGCGATACCCGCAGTAACCAGCAGGTAAACGCCGCAATACACAGCAATAAAGCCGCCTGGCCCGCCGGCGGCAGGCTCATCGCCAGAACCATCATCACGACCCAGAAGGTAAACTTCACCCCCGGGTCACGCTGACGCCAGCGGCTTTGATAACTCAGCGCATCAAGGCTTTGCATTTTTCCGGCCGCTGCGGTAGTAACCGAGCACGTAGAAAATCACTGCAGTGCCCAGACAGCCCTGTAATGTGAACAGCAGACTTTCGATTTCACCACTGGCCGGCTCGTACAGAGACTCAAACCAGGGTTCATAATCCGGCGCGATAGCCAGGATCTGCTGCTCTGCCTGATCGTCTGAACCGCCGTATTCACCGCCATGATCGATAAAGAACGGGATGATAAAAATCGCAACAGTCAGAAACAGTAAAATCAGTGTCTTTTTCATACCCGCACCTCGTTACCCACCAGGTTACGTTTCACCAGTTGATCATAGACCAGTACCGTCAGCAGACCTTCCGCAATCGCAATCGGTACCTGGGTCAGACAGAAGATACCCATGAACTTCAGGATCGCCGCCCCCATCCCCATCTGCGGATCCGGGAAAGCGACACCGAGCTGCACCGAGGTGACAAAATAGGTGGTTAAATCCGCTATCACCGCGACAAGGAAGACGCAGACATCCTTACGCCAGCCCAGTTTGGTGGTAAAACGCCAGACCAGATAGCCGACAATCGGTCCGATAACCGCCATCGACATGCCGTTGGCACCGAGGGTGGTCAGGCCGCCGTGCGCCAGCAGTAACGCCTGGAACAGCAGCACGATGGAGCCGAGCACGGCCACCACGGATGGCCCGAACAGGATCACCGCCAGTGCCACCCCGGTAGGGTGAGAGCAGCTGCCGGTCACTGACGGGATCTTCAGCGCGGAAAGCACAAAGATAAAGGCGCCGCACAGTGCCAGCAGAACTTTCTGGTTGGCATCTTCCTGAACAATCGCTTTAAGGCGGACAATCCCCGCGCCGAGGAACGGCAGGAAAATCAGCCACCAGGCAATCGCCCACATCGGCGGTAAAAAGCCTTCCATGATATGCATGGCAAAGGCTTCCTGGGGTGCAATCATCAGCAGAATTGTGACGGCGGCACCGGTTAACGAGAACTGCGTGAGTTTCTGTTGCATAACAACCTCACCGAATTATTTCCGGGTTTTATTAATTAATACCGTTGAGAAATAAGGCAGTGTCTGTTCGTCGTCGATCTCATCCAGGCGCCGCCAGCACTGTTCAGTTTCCAGTGTGGCATCGGCCATCAGGATGGCATGATCAAACAAATCATGGCGGCGGAGCAGATCGCGTACCTGTTGTAAACGACCATAGACTTTCATTAAAACAATGCATTCATGATGCGTGATCGCATGCTCCAGCTCTTCAGGAGATGCGGTACATGACATGACAGCAAGGCTCTGGTTTTCCATTGCCAGCGGGACAACGGCCCGGGACGCGATAGCCGCAAACGAGGTCACGCCCGGAATCACTTCCAGCCATGGCTGATTGCCGATACGCTCCAGCAGGGAAACCCAGGTACTGAACAGCATGGAATCCCCCAGGGTGATAAAGCCGATTTTTTTACCGTCAGCCACATCCTCCTGAATCGCTTTCGCGACATCATCCCAGACTGCTTCTTTCGCTTCCTGAGGCGCTTTCATCAGGAAGTGATAGGTTTTCACCGTGGTTTTACCGGTGATATACGGGGCGACAATGGTATGTGCCAGGCTCGGGGCATCTTTCTTACCGGCAGGGGCATACAGGATATCCAGCTCGCTGATAATCCGTGCACCGCGCACCGTGATAAGGTCACTGGCACCGGGACCGGTGCCGATAGCGTAAAGTCTGCCCTGTAGTTTTTCTGTTTGCTGACTCATGTGCGGATATTACTCCCCGTTATCCATTGTCTGCGCCAGGTGTTCGACAAACATCTGACGGATCATATTGTTCTCACCCATGCCCTGTAACCACGCGGTTGCTTCGATTCCGGCCTGTTCCAGCTGTGTTTTCCAGGAATCTTCCTCATCGGAGGCCATATCATTGATGGCATGGTCACCGGCGACCAGCATCAGCGGCATCAGGTGTACTTTGCGGACGTTTTCGGCTTTCAGACCTTTAATAATCAGGTCGATTTCCGGATAGCTCTCCACCGCCCCGACACGTCCGGGGAAGCCGCTGTTGGTCATCATGTGATCCAGGCAGGCATAAGCGGAGAAGGCGTGGTGAGTGGCACCGTGACCCATAAAGACCACACGCTCGTCGGCTTTCAGTTCCGGCATCTGGAAGTGCAGGGCATCAATCAGCTGTGAGTAATCCTCAAAACTGCTCAGCAGCGGCTTGCCCACGCGCAGATAGCGGAAGAACGGACGGTATTTTTCAACCTGGCCGACAATCTTTTCGTATTCGTCCCCGTTAATCACATGCAGTGACTGGATAGCCACATCCTCATAACCCTGCTCGTGCAGATGGCGTAATGCCTCTTCAGGGTTATTGATATGCAGGTTATCGCGCTCTTTTAATTTGCGGATAATCATGCCGGAGGTGAAGGCGCGGAAAAAATTACGGCCGGGGAACGCTGCCGCAAGCTGCTTTTCACAGCTTTCGATATTTTTTTCACGGGTTTCCGCGTAACTGGTGCCGAAACTAATCACTAATAACGCTTTTTTCATCTCATAACCTCAGTAAATCAACAGACAGAAAAACGGGATGTCAGATACTGCTCTACCCCGCAAAGATCCTGCAATTCAGTCACATCACCGGACACCCGGGTCTGCGGGCGTACCACGACAATGCAGGGAATTCCCAGCGCCAGACAGGGGGCGACTTTCTCACTGAATCCGCCCTGTGTGCCGGACTCTTTGGTGATCACCACATCCGCGCCGCAGTAACGGTAAAACGCTTCATTAAATTCCGCCGAAAACGGTCCTTTGAGGGCAAAAATCTGGTCAATGGTCATCCCGTAAGATTCACACTGCGCCAGCACCTCCTGTGTCGGCAGTACCCGCGCCAGCACGGTTTTGCCCGGCAGCCGGGCAATATAATCCGCCAGCTGTTTGCTGCCGGTTGTCAGCAAAACCCGCTGACCGAGCGTCATGGCAATCTCACAGGCGCTGTCAATGGAGTCCGTTTTGTAAATCAGCGGGTTATCAACTGCGTCAATATCACTCGGGCGGTTATAACGCACCAGCGGAATGCCCAGCTCACGCTGCACCTGCAAAATAGTGTCGCTGAGCACGGCGGCGTAAGGATGCGAGAGATCCGCCAGCAGGCGGATCCCGTGACGGCGGCAGTATTCCGCCATCGCCTGTGCATCCATCCGGCCTTCCCGGATCTCACCCTGTAATCCGGCGGCCTGCTGACGGCCTGCGGCGGTGGCGACCGAGAGCCGGTAGCGGACTCCCTGTGCATCCAGGCGCTCACAGAGCAGACGGGCATCACTGGTCCCGCCGAAAATCAGCAGTCTGCCGTCATTCACAGTTTGTATCCCCGTGGTGTGATCATCAGGTCATCACTGATATAGGTGGATTTATTACCGACAATCACCAGGCTGGTCATGTCCACACGGTCATATTCCATCTCACCGAAGGTGGTGATCCATTTCTCTTCTTTCTTACGGGCAGCAGCTTTTACCACGCCGATCGGGGTGGTGGCGGCTTTGAACGGCGCCATCAGTTCAAAGGCACGGGCCAGATGACCTTCGCGGCCCAGGCTGCGCGGATTATAGAAACAGATAACAAAATCGGCTTCGGCGGCGGCTTTGATGCGTTTCTCAATCACCTCCCACGGCGTGAGCAGGTCGCTCAGGCTGATATGGCAGAAGTCGTGCATCAGTGGCGCACCGAGCAGAGACGCGGCGGCGATACTGGCGGTAATACCCGGTACCACACGCACCTGAATATCGCGCTTCTCTTTGGTGACGATTTCGAGGATAAGCCCGGCCATGCCGTAAATCCCGGCGTCACCGCTGCACACCATCGCCACGTTTTTCCCTTCCTGTGCAAGCTCAATGGCCAGATGGCAGCGTTCGATCTCTTTGCGCATGCCGGTTTTGATGACTTCTTTGTCGCCCACCAGAGGTTTCACCAGATGGGTATAGGTTTTATACCCGACGACCACTTCCGCTTCTTTCAGTGCGGTGACGGCTTCTTCGGTCATCATGGCTTCACTGCCGGGGCCAATGCCTATAACGGTTAACATACTGTTTCTGCTCCTAACGTAATGGTGATCCCCCGGGTCTTACAGGTTTGCCCTATCAGACAGCCTTTGCTCATCAGCCAGGCGACCGGCCGAGATACACTCCCGACACCCGTGGTTTTTTTAACAAATTCTGATTCCGGGAACTGTGCCGCCACAGGGGCAAGTTCCTCAGCACTGAATACGGTAAACGGCACCTGATAGCGGGCAGCGAGCGCCAGCAGGGCGGGCTCCTGTGCTTTCAGGGTAATACTGCCGATAGCGCGGACGGCTTCCGGCAGCAGATTGTTCTCAGCCAGCTGTTCAGCAAACAGCTGCTGAACCTCGTCTGCCCCGGTATCTCTGCGACAGCCCATACCGGCAATAATCCGGCGCGGGATCAGTTTATATACCGGCACCGGCAGCATCACTTCCTCGCGGCGGTAACTGACGCACACCAGCGCATCCAGTTCCGGCAGAGTGCGCAGATCCGCCACCGGGATAAGCCCCGGTAAGGCGTATTTATCCTGCTCTGCCGCCATATCCGGATGCCACCAGATGCCGATACGATCCCCGCTGACCATCATCTGGTTCAGGATTTTGACGGTGGCGCGGAAATCGGTGAACGTGGCATTCATCTCCTGCGCCAGCAGATCAAAACTGGTGACCTGATTGACATCGGTTGCGGTGGTGATCACCGCCTGTCCGCCGATCCGGCCCGCCAGCCAGGTGGCCAGCTCGTTAGCCCCGCCGAGATGGCCGGAGAGCAGACTGATCACATGCTGTCCTTTCTCATCCATTACGATCACGGCCGGGTCACTCATTTTGTCCTGAATCACCGGTGCCAGTACCCGTACGGTAATGCCGGTCGCGCCGATGACAATCAGGGCGTCATTCTCTGCAAATGCCTGCTGTAAGGTGGCGGCAAAGCCGTCACGGAACGGTTCAAAGCCATCCGATACCAGTTTTTCGCTGGTGTAACAGGTCACCGGCAGCAGCGGGCGGATCTTTTCCGCCAGCGCTTTGCCGCCCGGTGTCAGGCAAAACAGCGCAATGCGCTTACCGCGAGGCTTTGCGGTACTCATGGCTGAAGCCTGCGTCATACAGTTTTGAATAGTGATACTCGTCGCCGAGGAACGGACCGACCAGAATCAGTGCGGTTTTGCGGATTTTTGCTTCGCGCACGGCGACGGTGATTTCCGCCAGTGTGCTGCGCAGCACCTGACAATCCGGCCAGGTCGCTTTATACACCACGGCGACCGGGGTAGTTTCCGGATAACCGCCTTCGGTCAGCTGCTCCACCACGCCTTTGATATCCTGAACTGACAGGAAAATCGCCATTGAGGTCTGGTGAGCAGCAAAGCTGCGCAGACTCTCTTTCGGCGGCATCGGTGTGCGGCCTTCGATACGGGTGATAATCAGGCTCTGGGACACTTCCGGTACGGTGTATTCCACGCCCAGTTCAGCGGCGGCACCGAGGAATGAACTGACGCCCGGGATCGCGCTGAAGCCGATACTGTGTTCCGCCAGCACTTCGCCCTGTTCACGGATAGAGCCGTACAGGGAGAGGTCGCCGGTCTGCAGACGCACCACCAGTTTGTGGCTTTTCACGCCGTCAACCATCACAGTGATGATGTCGTCGAGGGTCATGGCGGCGCTGTCGTAGCTTTCGACGCCGTCTTTGCAGTAGTCCAGCAGATCAGTATTGATAAGCGAACCGGCATAAATGACGATGTCAGCCTGTTGTAAAATACGGTAGCCTTTCAGGGTGATAAGACTGATATCCCCGGGACCGGCTCCGACAAACCAGACTTTCTGACGGTCAAACTGTTCAGCCACAACGCGCCTCCTTACGGCAGGAAATAAGATAGGTAGGATTATTCGGTTTAAAATAATAACTGTGTCCGAGCGCGGTCATATTTCCGGCCTGTAATTCACAGCAGTCCAGTTCGCTCACCGCACACTGTTTCAGGTGTGCAATGGCTTGTGTCAGGTTATCCAGCAGGATAAAGGTCATCACCAGGGTGCCGTCGCTGTGCAGATGATCGAGAGACCAGTCGATAATCTCCGTGAGATTTCCGCCGGTACCGCCGACAAACACGGCATCTGCTTTTTCGGCCAGTTCCACCGGCGCATACGCGTCAATCACGCGGATCTGCGGGCAGCGGAAATGGAGGCAGTTCTCTTTGATAAGTGCAATGGCTTCCGGTTTTTTCTCGATGGCAATAATCTCAAGCGCCGGGTGGCTGAGTGCCGCCTCAATAGAAACACTGCCGGTACCCGCACCCACATCAATCAGGCGCTGCGCACCCTGTAAATCCAGCCGTGACAGGGCGAGTGCCCGTACCGGCTCTTTGGTCATCGGGATCTGTTGTCCGCGCAGAAACAGTTCGTCTTTCATCAGGCCACACTGCCTTGTTTATCAATTAACACCGCATTCATGTCGTAATCCCCGCTGACATCGTCCGCGTTGAGGATAGTGATCCGTTCATTACGGCCGGAGAGGTTTTCTCCGATGATCATCCGCCGGGTCTGGCCGCGCTGAAGGATTTCAGCGGCAATTTCTTTCGGGCCGATCTTACTGTCCGTCACCATGCCGATACGCTCATGGGCGAGCAGCCAGTCAAAATCCGGGCTGCGGTTGTGGCTGCTGGTGAGATAAATATCATTCATATCCATTCCCGCCCGGGAACACAGGTATTGTACGGAGCTGATGCCCGGCACTATCTGAACCTGCTCCGGCGCGAAGGTTTCACTGATGCGTTTGCCGATGCCGAAAAACATCGGGTCACCGGAAGCCAGAATGACAATGCGGCGATCAAGACGCTCTGCTATCCAGTTCATCAGGCCGCTGATATCCGCATCAATGACACGGGTTTCGGTGGTCAGCCCGGCAAATTCATCCAGATGGCGCTGACCGCCGATTAAAATGTCCGCCCCGGAAATCACATCCGCTGCCCGCCGGGTCAGATACGCTTCTGAGCCGGGGCCCACACCTGTCACATAAATCATCGGAATCCCTCCGTTATGGCGCTGAGCGGCCGGTTGGTCCCCAGCACCTGATTATCAAACGAGAACAGAATGGCATCACAGTGCGGCGGCTCATCGGAGAAACGCAGCATCTGATTGATCCGGTCACAGATTTTTTCCGCGATCCGCGGATAGGCCGCCTGCCAGCCCTGCGCATTGATCAGTTCAATCGCCGCTTCGGTGGTGGTGCAGCCGTCCACTTCCTGTAATAAGGAGAGCGGGGCGCCGATCAGGGCGAGATTGGCGATCAGGGTTTCCATCCGCGCATCCGCAATATGGCTGTGGGTGTGGAAAATGCCTGCCGCGATTTTTACCAGTTTGCCGAAGTGCCCGAGGATCACCACCTGCTCAAATTTCAGCCGTGTGGCTTCCTGCAGCATATAGCCGACAAAGTTACTCATAGTGACGACATACGTGCCGTCCAGCCCGAGCTGTTCGCTGACAAACCGTTCCCCGTGATTACCCGGCACCAGGAAAACGCGGGTCATACCCTGGGCGCGTTTCATTTCCAGCTCGATGGAGAGGGAGCGTTTCCAGCTCTCTTCTGACATCGGTGTGACAATACCGCTGGTGCCGATGACAGAAATTCCGCCGAGAATACCGAGGCGGCCGTTATAGGTTTTTTTCGCCCGCTCTTCCCCTTCCGGGGCAAAGATGGTGATATCTGCCCCCCGGTTCGGGCCGATGACTTCGCGGACCGCCGCTTCAATAGTCTGACGCGGGGTTTTGTTGATCGCTGCGTCACCGATAGGCAGGCCAACGCCGACCTTTGTCACCCGGCCGACACCTTCGCCGCCGTCCAGGGTGATAATGCCGCTGTCATTGACCGCCACACGGGCGAAAATCAGCATGCCGTGGGTGGCATCAATATCATCGCCGCCATCTTTGCGGATGGCGGCGGTGGCGGATTGCCCGCAGATCAGCGGATCTTCCACATTCAGGTTCAGTGTCACACCGGACGGCGTGACAATCGAAACCTGCTGAATCACTTCCTGACGCAACACCATCAGCGCCGCCACTTTGGCGGCAGCGGTGGCACAGGAGCCGGTGGTATACCCCTTGCGCAGTGCCTTGCCTTTGTGCCAGACGACGCCGGTGCCGTTATCGTCAGGTGCTGTGATGTTTTCCTGCGTCATGATTACGCCTCCGGCATCCGGTAAAGGATGGCGTTGATAATCGCGGCGGCCACGTTACTGCCGCCTTTGCGGCCGAGTGCGGCGATACACGGCAGCGAACTCTCCGCCAGCGCATCTTTGGATTCTGCCGCGCCGACAAAACCGACCGGCACGCCGACAACGGCAACCGGTTTTTCTGCGTGTTCCAGCACGCGGAACAGGGCGGTCGGGGCATTGCCGAAGACAAAAATTTTCTCACCCGGCTCCTGCATGGCGATATCCACGGCGGCCATAGAGCGGGTCATCTGCTGCTCTTTGGCGGCAGCGACCACACGCGGGTCGCTGACATAGCAGCGGCACTCTGAGCCGTATTTCGCCAGGCGGGTTTTGTTGATCCCGGACAGCGCCATGGTGGTATCGGTATAAATAGTGCAGCCGCGCATAATGCCGTCACGGAGGATTTCAATCACACCATCAGAAAAATGCAGGATATCCAGCCAGTCAAAATCGGCAGTGGTATGGATAGCGCGTTTGATAATTGCCGCGTGATCATCACTGACGAAACGGTATTCCGGCCGTGTTTCGCGGATAATGTCATCAATGATCAGAAAACTGTTTTTTTCGATTTCCTGCGGCTGTTGTATGTAACTCATATTTTTCCCTTACAAAATCCACTGTGCCAGAAGATGAATGACGGCGAACAGCGCCAGTGCGGCGGAGGAGGCAACCCACATCAGCCGGATGGTGCTGAGAATATCGTCTGCATTGATGTCGCGGGTGTTGTCACCGATCCACGGTTTATCCACCAGCTGCCCGAAATAGGTATTCGGCCCGCCCAGCTGCACACCGAGTGCGCCGGCGACGGTCGCTTCGGACCAGCCGCTGTTCGGGCTGCGGTGATTGGCGTGATCACGTAACCCGGTGCGGAAAGCCTCGCGGTAACGGTATTTCAGAACAAAGGCGGCGAAGGTGAACAGCAGCCAGCTCAGACGTGCCGGGATATAGTTGGCGACATCATCCGCACGGGCGGAAAACATACCGATATCGCCGTATTTTTCATTTTTATAGCCGACCATCGAGTCCAGGGTATTCACCGCTTTATAGGCCATCGCCAGCGGCGCGCCACCCAGTAATAAGAAGAACAGCGGGGCTATCACTCCGTCGGTGGTATTTTCCGCGACGGTTTCGGTTACCGCGCGGGTGATTTGCGGCGGTGTCAGCTCCCGGGTATCACGCCCGACGATCCATGATAATTTTTCACGGCTCTCAGCCAGATCATCCGCTTTCAGCGCGTCATACACCCGCATCGCCGCATCCTGTAAACAGCGGGTGGCAAGAACGGTGTAGGTCATCCAGATGGTGACGAGCCAGCCGAGACTGGTTTCCAGATAAAACGCCAGCGCCAGTACGCCGTAACTCACCGACCAGGTGCCGCCGACGATCACAATCCACAGCACGGCTCCGCCACGGCGCAGTGCCGCACCGCTCTGACAGCGGCGGCGGATCATGCCTTCGGTCTTGCGGATGGCGTTGCCAATCCAGCGGATCGGGTGCGGCCAGTGCTCCGGGTCACCGAGGCGCCAGTCGAGCAGGAAAGCGGCCAGCCAGCTGAGCAGTGTCATAACACACTCCGTGCCAGGGCAAACCAGTGATCCAATAACCCCGGACGCTGGGCAAAATGCACATGCAGATAACCGGCAAAGGTGTTTCCGACCTGATAACCACCGTGCCAGCGTTTGAGGATTTCGCCGTCGCGCTCTTTGATAAACTCAAAAGCAGGCGGCAGATCAGTCTCAAAATCAGAATAATGAAACTCGTGGCCGCGCAGGCGTTCACCGGCACGAACCAGAGTGGTGTCTGTCAGCGCGGTGCCTTCGCAGTAACCAAAGCGTTTCAGACGGTTACCCATGGTGCTGTGTCCGGTAATGATGCCGGTCATCGGGAAGGTGTTGCCGTTGCTGTCTGTCAGGGTTTCACCGAGATACATCAGCCCGCCGCACTCCGCATAAACAGGAATACCGCGCTGATGTGCTGCCAGCAGTGCGTCCCGCATCTCGGTGTTAGATGAAAGTTTTTCAGCATAGACCTCCGGATAACCGCCGCCGATGTAAATCATATGGCACGGATCCGGCAGGGTGCTGTCATTGAGCGGGCTGAATGTGACAATCTCCGCGCCGCTCTGACGCAGTAAATCGAGATTATCAGGATAATAGAAGTTAAAAGCGGCATCATCCGCCACGGCAACGGTCAGCCCGCGCCCGGTACCCGGTGTGGCCAGTGGCAGCGGTGTGCTGTCTGCCGGTGCCTGCCAGTGTGTCAGGGAAAGCAGCTTATCCACATCAACGGTTTTTTCTATCTGATCAGCCAGACGCTGCCAGCGCTCAGTCTGCTGTGCCTGCTCCTGCGGCGGGATCAGCCCCAGATGACGGGAAGGGAGTTCAATATCACTCATCACCGGCACGTAGCCGATCACCGGCACATGGCAGTAGTGTTCAATCGCGTGTTTCAGAAGCTGAAAATGGCTGTCACTGTTAACCCGGTTAATCAGCACCCCGGCGATATTCAGTGACGGATCAAAATGCTGAAATCCCATCACCGTGGCGGCAATAGAAGTGGAAACCGCTTTGCCGTCAACCAGCATAATCACCGGGCAGTTCAGCTGTTTTGCCATTGCGGCAGTGCTGCAATAGTGAGGGTCGGTACCGAAACCGTCATACAGGCCCATCACGCCCTCAATCACACCGGCGTCTTTGTCCTGCATATAATGACGGAATTGCGGGGTCAGAACGGACTCCGGCAGCATAAAGGCATCCAGGTTACGGGAAGGTACGCCGGTGACGGCGGTATGCCAGCTGCTGTCGAGGTAATCAGGGCCGACTTTGCAGGGCTGGACACGTAATCCGCGTGCACTGAGTGCCCGCATGATCCCGAGGGTGATGGTGGTTTTTCCGCAGCCGCTGCTGGTGCCCGCGATTACGAAGACCTGTTTTTGTGCCTTATTCATACGCTACCTTTGACACGGTGTTGTTGCCAAAAAAACGTCCTGATACCAGGAAAGCAAAAAAAGGTTAAATAAATTAACCCGGTGAACTGTCTTTTTATTTTCATGATCATAAGCAATACGGAATATTGCTGAACAGCGACACGAAAATGTAATGATCATTTAATTAACATTGCCGATTTTTGATATAGTGATTTTTTTACGGCTATTTATATTCGGGTTTAATAAAACATAAAATGCTGCTTTTATATATCTGCTTATTACAGTTTGTGAGTTTCTTCACATAAATACTTGATTTGTGATCAAGATGAATAAAATGCAACTACTTTATTTTTATAAACATATGCAAATATGTTAATTAAATGATCTTGTTTTTATTATTTGTTAATGATAATTTCAAAAATAGCGGCTGATTTGTTGATTATAATAACCTGTTTTTATGAGGTGAATGTAAAAATTCATTTATTTCAGTTGCTTGAAAGTTCATGATCTACTTGATTTTTTTTCATGAACTCTTCCGCTGCGTGAACGTATTATTGGGATATTAGTCATATATTTTTTCCTGTGATTATTTAATAATACAAAATATTAAACAGAATTGTCTTTATTACGCATTTATCGTGAATAGATCAAAGAATAAAGTTCACGGGTAATTAATACTGCTGTCCAACTACAAAACATCATTAATAAATAGTATTTTTTATCACCACCAGGTGTCGTGCATAACGAATAAAATGATGTGATTTTTTCATGTTGATTAATCTGATTGATAAGGCAATAAAATGAGCAAAGGTAAAGTATGGCTGGTCGGAGCCGGACCCGGAGATGCATCATTAATTACCGTAAAGGGACTTCACTGTATACGTCATGCCGAAGTGCTGGTGCATGACCGTCTTGTCAATCCTGAGCTGATCGCCTGTGCACCGGCGGACTGCAAAATCATCAATGTCGGTAAAACACCGAATCACCATCCGGTGCCGCAGGAAGAAATCAATGCCATCCTGGTGAAATATGCCGCAGAAGGCAAAAATGTTGTGCGCCTGAAAGGCGGGGATCCGTATGTGTTCGGCCGCGGCGGCGAAGAAGCGGAATCTCTGGCCGAAAACGGCCTCGATTTTGAGGTTATCCCGGGCATCAGTTCCTCTATCGGCGGGCTGGCGTATGCGGGGATCCCGGTGACTCACCGCGATCACGCATCAAGCTTCCATGTGGTCACCGGCCATATGTGTCAGGGGAATGAGCCGCAGAACTGGAATGCACTGGCTGCCCTTAACGGCACACTGGTGATTCTGATGGGGATGACCCGTCTGGCCGAAATCAGTCAGTTGCTGATCGACGGCGGAAAATCACCGGATACCCCGGCTGCCGTGGTTATGTATGCCAGCCAGCAGCGCCAGCAGGTGGTTACCGCCACCCTCGCCACCTTACCGGAAGAGGCTGCGCGTCATAAATTACATCCGCCGGCACTGATCGTCGTCGGTAATGTGGTGAATCTGCACGAGATTCTGGCATTTGCCGCCACACAAATTGATATTACGCAGGAAGCCCCATTAGAAGCTGCGTCATAGTATTATCCTTAAAATAATAAGCATCCGGCTGTATGCAGGTGATACTGTGTGCAGCCCTTACATTTGGAGGAGGCTATGAGCGAACACGGTGGTAATGTGGTAGAGGTGGCTGAGCTCCTCGGCATCTCACCCGCATCTATCTTCGATTTCAGTGCCAATATTAACCCGCTGGGGCCGCCCGAGAGGGTTAAAGCCATCATCCGCGATAACCTGTCTGTAATTGAACGCTACCCGGATATTGAATACCGCTATCTGCATGCCGCACTGGCCAAAGGCGCGGGCTGTGAGCTGGGTCAGGTCATTGCCGGTAACGGAGAGACGGAACTGATTTACGCGCTGGTGCGCCATCTCAATCCTCACAGCGCATTACTGTTAACCCCCGGATTTGCCGAATACCGCAGAGCGCTGGAACAGCAGGGCTGCGATATCATCGAACACCCGCTGACGGAAGAGAGTGATTTCCAGCCGGATGAATCCCTGCTGGCGGATATTGAAGCCCGCCGCCCGGACTGTGTGTTTATCGCCACACCGAATAACCCGACCGGCCTGATGCCGGATACCGCGCTGTTACATAAACTGGTATCCCTGTGCGAATCCCGCCATATTCATCTGATTGTCGATGAAGCGTTTATTGATTTTATGCCGGAAGGATCACCGCTGACAGCGCGTCTGCCGGAAACCCGCTACCTTTATCTGCTGCGTTCGCTGACAAAATTCTTTGCGATCCCGGGTCTGCGCCTCGGCTATCTGTTGTGCGGCGACAGCCACATCATCAGTAATCTGAAAGCCTGGCGTGAGCCGTGGACTATTAACGGCCTGGCCGCGCTGGTGGGTGAGGTGCTTCTGGATGATGAAGACTATATCCGCAAAACACAGGAGTTTATTGCCGCTCAGCGGGAATATCTGTGCAATGAATTGCGGCAGTTCCCGCTGCTGAAAATCCGGCAGCCGACAGCAAACTATATCTTTATCCGCTGCCTGAACGGCGTGGAACTCCAGTCTGCCCTGCTGAAATATAAGCTGCTGATCCGCCGCTGCCAGAACTACCCGGGGCTGGATGGCTCTTATTACCGGATCGCGGTCCGCAGTCAGGCGGAAAACCGTCATCTTATCGGCGCATTAAAACAGGTATTTCAACATGGCTGAGGCACATTGTCCGGCATCCTGCGGAGAATTGTTGCAGGGATGGATCCTCGGGGGCGAAAAACTGGTTTCCTGCCCCATCAACTGGTACAGCTATGTCTCGGTGGAAGAGGGCGTTCCGCTGGGGCTGGAACGGCCCCGCATGCGCCAGATGCTGGAGCGGGTACTGAAACACCTGGATATCGTGCCGGAAGCCACCGGTATGCTGCGGATTGAATATGAATCCACCATCCCCGTCGGTAAAGGACTGGCGAGCAGCACAGCGGATATTGCCGCCACCGCCCAGGCGACCGCGCGTTTTTACGGCCATGAATTATCACCGGAAACCCTTGCAGAACTCTGTGTGGCGGTTGAACCGACAGACAGCACACTCTTTTCCTCTCTGACACTGTTTGATCACCAGACGGCTGAGACACAAATATCACTCGGCTGGGCGCCGGATCTGAAACTGCTGCTGCTGGAAAGCCCGGATGTGGTACTGACAGAAGATTTCCACAAACGCGACCGCCGGGCCACACTGCTGGCGCGGGAACCTCTGCTGGCTCAGGCCTGGAAACTGCTTACCGCCGCCTGTGAACAACAGGATCCGCAGCGCCTGGGCGAAGCGGCCACTCTGAGTGCGATCGCCAGCCAGGATCTGCTGCCCAAACCCGGTTTCAGCGAGCTGCACGCCCTTGCAGATAAAGGAAAGATTTACGGCCTGAATGTTGCCCACAGCGGCAGCGTCGCCGGGCTTATCTATGATGATACTCTGCACGACAAAGATTTTATTTATGACTGGATCCAGCGGCATCAGCTGGACCGATTCTACCCTCAGGTGCATGAGGTGAGTATGGCGCCGGGCGGCGTCCGCTAAATACTCATCATCCGCGTCATTCTTCAATCCGCAGCTGCGTTGGCTGCACTCAATAAACCGGGTCACATACTGATGTATGCTCCCCGGTTTCTTTCGTTTGCCGCCTTGCTGCAAATTGAATAATTTAGTAGATGACTCCTGAGTCTCTTTTTATTTAACGTCCTGACTTCTGTGGGATGATATTGAATATCCACGGTTTTCATCATGCCAAAGTAAAAGGCAGATAACCGGCAAAGAGACGAAAAGCATGCGCGTCATGGATGACGCGCCTGAGCGCACAGGGAAGTGTTTACAGCGGCTTTTCGTTTTGCCGGTTATCTGCCCGGCCCCGGTGCTGAGCATTCCGCCTTCTTTATTAACAACAGACCCCGGGGCAGAAACCCGGCTCCGGTGCTGAGCATTCCCCCTCTATTTAACGCGCTGCCCCACAAAGTACGCGCCGCTTTGCTGCGTCCCGGTAACGGGCAGGATATGATTCAGACAACTGATTCTGACGCTGTCCGCAAAGGAGACACTATGCTGCGTTATCCGCTGTTTTGTGATTTACAGGGAAAGACCTGTCTGGTCGTGGGGGGCGGGGAAGTCGCCGCCCATAAATGCCGGACACTGTTACAGGCCGGGGCGCATGTCACCGTCATTGCCCGCTGGTTCCACGGAGACCTCACCGCACTGGCGGAAAACCCGCACCTGACGCTGACAGAAGCGGACTTTGATGCCGCACTGTGGCCACAGGAGTGCTGGCTGGCCTTTGCCGCGACAGACTCGCCGGAGGTGAATCAGCAGGTGCTGGAACAGGCCAATGCCCGCCACTGCTTCTGTAACGTCACTGACGCGCCGGAAAGCGCCTCATTTATCTCCCCGGCTACCATTGATGTCCCGCCGGTTCAGGTCGCGCTGACCTGCGGCGGGAACCCTGTCTATACACAGTTCCTGAAACACCGTGTTATGCAGGCGATTCCGGCGGATGCCCCGGTGAAACTGCGTGCCGCCGCACGGCTGCGCGAGCAGGTAAAAGCCACTAATGCTTCCCGCGATGCCAAACGGCTGTTCTGGCAGAAATTTTTTACCGACACCGCTCTGGAGCAACTCCTGCCGCTGGAAGACGAGGAACTGCTGACTGACTACCTTAATTACCTGCTGGCTCAGTTTACCGAAGAGCACGGAACCCGCTGAAAAAATAAAACCCCGGCACCGTAATAGCGGTTCCGGGGTAATTATGTGAGCTGAATAGCTTATTTCAGTCATGAAATAACAAAAATAAGACAGCGTCATTATCATGTTGATAATAAGTTATTTACTTTTATGCATCATTTATTTTTTTATTTCTCCGTGGCATTCCGTTGCATACTTTAATAAGATGTTCGTCACACTATTTCGTCATTTTTTATCAAAATATATTCATGTAGAATATACTATAAAATATAGTTTAAACATTAAAAATTAATTGCTATTTACGGTGAATTTAATAATATAACAACGATCACAAAATCAGGATTGATTTATTTATCATTAGGTTTAAATAATTGTTAATTAAAGTTTTTGTTTGTTGTTTTTGATGGTATCTTCATGATTTTAAATGGAATTTAAGTGTGATCTGTATCGTGTTTTATCCCCCGCCGAAAACCATTCCGTTTTTGCAAGATATCCTTACTTTATATCAATTGTTTTTAAATCCCCTGAATTGCACATTATCATCAGTGGAAAGTTAAGGAATTAAATAGGGATGAACACCTGATTTGTACTTAGATACTTTCTTAATTAATACCAAACGGATTTAACCGGTTTTGTTTTAACTTTAATTCCGAACATTCAGTTTATTTAGAGGTATATCATGCAGAAGCCTACCATTGTTATTGGTGTAATTGGTGCCGATTGCCATGCCGTCGGTAACAAAGTTTTAGATCGCGTGTTTTCCCAGCACAATTTTAATGTGATTAACCTGGGTGTCATGGTCAGCCAGGACGAATATATCGACGCCGCTATTGAAACCGGCGCACAGGCAATCGTTGTTTCCTCTATTTACGGTCACGGCGAAGTGGACTGTTTAGGTATGCGTGAGCGCTGCATCGAACGTGGTCTGGGCGAAATTCTGCTGTATGTCGGCGGTAACCTGGTTATCGGTAAACAGGAACCGGCTGAAATCGAGAAAAAATTCAGCGACATGGGCTTTAACCGCGTGTTCTTCCCGAGCACTGACCTGGAATACGTCTGCGATGTCATGAAAAAAGACATTGAAAAAAGCCCGGCCCGCAAAGAAGGAATGACCGCGTAATGATCAACGTCTCGATAGATATCGGTTCAACCTGGACAAAAGGTGCCGTGTTCGACGTGGGAAGTGATGATCATATTGAATTAAAGAATTATGCCCTGACCCCCACGACGATTGACCATCTGGCAGACGGATTTTTCACTGTACTGAATAAAATCCTCAATGTGTCCGATGCGCGTCCTTTACTGGAAGCCGGGAAAGTTAACATTAACTATTCCTCTTCCGCCAAAGGCGGGTTAGCGGTAGCGGCACTGGGTCTGGTTCCGACAATTACCCTTGAGTCAGCAAAAGTCACTGCTCACTCAGCGGGCGCAAAAGTGTCTCAGCACTTTGCGTACAAGCTCAACCGGACTGATATCCGCAAACTCGAACAGACACCCCCGGATATTTTCCTGTTCACCGGCGGGACGGATGGCGGCGATGTCGGATACGGATTACAAAACGCAAAAATGCTGGCGGAATCCGATCTGAACTGTTCCATCATTTATGCGGGTAACCGTGATATTCAGGACGATATTGCTGAGATCCTCGGCCATAAAGAACTGACTGTCGTTAACAACATTTTACCGAGTCTGGATAGTCCGAACCCGTTTGATGCGCGTAAAGCTATCTGTGACATTTTTCTGAAAAAGATTGTGAAGGGCAAGGGACTGGACGTCATTGTTGAACAGACCGGCGAAGAGCCGCGTCCGACACCATTCTCTGTCTTTGAGTTAGTACAGCAAATCCGTGACAACGTTCCCGGCTGGGAAGAGTTTGTGCTGATGGATATGGGTGGCGCAACGACGGATATTTATTCGTCCTGCAACAACAGCTTACTGCCGGATACCATTTTACACGGGATTCCGGAGCCGAAAGTGAAACGGACTGTGGAAGGTGACCTTGGCATGCGTGTATCGGCGGTGATCGCCGGTGAGGCAGGCCGCGAGTTAGCCGAAGCGCAGTTTGTGAATCATCCGGAGCAGCTGGATGCTTTTTACCGCTACACCCGTTATGTCAATGAGCACCCTGATTATCTGCCTCAGACGGACGAAGAACGTGTTTATGACCATCTGTTAGCCGGTATTTGTGTCGCACTGGGAACTGAACGCCATGCGGGCACAAAACAGCAGGTGACCACCTGTGCAGGTACGGTGGATTTACAGATTGGCCGTGATTTATCACGGGTCAGCAAAATCATCGGTACCGGCGGCTGGTTGTCGCGGACAGCTGATTTTGACATTAAACAGTATATGCGGTACCGCAAATTCGATAACAAAGGCCGTCAGATTCTGCTGCCGGACGAATTTGAGTACTACCGGGATTCACAAGGGTTATTTCCTCTGTTAGCCAACGTCGCCTGCCGGTATCCGAAAGCAGCAGCTCAGACCGGCGTGCAGATTTTGACCAGATAGCAAGATTATTGGAGCCATTAAATGGAACTGAAGAATAAAAAAATTGCAATCGACGACTTCATGGCCGAGCGCAAAGACGTATTAAAGACCTGGGTGACAGGGAAAGACGTGGAAAACTTTGAAGATGGCGTCAAATATCAGGCGACTATCTCTGAAGATAAAAACTTTGCCAAAAAATTATTCGAAGCTGACCGCGACGGCATCACATTAAGCCAGCCGCGTGCAGGTGTTGCCTTAATCGAAGAGCACATCGAGCTGCTGAAAAAACTGCAGAAAGAGTGTGACCTGCTGCCGACCACTATCGATGCGTATACCCGTCTGAACCGCTATGAAGAAGCGGCAGTCGGTATCCAGAAATCTGTTGAAGCCGGTACCTCTAAACTGAACGGCCTGCCGGTGGTTAACCACGGTGTTGCAGCCTGCCGTCACATCACTGAATCCCTGGATAAACCACTGCAGATCCGTCACGGAACTCCGGATGCACGTCTGCTGTGCGAAATCTCCATGGCGAGTGGTTTCACCAGTTACGAAGGCGGCGGTATCTCCTATAACATCCCTTACGCAAAACGCGTCACCCTGGAAAAATCCATCCGTGACTGGCAGTACTGCGACCGCGTAATCGGTTTATATGAAGAAAACGGTATCCGTATCAACCGCGAACCATTCGGTCCGTTAACCGGTACGCTGATCCCGCCATTCATTTCTCACACTGTGGCAATTATCGAAGGTCTGGTAGCGCTGGAGCAGGGCGTTAAATCCATCACCGTCGGTTACGGCCAGGTCGGTAACTTAGTGCAGGATATCGCGGCAATCCGCTCCCTGCGTGAACTGTCTCATGAATACTTCCGCGCTTACGGCTACGAAGATTATGAGCTGAGTACCGTATTCCACCAGTGGATGGGCGGTTTCCCTGAAGATGAATCCCGTGCGGGAGCAGTTATCTCCTGGGGTGCGGCGGTTGCCGGTATGTCCGGTGCAACCAAAGTAATCACCAAGTCTCCGCATGAAGCATTCGGTATCCCGACTGCGGAAGCGAACTGCCAGGGTCTGCGTGCCTCCAACCAGATGCTGAACATGGTCCGCGACCAGAAATTCCCGCCGTGCAAAGACGTGGATCTGGAAGTGGAACTGATTAAACGCGAAGTCCGCGCAGTGATGAAGAAAGTCCTTGAACTGGGTAACGGCGACATTGCAGTCGGTACTGTCCGCGCATTCGAAGCCGGTGTTCTGGATATTCCGTTCGCTCCTGCGATGTGTAACTCCGGCAAGATGATGCCTATCCGCGACAACAACGGTGCAATCCGTGTGTTCGACGCAGGCGCGGTTCCGCTGCCGGATGATGTTCTGTCCATGCACCATGATTTCGTTGCTGAGCGTGCCCGCGAAGAGGGTCGTGAAGCTTCATTCCAGATGATTATTGATGATATTAACGCAGTATCTCACAGTAAATTAGTAGGAAGACCATAATGAAAATTAAACAGGCATTGTTCACGGCGGGTAACTCATCCTTCTATTTTGACGACCAGCAGGCTATCAAAGACGGCGCAGGTCACGACGGTTTCGTTTACACCGGCAAGCCGGTCACTCCGGGCTTTACCGCAGTGCGTCAGGCAGGTGAGTGTGTGTCAGTCCAGTTAATCCTGGAAAACGGTTCTGTGGCAATGGGTGACTGTGCCGCGGTTCAGTACTCCGGTGCGGGTGGTCGTGACCCGTTATTCCTGGCGGAAAACTTCATTCCGTTCCTGGAAAAACACATCAAACCGCTGCTGGAAGGCCGTGATGTCAGTGAGTTCCGCAACAACGCTAAGTTCTTCGATGAACTGAAAGTGGAAGGCAAACAACTGCATACCGCTATCCGTTATGGTCTGTCCCAGGCTCTGCTGGATGCTACAGCACTGGCAAGCAACCGTCTGAAAGCTGAAGTTGTGTGCGACGAGTGGCATCTGCCGGTTGTGGCTGAGCCAATCCCTCTGTTCGGTCAGAGTGGTGATGACCGCTACAACGCTGTGGACAAAATGATCCTTAAACACGTTGACGTTCTGCCGCACGGCCTTATCAACAACGTGGATGAAAAACTGGGCCGTCAGGGTGAAAAACTGCGCGCTTATGTTGAGTGGCTGGCCAAGCGTATCGTTGAGTTACGTACAGAAGACACTTACAACCCGTCTCTGCACATCGACGTTTACGGCACCATCGGTTTAATTTTCGACAAAGATCCGATTCGCTGCGCAGAGTACATCGCAAGTCTGCAGGAGCAGGCCGGTGATCTGGAACTGTACATCGAAGGTCCGGTTGACGCAGGTAACAAACCAGACCAGATCCGCCTGATGAAAGGCATTATGGATCACCTGAAAAAACTGGGTTCCAAAGTCAAAATCGTTGCTGACGAATGGTGTAACACCTGTCAGGACATCATCGACTTCACGGATGCCGGCTGCTGTGACATGGTTCAGATCAAAACGCCTGACCTGGGTTCTGTTCACAACATCGCTGACGCGGTGCTGTACTGCCAGAAACACGGTATGGAAGCATACCAGGGCGGTACCTGTAACGAAACCGACGTCAGTGCGCGTACCTGTGTGCATATCGCGATTGCGACACGTCCGATGCGTATGCTGATCAAGCCGGGTATGGGCTTCGATGAAGGTATGAACATTGTTCATAACGAAATGAACCGCACACTGGCTGTACTGAAAGCAAAAGCATAAGGAAGCATTATGTCCAGGACATTTAAAATCCTGTCCCCTACTGCAATCCTGGGGTACGGATTTCCGGAAGAGAGTTTTATGAAGGCGATGGAAGAATCGCCGGATCTTATCGCCGTCGACGCCGGGTCTTCTGACCCGGGTCCTCACTACCTCGGTTCCGGTAAAGCCTTTACCGACCGTGCCGGGGTAAAACGCGACCTGCGTTATATGCTGAAAGCCGGTGTGAAAAACAATATTCCGGTTGTCATCGGTACTGCCGGTGGTTCAGGTGCACAGCCTCATCTGGAATGGTGCCGTGAAATCATTCTGGAACTGGCAAAGGAAGAAGGTCTGTCATTCAAGATGGCCCTGATCCCTGCGGATGTTGAGAAGAAAACGGTTCACGAAGCGCTGGATGCAGGCAAAATCACGCCGCTGGCGTTCGTGCCTGAACTGACGCATGAAGTGATCGACGAAAGTACCTATATCGTTGCTCAGATGGGTGTCGAGCCGTTCCAGGAAGCACTGGCAGCCGGTGCTCAGGTTGTTCTGGCCGGCCGTTCATATGACCCTTGCTGCTTCGCGGCTCTGCCGATTATGAAAGGGTTCGACGAAGGTCTGGCACTGCACTGCGGTAAGATTCTGGAGTGTGCGGCAATCGCAGCCACCCCGGGTTCCGGCTCCGACTGTGCAATGGGTATTATCGACGAAACCGGTTTCACCCTGAAAGCATTCAACCCGATCCGTAAGTTTACGGATACCTCAGCAGCGGCTCACACCCTGTATGAGAAATCCAACCCGTATGTATTACCGGGACCGGGCGGTGTGCTGGATCTGAAAGAGTGTAAGTTTGAAGATCTGGGTAACGGGCAGGTTCGTGTAACCGGTTCACGCCATGTATCGACACCGTATACCGTTAAACTGGAAGCTGCACGTCCGGTCGGTTACCGCACCATCACTATCGCCGGTACGCATGACCCTATCATGATCGCCGGTATGGATAAGATTCTGGTGGAAGTGCGTAAAAGTGTTGAGAAAAACCTCAGCATCGACCCTGATACCGTGAAAATGAATTTCCATCTGTACGGTAAAAACGGTGTGATGGGTGACGCAGAACCTGAAACTGTGACCAGGAGTTATGAGCTGGGTATTTTACTGGATGTTGTTGCTCCTACCCAGGAGCAGGCGGACAGTATCTGTTCCCTGGCACGTTCCACTATGCTGCACTACGGGTATGATGGCCGTATCGCCACCGCGGGCAACTTAGCCTTCCCGTTCTCTCCGTCGGATATCCGTGCCGGTAAAGTGTATGAATTCTCCATCTATCATCTGATGGAATACACCCCGGATATTAAATTCACATTCCGTATGGAGAATGTAACACCTGAAGGAGTGGCGAAATGAAAAAGTCAATTTTAGAATTAGCCAAAGTTGTGCGTTCTAAAAACTCCGGTCCGTATGAAATTGTGATGGATATTTTATTCAAGGATAAAGAAACTTATACCGCGGTAAAAAATTCAAAACAATTTAATAAAGACTTAGTCGCTGGTCTGTATTGTGTGAAACCTGACTTTATCGATAATATTGTCTGGTTTGACCCGGCGAATGCTGTGAAAATTGTAATGCCGAGACATATTGTTTCTGGTGCTGTCGGAGATACCGATGTTTATGGTGCCCAGCAACATGCGCCTTTATTAAAAATGGAATTTGATATTTAACAATATCAGTCATTCAATATCTCATTAGTACGACAACTCGGTGTGGCGTACGGGGTTCCCCCGCGCTCCACATCGATTTCAGAAACAGAAATCGTCATTTTTCTCAGTGTGATGTATAAAATTATTTAATATTTAAAGCCACGGAAGGCTGGGTAAAAATAACTGAAATAAAATTTCAGAGGATATTAAGTAAGTTGAGAATAAATGCGACCCAACACAGAATGGAATTATTATGAAATCGAAGAGTTTAACCACTTGGATAGTCATTGGTCTTATTGTCGGTGTGATTGTCGGCTTCAGCTTTAATGAAATGGCATCTGCTGAATTTAATAAGGTCTATGCAAAAGATATCTCCATTATTACCGATATCTTCTTACGTCTGATTAAAATGATTATCGCCCCATTGATTATATCAACACTGGTTGTTGGTATCGCGAAAATGGGTGATGCGAAAACGTTAGGTCGTGTTTTCTCCAAAACACTGTTCTTATTTATCTGCGCATCCTTTATCTCAATCCTGTTAGGTCTGGTTATTGTTAACCTGTTCCAGCCGGGCGCAGGTATTAACTTCGTTGCGGATACTGCCGGTGCGGTTGAAGGTATTGTGGAACCTGTTCCTTTCTCCTTCAAAACCTTTATTGCTCATGCGATTCCGACCAGTATCGTTGATGCAATGGCGCGTAACGAAATTCTGCAGATTGTTGTATTCTCAATCTTTATGGGTATCAGCCTCTCCGCTATCGGTGAGAAAGGCCTGCCGATTGTGAATGTGCTGGAATCCCTCGTCAGCCTGATGCTGAAATTAACCGGTTACGTCATGCTGTTCGCACCACTGACAGTGTTTGCCGCTATCTCCGGTATGATTGCAGAGCGTGGTCTGGGTGTTCTGGTCAGCGCCGGTATCTTCATGGGTGAGTTCTACTTCACACTGGCGATGCTGTGGGTGATTCTGATTGGTCTGGCTGCGGTGGTTGTCGGCCGCTGTATCTTCCGTCTGACCAAAGGTATCACTGAACCTGCACTGCTGGCATTCACCACATCAAGTTCTGAAGCAGCATTCCCGGGTACACTGGAAAAACTGGAAGAGTTCGGTGTTTCCAACAAGATCGCCAGCTTCGTACTGCCAATCGGTTACTCCTTTAACCTCGTTGGTTCAATGGCTTACTGTTCATTCGCGGTTATCTTTATCGCTCAGGCATGTAACATCACCCTGTCTATGGGTGAGCAGGTTACCATGCTGCTGATTCTGATGCTGACTTCCAAAGGGATGGCCGGTGTACCGCGTGCGTCTCTGGTGGTTATCGCGGCGACACTGAACCAGTTCAACATTCCGGAAGCGGGTCTGATTCTGCTGATGGGTGTGGATCCGTTCCTCGACATGGGCCGCTCTGCCACTAACGTAATGAGTAACGCCATCGGTGCCGCTATCGTCGGCCGCTGGGAAGGTGAGCACTACGGTGAAGGCTGCCGCGGAAAACCAAAGGCAGTTATTGAACCTCCGGTAGCACAGGCCACAACTTCAGCCTGACCGGTCGTTCAGAATAAACAAGACAGGCGCGGTACAAGGGATACAGATACCGCGCAACAATAAAAAATCAGTTTTATGTGTTATGTACTAAGTATTAAGCGCAAAATGCCCTCAGTCATTTTGCGCTTTTTTTTGGGGGTTACTGCGGCACGACGGAAACACTCACCGTGCCACCGGTCACCTTAACGGCAAAGGCGGCGACGGAATATGCGGCGTCTTCCGCACACAACCCGTCCGTCAGCCGGAAACGCTGTTTTTTCAGCGGGCTGACAATCCACAGTGCGCCGTCATGCTCTGCAATTAAGCCGCGCGACAACACACTGGCCTGCGCAAAAGGATCGATATTACTCAGGGCAAAAATGCGCTCGTCCGGATAAGGACGGAACAGCGCCACCTGTTCACCCTTTACCAGCGCACACACGCCGGTTCCCGGGGTGATATCACTGACCTGACAAACCGTAATCCATTGACTCATGATTATTCCTCCCCGATCAGAGTGACAGCAATCCGCTCTTCCGGGCGGGCCGGACGATGTTGTAAGCGCTCACTTACCATTTGCACATTCGGATCCGGCAGCGGGCTGTTAACAAAGTGGCTGAAGCGTTTGCGGGCATGCGGGTTGTTCACCGTTTCCTGCCACTCGCAGGTCACTTTTTCGCGCAGCTGCGCCAGTTCCTGCTCCAGCTGTGCATTGAGCCCCAGCTTGTCGCTGACAATCACATCCCGCAGGTAATCAATCCCGCCTTCGAGGCTTTCCAGCCAGGTGGATGTCCGGCTGAGTTTGTCGGCGGTGCGGATGTAAAACATCATAAAGCGGTCGATGTAGCGTATCAGGGTCTCTTTATCGAGGTCTGCCATCAGCAGATCGCCGTGGCGTGGTTTCATGCCGCCGTTTCCGCAGACATACAGGTTCCAGCCTTTATCAGTGGCGATAATCCCGATATCTTTCCCCTGCGCCTCGGAGCACTCGCGGGTACAGCCCGAGATGCCGAATTTCATTTTATGCGGAGTGCGGATGCCTTTATAACGGTGCTCCAGCTCAACACCCAGCGCGGTGCTGTCACCGACCCCGAACCGGCACCATGCCGTGCCGACACAGGTTTTCGCCATCCGCAGTGCTTTGGCGTAGGCGTGCCCGGTTTCAAATCCGGCGGCGATCAGTCTTTCCCAGATAGCCGGTAAATCCTGCTTTTGTGCCCCGAACATCGCAATGCGCTGTGAGCCGGTAATTTTGGTATACAGATGATATTCCTGCGCAACCGCACCGATAGCCAGCAGACCTTCCGGGGTGATTTCGCCGCCCGGTGAGCGCGGGATCACCGAATAGGTGCCGTCCTTCTGCATATTGGCGAGGAAGTTATCGTTGGTATCCTGCAACGGTACCAGGTCGTCGCGCAGAATATAGTCATTCCGGCAGGACGCGAGCAGAGAGCCGATAGTGGGTTTGCACACTTCACAGCCATAACCTTCTCCGTAGCGGCCCAGCAGCTCATCAAAGGTAGTGATTTTTTCCACGCGGATCAGGTGATACAGCTCCTGGCGTGAATACGAAAAATGCTCACAGAGGTGATGATTCACCTCAATACCCAGATTAGTCAGTTCGGCATTCAGCACCTGAGTGATCAGCGGAACACACCCGCCGCAGCCGGTACCGGCTTTGGTTTCCGCTTTGATATCCGCAACCGTCTGGCAGCCGTTATGAATGGCCTGAATAATGTCTCCTTTGGTGACATCAAAGCAGGAACAGATTTGTGCACTGTCCGGCAGGGATTCCACGCCGATCGCCGGTTTGCTGCCGGCGTGTGCCGGGAGGATCAGAACATCCGGATTTTCCGGCAGTTCGATACGGTTCAGTGCCAGTTGCAGCAGATTACCGTAATCTTCGGTATCACCTACCAGCACCGCACCCAGCAGATATTTATTATCGTCGCTGACAATCAGCCGCTTATAAACCTCATTGGCTTCATCGAGATAAATATAACTGTGGCAGCCGTCGTCTGTTGCATGTGTATTGCCGATACCACCAACATCCACACCCAGCAGTTTCAGTTTTGCGCTCATATCCGCGCCGGTAAACTGATTCTCCTGCCCCAGCAGATGATCTGCCGCCACCTGTGCCATTTTATAGCCCGGCGCGACCAGTCCGTAAGTTCTGCCGTGCCATGACGCGCATTCTCCGATTGCATACACATCCGGGTCAGATGTCTGACACTGGTCATTAATCACCAGACCGCCGCGCTCCGCCACGGCCAGTCCGCACTGGCGGGCAAGCCGGTCACGCGGGCGGATCCCGGTGGAAAAGACAACAAAATCGGTCTCCAGCGATGAACCATCGGCAAAATGCAGCACTTTGCGGCTCTCTCCGCTGCCGGATGCGGTAATTTCCGTGGTGTTTTTGCCGGTATGTACCGTTACACCCATCCGTTCAATTTTCTGCTTCAGCTGTTCACCGCCGAGCGCATCAAGCTGTTCTGCCATCAGGACCGGCGAAAATTCAATAACATGGGTTTCAATGCCCAGATTTTTCAGCGCCCCGGCGGCTTCCAGTCCCAGCAGACCGCCGCCGATCACCACACCTTTACGGCTGCGGCGGGCACAGGCTTCAATGGCATTGAGATCTTCAATCGTCCGGTAAACAAAACAGTCGCGGGTATCACTGCCTTTGATCGGCGGGATCCACGGATAAGAGCCGGTCGCAATCACCAGTTTGTCGTAATGCACGGTGCGGCCGGTATTGGTATGCAGCACCTTTTCCTGACGGTTAACGGTAATCACCCGCTCATTGATTAATACCGAAATATTGTGTTTTTCATAGAAACCGGGTTTAACCAGGGATAATTCTTCCGCCGTATGATGAGAAAAATAGGAGGAGAGATGCACGCGGTCATAAGCGACACGCGGCTCTTCGCAGAATACGGTGATATCGAACTGTCCGGCGTCCGCTTTATCGGTAAGCTCTTCGGTAAAGCGGTGGCCGACCATACCGTTACCGATGATTGCTAACTTGACGTTGCTCATTTCAGCCTCAGATTTTGTGTGGATTAAGGCTAAAAATACGGCGATCCCGGTTTTTCTCATTGATGTATATCAAATGCAGCTTAATCAATTCAGCTTATGTAATTCATTGCTTTAAATAATTTTTGTCAATACTCCTTAAGGGGTAGTGATGTATGGTTTTTTCCACCGGTTATTTTTACTCATTTAATGGCAAATATATATTTCACGACATATGACACAATTTCCTGATTAAAAGAAATATATTTAACTAAAGGGAGATATCTGAAATAACCATCCGGAAAACAGAAACGGATAACACCACCGCATATCAGGGGGATGTTATCCGTACGGAATAATTAGTGAGAGGATGCCATTATATCAGCACGTACTTTGCGGTTTTTAATACTGATAATCAGAATACCGGAAGCGAAAGCGCCGCAGCAGGCAAACAACGCCATCAGGCCGAACACGATTTTGTAACCGGTCATGCCCGGATAGCTGTCGAGAATATGGCCGTAGAGGCTGAAGCAGAACATGGCCGGGGCATAACCGATAAAGCTGCCCAGTGCCATCGCAGCCCCGGTGCTGGATTCTTTGATATTGGCTTCACCAATCGGTGCGAAGAAAATCGCGCGCTGGGTGAAAACAATGGTACCAAAGCCCAGTGTGCAGACCATTCCCAGATAAACCGGCATACTTTCGTGCGGCAGGAAAATAAAGGTGACCAGGACAATCACACTGATAATAAAGGTATAAAACAGGTATTTGGTCGGTGACTTTAAAATCTTATCCGCGATTAATCCGCCGATAGGGCCGCCGACCATTTTCAGGCAATACTGATTCAGAATACCGTAAATACCGACCAGTGCGACAGGCAGTGCATAGATATTACTCAGGAACGGAATAAAGAAGGTCAGTCCGCAATAAACGGCGTAGACAAAGAAAATACTCAGAGCAATCAGCCAGACGGTGCCGTCTTTTAATACCGCGCTGACGCCGGGCTTTTTCTCTTTATTTTCACCGGGTTCATTAACCGGCTCAGTGACGGCGTGTTTATCATCTTTCAGGAACAGGAAAATAATACCACCGACCAGAATCGCCACGCCGGAATAAAATAAGATCCCCATTTTAAAACCGAGATAACCGCTGCCGAACCAGGCAAAGACCGCCAGGGCAGAGAAGGCCACCACGGTATCGACCACACCGCGGCCGGTTTCAAAGAAGCCGAATATCCGGCCCTGCTGTGAACTGTTGCCCAGCAGACTGACGGATTTTAATAATACCGGCCAGTTGAGCATATCGCAGGTGACACCAAATAATGCCCAGACAAATAAAATGCCCCAATAGCCCGGCATTGTGGATAAATACACACCCAGCAGACCGGTTGCAATTAATGAGAATGAAATTGTCAGACGGCGCGGTAATTTGTCAGAAAAATAAATAGATAAAAAGAAACCAATGGTCGTGACAATTGAGTTTACTGACATGGCATTACCAATCTGACCATTTGTCAGATGGAAATATTCCTGCATCGGAACATAAAATGCGTCTTTCAGTGACGGTAATTTATAGATAGTACCGCCGCACAGAACTAACAGGCTGAATATAGCCCATCTTTTTTTATCAAGCATAGTGTGCCTCCCGACTGAAAAATAATTTTCAGTCAGTGTTGAGTGTTGTTTTTAAATTAGTGGTGTGTAGTGCTGATATTTTTTTATTTATTAATAACGGCAAGTGCCTCTGTTTTTATTTCATCAATGACGTTACGGACATAAATCAGCTGATTGACGGCATCTTCTTTTTCACGGGCGAGACGTTCTTCAATTTCATTTTCAGGTAACGGTGTTTCACTCAGCTGACGCCACGGGATCCACGGATCATTCCCCTCATTTTTAAAACGGAAGGCCGGTGCGTAATAATCCACTTCTTCTTCCAGTCCGTAGGAAATAACCTGTGGTTTCTCTTTACCCAGACATATTAATGCCCGCAGCATCTCTTTAAACGGCAGATTACCTTCCCCGGAACGGCAGGCGGTATGGCCGAAACCATCACCTTCCTCCAGAATCACTGCATCTTTGATATGCACCTGAGTAATATGATCCTGCATGACTGCCAGGGCTTCCATCGGTAATTCACAGGCATTGATCATATTGCCGAAGTCAAATAACAGCGTCAGTTCCGGGAAATCAGCTTCTTTTATCAGTTTAACCAGCTCGTGGCTTTTTAAATCTTCATGCTGTTCCAGAACAAATGTCAGACCGGAGTGCTGATAGTGTGTTTTTAAATAACCGATATCTGCGGAAATACGGCGCAGCACGTCAGACAGCGCACCTTCATAGCGCGGATAAAAACGGACAGAGCTTGCCCCGGTTTTCAGTGCGATTCTGACTGCATCATCCAGGGTTTTATTATCGGAGGCGCTGGTTTCAATATTAATATCCAGATGATAGCGTTTTGCTTTCTCTGCAAAAGCCTCAAGCTGTTTGTCTGTCATGGTTGAAAGAGATTGCGTTTCACCATCCAGCACGTGTATTTTGACGCCCGGCAAATGATGTTCGTTTGCGATATCAAGTAAGTCACCCGGTAATATTTTTTCAAAACGCATATTCAGATGATAGGCGTAGGCATGCAGATATAACGGTAATTTATCTGCACGTTCAATAATCCGGCGGGCATCATCAGTATTCATGATTCAGATTCCTGTGTCTAAAGCTCAACAAAAAAATAAACAGATTCAAACCGCCAGTACTCAATGTCGATTTGAACGATATTATGTTCCGCATCACAGCGGTATTTTTCCACCCGGATACCGGGGGAATTCGCAGTACAACCGATAGCCTTGCTGGCTGTTTCCGGCATCCGGGCCGGTTTGAATGCCAGTCCGGCAGTCGTGGTGGTGATATTGTATTTTTCTTCCCAGATTGCCGCGAAAGAGTGGTTATCCAGTTTTGCGGTAAAATCCGGACCGGCAGCCGGGTTAATATAGGTCTGGTGCCAGAACACTTTATGTCCGTCCAGTGCCCCCCACCCGGTAATGAGATACACCGCATCACCGGCCGCAAGACCGAATTTACCGGTAATCTCCGCAGGGGCATCAGTGACCGTCAGTTTGTCTGTATATTCCCATGACGGTACCCGTCCCTGTGCTTTTGCCGCCTGATTAAAACTTGCCGGGGATTTCGGGTTGTAATTGAAGACCGGCAGGGCTGCGAACCACCCGCTGCGGTTTTTGCGGAAGATCTTTCCGTCATTTTCCAGGCTGAGCAGTGCCTGGCGCAGTGACATCCGGTTGACACCGAGTTGTTCTGTCAGCGGACGTTCTGCGGGCAGTTTGTCTCCGGGCGTGATAACGCCGGCGGTCAGCATGGCATCGAGTTTCTCTCTGGCAAGATCAGCTGCAGTTTGTGTTGTTTTCATCGGATGATCCTTTTTGGTTTAAACCAGATTGGTTTATACGTTACGTGAGTGCTATTGTACGTACAAGTGAGGAAGTGATAAATAAATGTCAATTTGCGAGATACTTCACACTCTGCCGGTGATCCGGCGAAAATCCCCGTTGTGACCGGTTTCTCATTCCGGATTGATAAAAATAGCAGGCTGTCCGCTTTATTTTTTATCAGATGAGAAAATAACAGAAAATAAATGTTTATCTCACTGGTTTTTATCACTATTTTTATTCCCTCACTTGTGTCATAAGAAAAATCTATATTCTGATAAAAAAAGGCTATTTGATTTTATTTACCTGAAATATAACTTGTCAGTAGTTTCAGATAATTGAGAGAAATACAAAATGACAGGTAATAATGAAGCAGGAATGATGACAAAACTGGCTGCTGACTGGCATGATGAAAGCGATTATTCATATGCCAAAGTTTCACCCATTTCCATGAGCAGCTCATTTGTTTTTGACAATATTGATGATCTCGATGAAGTTTACGGCGGGAAAGAAGGGTATATTTATTCCCGTATTGATAATCCGTCGACAAACTATGTTAATAAGCTGATTGCCGGTATTGAAGGCTATGATGAAGCGGTGACATTCGGCTCCGGGATGTCCGCGATTATTACGGCAATCCTTTCCTTTGTTCAGCAGGGTGACCATGTTATTGCATCAACGGTATTATACGGTGGCGTACATGATTTCCTGAAAAATGAATTACCGCGTTTTGGTATCGACATTACTTTTATTAATTTCGTTACCGACAATGTGGAAGATTATATTAAACCGAATACCAAAATTGTTTATACAGAAACAATCTCCAACCCGCTGATTGAAGTGATCGATTTGCAGACAATTGCGGATACCGCCCATAAGCACGGCGCACTGTTTATTGTGGATAACACTTTTGCCACGCCGTCCGTCTGTAAGCTGATTAATTTTGATGTGGATGTACTGCTTTACAGCGCAACCAAATTCCTCGGCGGCCACAGTGATATTACCTGTGGTATTGCACTGGCAAACGGCGACCACGCAGCCGCTATCAGAACCAAAAAGAATTTATACGGCGGTATTATCAGCCCGTTTGAAGCCTGGTTATTAACCCGCAGTCTGCGTACCCTGGATTTACGTGTCCAGCGCCACTGTGATAATGCACTGAAACTGGCGGAATATCTGGAAAAACACCCGAAAGTGAAGAAAGTGTATTATCCGGGTCTGGCATCGTCACCCTTCCGTCAACTGGCGGAAAAACAGTTTGAACATAACCGTTTCGGCGGAATGCTGAGTGTGGAATTCACCGGTGGTTATGACGGCGTCGATAAATTTATCCGTGAATGCAAACTGATTAAATTTATTCCGAGCCTGGGCGGGTACAGTACATCACTGACCTACCCGGCGAAAACCTCGCACCGCGGTCATACTCCGGAAGAGCTGAAAGCATCGGGTATTTCCACCGGATTACTACGTTTCTCCGTCGGTCTGGAAAATATCGGCGATATTATTAATGAGATGGAAAACGTACTGAGCCAGATTTAATGCGTTTCCGCCTCCCTGATTAACGGCTGAGGTCCGGCTGATGCTTCAGCCGTTAATAAATCCGCTATGAAAAATAATTTTCTGATACTCAAAATAATCATTGTGATGATTGCGTTCTCAGCAAACTCACTGTTGTGCCGGGTGGCACTGAAGGATGCGCATATTGATTCGCTGACATTCAGTATGATCCGGATTGTGAGTGGCGCTGTTGCACTGCTGCCGTTATTACTGCGCAGACATTATCATATTCAGTTTAAAAAAATCCACGTCATCAGCGGGATAAGCCTGACCGTTTATATCGTGGCATTTTCACTGGCTTATGAACAGATTGATGCCGGTATCGGCGCGTTAATTCTGTTTGGTGTCGTGCAACTGACGATGATTATTTACGGGTTATGCAAAGGTGAAACACTCAGCCGGACAAAACTGACCGGCCTGTTATTTGCCTTCGGCGGATTGGTGTATTTACTCGTCCCTTCCTCCGTCAGCACAATTCATTTACCGCTGTTAAATGTTATCTTTATGGCACTGTCAGGCTTTGCCTGGGCGGTGTATTCACTGGCCGGAAACAGTAAAGGCAGTACGCCGGTGAACACCGCTTATAATTTTCTGCTGGCCGTTCCGGCCGGCGCGGTGATTTTATTGATAGTGTCGTTACTGATTCCGGGGGATTATCACGCCGATATGCGCGGTATTATTCTGGCCGTATTATCCGGTGCGGTGGCTTCCGCCGGGTCGTATTATCTCTGGTATTCCGTTTTACCTTATATTGAATCCATCACTGCCAGCACGGTTCAGTTAAGTGTGCCGTGTTTATCTATTCTTCTGGCAGTTGTATTCATCGGCGAGATATTAACAGCACAGATTATTATCGCCACCACATTGGTCCTTACCGGCATATTTATTGTTATTAAAGACAGAAAGAAAAAGGTACACACCAAAACAGAAAGATAACTATTTTATCTGCCATTTCTGATTTGACTAAGGTTATTCCGTGAAATATGGCGGAGGGATGTTTTTTACCGGTTCGTTTACTGATATACCGCACCAGATTTTAAAAATCCGATTGGTTCAGAAAAATAAAGAGGAATTATAAAAATGAAAAAAGTATTAAATGAATTTGCAGATAAATATTTTGATGAAATTGTTCAGACAGCAAGTGAAATGATCCAAATTCCCAGCCTTTCCGGAAAAGAAAAAGAAATGGCTGAATACACGATAAAGAAAATGCATGCGCTTGGTTACGATGAGGTCATTGTTGATGAATTTGGCAGTGTGACCGGCGTTATGCGCGGTACCGGCGGTGGTAAATCAATTATGTTTAACTGCCATCTGGATGTTGTTGATGAAGGACCACATGAAAACTGGAAATATCCTCCTTTCAGTGGCGCCGTGGCTGAAGGCGCAATTTGGGGAAGAGGGGCGAGTGATACAAAAGGGACTTTTGCTATCCAGCTTTATATTCCCTATATCCTGAAGCAGGAGCAAATGATGACCAAAGGGGATATTTATGTCGTGGGTGTTATCCATGAAGAATCCTCAGGCTTTGGTGCAATGAAAATGGCGGCAGGCGGCTTTAAAACTGACTATGCAGTCATGGGGGAAGCCACTGAAAATGATCTGGCGATTGCCTGCCGGGGCCGGGTGGGGATTGAAGTTGTTATTACAGGGCGTTCCTGTCATGCAAGTATTCCGCATGAAGGCATTAATCCGTTTGAATTCCTCGGTCCTTTTTTGCTGGCACTGAAAGATTACAGGGTTTCTGAGAATCCGGTCTATGGCTCTTCTTTGATTACTGCAACACGCATCTCTTCTTCAGAGGCCGGTACCAACGTTATTCCTAACTCGATCCGGCTGAGCCTGGATTACCGCAGCGTTCCCGGCGAAACCAATGAAAGTATTATTGCGCAGTTAAATGAAATTGCACAAAAGACGTGTAAAGCCGATGGCGTCAAAGTTGATATTACCCCGGCCTATATCCCGATCAGCTGTTATACCGGTGCGACAGGGCAGGGTTTAATGGGGGAGCCGCCTTATAGTATTGACGAAGACAGTGAAACGGTACAAACGGCACGGGCTGCCCTGGAAGACGTTTTCGGACGCAAAATAAAAATTAAGCCATGGCCTTTTGCAACGGACAGCGGGCATTTTTCCCAGATTGGCGTGAACGTGATTGGTTACTCTCCGGCTGAGGTTATTAAATGCCATACCGTAGAAGACAATATTTTATTAGATATGCTCCGTGACGGTATTGCAGGAAATCTGGCCCTTGCAAAAGCACTGTGTGATTAATACCAGAAAATGATCCGGAAGAAGAGAATGAAAACTAAAAAGGCTGTTACGTTTAACCCGTTTGTACTCTTATTCTCCATCATTGTTATCTGTGTCATTGTTTCTTATTTTGTCGAATCCGGCGCCTATGACAGGATCGTGAGTGATGGACGAAGTATTGTTGTCCCGGGTACTTATCACCTTGTTGAAAAAGATCCTGTTTCCTTTTTTGACATATTCCGCGCGGTACCTCATGGTTTAATCGCCGGCTCCAGTATCATTTTCCTGGTGCTGATTGTCGGTGGTGCAATTGAGGTATTTAACCAAACCGGCGCAATTCCTGTCGGTATTGCGCGACTTGTTGCTGTTGCCGGTAAAAAAGGGGGCACTTTTGTTTTAGTGCTCATCTTCAGTATTTTTGCCGTGCTGGGCGGTTTTCTGGGCTGGATTGAGGCGGCAATTCCGTTTGTTCCGTTAGTCATTCCTATTATTATTGCTTTAGGATTTGATGCAATGACGGCGGTTGCCGTTGTGATACTCGGCACCATGGTGGGGTTCGCCCTGGGTCCCACCAATATGTATACCATCGGTATCGCCCACCAGATTGCAGAGTTACCGATGTTTTCCGGATTTGGTCTGCGCTTCATCGCCTATCTGTGTTTTACGGTAACAGCACTGTGCTACATCTTATTTTATGCTTACCGTGTAAGGAAAAATCCGGAGAAGTCACTGGTTAAGGATATTGATTTATCCGATATTCAGCTCAGCTATGAGGGCGAAAAAGATAAAAGTCTTACGTTAACTCAGCTGTTCTCTTTAATCGTGCTGATTGCAACGTTTGTTTGTGTCGTTTATGGCATGACCGAATGGGGCTGGAATATTAACGATATGAGTGCCGCCTTCCTGTTTGCGGGTATTGTTGCCGGTATTTCAGGGCGGATGGGCGCCGGTAATATCGCCAACGCGTTTATTAATGGTGCCAAAGGCTCGATGGGCGGCGCGATGGTTGTCGGTGTTGCTCAGGGAGTCGGCTGGATATTAAATAAAACGGGCTTAATGGATCCATTAATTCATGTTCTTTCAGGACATATTGATGGTTTATCACCATTAGGATCGGCTATCGGTATCTTTATTATCGTCATATTACTGACCGGGCTGGTGGCATCAGGCAGCGGGAAAGCAGTGGCACTGATGCCGATTTTAATTCCTCTGGCGGATTTGGTTGGTCTGTCACGGCAGACGGCTATTTTTGCCTATCAGCTGGGAGACGGAATTGCCCATCCGGCCTACTTCACTTACGGGACGTTACTTATCTTCTTATCCTACGCTAAAATTCCGTACCTGCGATGGATGAAATTTGTACTGCCGCTTCTGATCATCTTTATTATTCTTGCTGTTATATTTTTAAAGATTGCAGTATCGATAGATTACTGATTTCATTAAAAGTGAACGTACTGAATGATAACAATAAACAACCCCGCAGCAGGCTGCGGGGTTGTCTGCATTTTGAAACCGGTATTTTGCCGCCGGGATCCTCTATACTGCGCTGATAATAATATGACGGGTATCCGGGAGGAACGTGATGAACTTTCAGCAACTGAAGTATTTTGCGGAGACAGCAAAACAGAATTCCATCAGCGGAGCAGCTTCAAAACTGTATGTTTCACAACCGGCGCTGAGTGCGGCGATTAAAGAGCTGGAAACGGAGCTGGATATCCGGTTATTTGACCGTAACAACAAAGGGGTGACGCTGACCAATGACGGCTTAAGTTTTCTGCGCCTGGCCCTGGAAATTCTGGAAAAAGTCGATGACGTCAAAAAGATTTATAAGAACAGCACCACACTGAAATTTCAGGTATCGAGCCAGCATTATGCCTTTGTTATTGATGCCTTTATTAATTTTATCAACATCAATGAAAATAAAAAATTTAATCTGCGGGTGAAGGAAACAAAAACCCTGAATGTGATTGAGGATGTTTATCAGAATAAAAGTCACCTCGGTATTATTTGCCTGACGGAAAGTAATAAAAATGTCATTGTGAATCTGCTTGAGAAAAAATCTATTTTATTCAATGAGCTGATTACCGTTCATCCGCATATTTTTATCCGCCGGACACATCCGCTGGCACAGCATAAAAAGATTAATATCCGCGAGCTGGCAAATTACCCGGCCGTGATGTACGCACAGAATAACAGTGATTTTCTCAGTGAAATGTTTTTTATGGAAGAGGCGATTGTGATTGAGGATCCGGACCGGGTTATCTATACCCATGACCGGGGGTCGATGAATAATATATTATCAAATACAAACAGTTACACAATAGGGACAGGGTGTCTTATCAAGGATATCATCCCGGATGAAATTACTGCTGTGCCGATTGAGCATGATAACGGAGAAATGGTTATCGGCTGGATCCATTCCAATAATAATATCTCGGAAGAAGAGGACCTGTTTATCAGTCTGCTCAAGCAGTCACTGGATAAAAACTTTATTCGTGACACACAGAAATAATCACACCGCGAACCCGCTTTCTCTCTCATTGCCTTACCGGAATATCGCGGGTAAGGCAATTGCTGTATTTTACGCATTTCAGTACTACGTATTTTGCTTATTACCGCATCTGAAACAATCCCGTCACAAATAACAGATTCAATTTCCGTGCCTTTTCCCCGGGTGATCGCTGTTTGTTACCAAATTAACAATTCTGTCAATTAGTGATCTGTTTCAACATTTAATCGTGATTGCCGATTTTTGTTATCCCCTTTTTAAGAGTGTGACTAGGATTGAATCAATTCTTATGAGGAGAGTGACGAGGTAAGCACGATGGAAAAGGAACGTATCATCCAGGAATTTGTTCCCGGCAAACAGGTCACGCTGGCGCATCTGATTGCGCATCCGGGCAGTGATCTGGCGAAAAAAATCGGGGTTCCCGGTGCAGAAGCCATCGGCATTATGACGCTGACACCCGGCGAAACCGCAATGATTGCGGGCGATCTTGCCACAAAGGCTGCCGGTGTGGATATCGGCTTTCTTGACCGTTTCACCGGTGCTCTCGTGATTTACGGCTCTGTCGGTGCAGTGGAAGAAGCATTGATCCAGACTGTTCGCGGGTTAAGCCAGCTCCTCAATTATGCCGTTTGTGATATCACCCGCAGCTGAGCGGGTGCAGTTAAGGATGCCGTCTGAATGAAACGAATTGTGTTTGTGGGTGATGTGGGTGCAGGAAAAACGACATTATTCAATGCGTTGCAGGGAGATTTTGATCTTGCGCGTAAAACACAGGCGATTGAGTTCAATGATGAGGGCAGTATTGATACACCGGGTGAATATTTCAGCCATCCCCGTCTCTACCACGCGCTGATTAATACGCTGGCAGATTGTGATGTGCTGGTTTATGTCCACGCGGCAAATAACCCGGAGTGCCGGATCCCTGCCGGATTACTCGATATCTATCCCCGTATGCGCCGCTTTGCGGTTATCAGCAAAGCCGATGCACCGGATGCGGATGTGCCCGCCGTGCGCGAGCTGCTCTCCACGCGGGGGTTTGAGGAACCGTTACTTGCCATCAACAGCCTTGATCCTGATGACATCCTGAAAGTGAAACAGTTTTTGGCCACAGCCGACAGCCAATAAGAGGAATATCCGATGAAGAAACTAATAACGGCCAATGACATCCGGGAAGCACACGCAGCGGGCAAAACTCGTCTGGATGTGGTGCTGAAAGAGAGTATTGTCACGCCGGAAGCCCATGTTGTGGCTGAACAATTGGGCTTTGTGATTTGTGAGGTGGATGCCGCACAGAACAGCGCACCGGCCGCCGCACCGCTGGCCGCAACCGCCGGAACAGAACCCAATATTTCATCCGCAGAGCGTCAGAAAATCCGCGAGTGCATTATCGCGCAGCTGCCTGACGGCAATGTCACTGAAACCCTGATTGCACAGCTGGTCGATAAAGTGGTGCAGGAGCGTATCGCGCAGATTAAAGCGAAAGTGGCGGCATTCAAACCGGCGGAAGAGAACACTGATACCCCGAATACCCAGAGCTACCGCAGTGTCACCGGCAAAGGCGGCATTAAAGTGGTCGACAGCAGCTCAGTGAAATTCGGTAATTTCGATGGTGCGGGTCCGCACCGTGTCGGGATTGCGGATCTGATCACCGCGCAGGACAACAGCAGCATGGCTGCCGGGTTTATGCAGTGGGAAAACGCATTCTTCCCGTGGACACTGAATTACGACGAAGTGGATCTGGTTCTGGAAGGCGAGCTGCATGTGCGCCATCAGGGCGAAACTATGATCGCGAAAGCCGGTGATGTGATGTTTATCCCGAAAGGCTCCGCGATTGAGTTCGGCACACCATCGACTGTCCGCTTCCTGTATGTGGCCTGGCCGGCTAACTGGCAGGATTGCTGAGGGGTATCGCCATGACCTTTATCACTGAAGACTGGCTGCGGGATAACTTTACGCTGAGCGAAGGCAGTGAAATTCATCTGCCTGCTGACAGCCGGATGACACCATCCGCCCGTGAGCTGATCGAAAGCCGCCGTTTACAGGTGAAATTTCAGGATAAACAAGGTCGTCTGTTTGTGGAAACCCCGGATGAATCCGGTAAAACCGAAACGGCTGTCCCTGACCTGAAAGCGGTACACGGCTTAACCAGTAAGGATAAAGCGGATGTCGCGGCCTGCGAATTATGCCATCAGCCGGTGGCGAAAAAGCCGGACACGCTGACACACCTTAACGGCCACACCATGGTGGCGAAAAATGATCCGCGCCTGGCGTTCCGCGCCGCGCTGGATGCCACCATCGCCGAAGCCGTCTGGTTACAGACTGAATTTGCACAGACGCCGCTGAAAGGCTGGCTGGCGGATATCCGCTCTGTGCTCGGCAATATTATGCGTGCCGATGCGCTCAATGAATCGCTCGGTGAGCAGAGTATTGCGGATCTGAACGCGGATGAGCTGCACAAGCTGTCTCATAATCCGCTGAAATACCTGGGTCATGACCATATCGTTCCGGATGTGAGTCACGGCCGTGATGCGGCGGCGCTGAACCTGCTGCGGACCAAAGTCCGTGAAACGGAAGTCAGTGCGGCACGTATTTATATCGATTGTTATTTTCAGGTCATCCGCCCTGACATTATGCAGGCGCTTAACCGCCTCTCCAGTGCGGTGTATGTCCTGATGGTGATGGTGGTGCGCGAAGGCGGCGTAATGACCACACAGGCTCTGAAACAGGCTCTGATGCAAGGGGGAACACATGCTCATTGAACGATGCCGTCAGCAGGCAAAACTGAACCCGCCGCGGGTGGTTCTGCCGGATGCGCTGGATGAGCGCGTGATCCACGCCGCCCGTTATCTGAAACAAAATGGTCTGGCGGAGCCTGTTCTGCTGGCAAACCCGTTTGCGCTGCGTGATTTCTCGCTGCGTACCGGTGTCATTATGGACGGCCTGAGCACCATTGATCCGGACAGTGCGGATGAGTGGCGTGCAGAGTTTGCGGATGCCATCACCGCGCGCCTCGGCGAAAAAGCCCCGGAAGATGCGGATGAGGCCATGCGCCAGCCGCTGTGGTTCGGTGCCGCCATGGTTGCCGCCGGAAAAGCGGATTTATGTGTGGCGGGGAATATCTCGTCAACCGCCGCTGTTCTGCGGGCCGGGCTGAAAGTGATCGGCCTGAAGCCGGGCGTGAAAACATTATCATCTATTTTCATCATGTTGCCGCCGGGAACGGAAGGCAATGTGCTGGGTTTCGCTGATTGCAGTGTCGTACCTCAACCCACTTCTGCACAGCTGGCGGATATTGCGCTGAGCAGTGCGGAAACCTTCACGGCAATCACCGGTGAAACCGCGCGTGTGGCGATGTTGTCTTTTTCAACAGCAGGCAGCGCGAAACATCCTAATGTGGCGATGGTGCAGCAGGCGGTGGAAATTATTCATGCACGCGCCCCGCAGTTACAGGCGGATGGTGAACTGCAGTTCGACGCGGCATTTGTGCCAAGTGTCGCTGCGCAAAAAGCCCCTAACAGTGAGTTAAAGGGGCGGGCAAATGTCATGGTCTTTCCGTCACTGGAAGCAGGCAATATCGGTTACAAGATTGCCCAGCGTCTCGGCGGTTACCGGGCACTCGGCCCGCTGATTCAGGGATTAAATGCACCGGTGCATGATTTGTCACGCGGCTGTAATGCCCGCGACATCATTGAACTGGTGCTGGTAGCACAAACACAGTTAGCTCAGGCCGGACAGCCTGTCCGCCGCACTGAAGCAGAAAGCGTTATTTAAACCGGTCCCTGATGGGATCTCAATGAGAGGAAAATATCATGGAAGCATTAGGACTGATCGAAACTAAGGGTCTGGTTGCATTAATCGAAGCATCCGATGCGATGGTCAAAGCAGCACGCGTTAAATTAGTCGGTGTTAAACAAATCGGCGGTGGTCTGGTAACAGCCATGGTGCGCGGTGATGTTGCAGCATGTAAAGCAGCGACTGACGCAGGCGCGGCAGCAGCTCAGCGTATCGGTGAACTGGTCTCTGTACACGTTATTCCTCGTCCGCATGGCGATCTGGAAGAAGTGTTTCCTATCAAAATGTCCGGCGATAAATCAATCGATTAATCGTTGTTAGCGTGGCGTGCTTCTGACGCCACGCGATTTTAATCTCCCCGGTTTTTTTGCTGTCACTCAGACGGCAGGGGATTTTTTTACCTGAAATCCGTAGCCGGCTGTATTCAGGCTGCTGAAATATAAAGAGAGGTGAACATGAAACTGGCTGTCGTTATCGGACAAATCGTGTGCACCGTGCGTCATCCCGGACTGGAATCCGACAAATTACTGCTGGTGGAAATGATTGACCGCCAGGGGCGTCCTAACGGTGAGGTGGCCGTCGCAACCGACAGTATCGGTGCGGGTAATGGTGAATGGGTGCTGATCGTCAGCGGAAGTTCGGCGCGGCGTGCTCAGAGCAAAGAAGCGTCACCGGTCGATCTCAGCATCATCGGCATTGTGGATGAGGCCGTTATGGAAAGTCAGGTGATTTTTCATAAATAAATCGCCGCAACGAGTCACAGAAAGAGGCGTGGGTGAATATGGATCAGAAAGAAATTGAGAATGTGGTAAAAGCGGTTCTGGCCAGCATGAGTGCGGGCACACAACCGGCGGCTGCATCAGCGGCACCACAGCAGGCGGCAGCCTCACAGAATAACGGTTTCGGGGTGTTTGAATCCCTGGATGATGCCGTTCTTGCCGCCAAAGAAGCACAGAAATCATTAAAAACTGTTGAAATGCGTAATCTCTGCATCGGCGCAATCCGCCGTGCGGCAACAGAACATGCCCGCGAACTGGCGGTTCTGGCTGTTGAAGAGACCGGCATGGGCCGCGTGGAAGATAAACTCGCGAAGAACTTAGCACAGGCAAACGGCACCCCGGGTGTTGAGTGTCTGCGTCCTGAAGTGTTAACCGGCGACCACGGTTTAACCTTAATCGAAAATGCGGCATGGGGTGTTATCGCCTCTGTCACACCATCCACTAACCCGGCAGCGACGGCAATCAACAATGCCATCAGTATGATCGCCGGGGGTAACAGTGTGATTTTCGCGCCGCATCCGGCTGCGAAAAAAGTCTCACAGCGCACTATCTCGATTCTGAACGAAGCCATTGTTGCCGCAGGCGGCCCGAACAACCTGCTGGTGACTGTCGCCAAACCGGATATCGAAACCGCACAGCGTTTATTCAAATATCCGGGGATCGGCCTGCTGGTTGTGACCGGGGGTGATGCGGTGGTCGAATCCGCCCGTAAACACACCAACAAACGTCTGATCGCTGCCGGTGCCGGTAACCCGCCGGTGGTGGTGGATGAAACTGCCGATATCGAACGCGCGGCAAAAGCCATTGTTCACGGTGCATCATTCGATAACAACATCATTTGTGCGGATGAAAAAGTGCTGATCGCGGTTGACTGCATTGCAGACAAGCTGATCACCGAAATGCAGCGTAATCACGCGGTATTACTGACCCGCGAACAGAGCGAGAAGCTGATTCCGGTTCTGCTGAAGAATGTTGATGAAACCGGCCACGGCACTGTCAGCCGCGACTGGGTCGGCCGTGATGCAGCGAAAATTGCTGCGGCTATCGGTATGACTGTGCCGGCGGATACCCGTCTGCTGATCGCGGAAACCGACTGCAAACATCCGTTTGCTGTCACCGAACTGATGATGCCGGTTCTGCCGATCATCCGCGTGAAAGATGTGGATCAGGCGATTGACCTGGCGGTGAAACTGGAAGGCGGCTGCCACCATACCGCAGCGATGCACTCCAATAACATCAGCAACCTGAACCGCATGGCCAATGCTATCGATACCAGTATTTTCGTGAAAAACGGACCGTGTATTGCCGGTCTGGGACTGGGCGGCGAAGGCTGGACAACCATGACGATCACCACACCGACCGGTGAAGGTGTGACCTGTGCGCGGACGTTCGTTCGTCTGCGCCGCTGCACCATGGTGGATTCATTCCGCATCGTGTAAGCCGCTGCGGTGGGGCCTGCGGGCTTCACCGCTTTTTTCCCGGTTAGTGTGAGTTACTCACGTTAACCCTGACGTTATGTTTTAAACCGGAGGAACCGATGGTTCAACGCAATCAGGAATGGCTGGCATCGCGCTTACAGCGGGCAGCGGAAATCTGTAATCAGCCGCAGGCGGGTGATCACAACGATGCGCCGTTGTGGCTGGGGATCGATCTCGGTACCTGTGATGTGGTGTCCATGGTGGTGAATGCGGAAGGTCAGCCGGTCGCGGTGTGCCTGGACTGGGCAGATGTGGTGCGCGACGGTGTGGTCTGGGATTTCTTCGGTGCGGTAAAAATCGTTAATAAACATCTGGATGCGCTGGAAAAACAGTTCGGTTTCCGGTTTGAGGTGGCGACAACGTCATTCCCGCCGGGAACAGATCCGCGTATCTCCGTGAATGTGCTGGAATCTGCCGGTCTGGTGGTCGCCAGAGTGCTGGATGAGCCGTCTGCGGTCGCTGACATGATGGGGCTGGATAAAGCCGCTGTTGTGGATATCGGCGGCGGTACCACCGGGATCGCGATTGTGCAGAAGGGCGAAGTGACCCGCTCCGGCGACGAAGCCACCGGCGGTCATCATATTTCCCTGACCCTGGCGGGCAACCAGCGCATTGAACTGGAAGATGCCGAGCAGATGAAGCGTGAGCGCGGTGAAAGCATCTGGCCGGTTATTCGTCCGGTATACGAAAAAATGACGGATATCGTCGACGATCATATTCGCGGTGAGGATGTGACCGAACTGTGGCTGGCGGGCGGCTCCTGTATGCAGCCCGGCGTGCAGCCGCTGTTTCAGGCGCGTTTCCCGCATCTTACCGTGGTACTGCCACAGCATTCTATTTTTATGACGCCGCTGGCGATTGCCGTCTGCGGTGTGTCTCAGGGAGAAAACCGTCATGCCGGATAATCGTTTACCCGCGGCTGAGGTTCAGTCCGCTATCTATCAGGCGCTTGATTTGGTGAATGCCCGTCAGGTGCGTGAGTTTTCTGTCCCGCCGACCACATTAATCGGCCCGGGCGCCGTCGGCCGCAGCGGGGATGTGCTCGCGGAGCGCGGAATTAAGCACGTTTTTATTATGGTGGACGGCATGCTGTTACAGGCCGGTCTGACCGATGTGCTGGAGCGCAATCTGAGCCGCAGCGGCATTGCGTATGAAATCTGGCCGTGCCCGCCGGGCGAGCCGATGGATAAAGATGTGTTCCGTACCGTTGAGCATCTGCTGAGCGTGCAGTGTGACGGCATTATCGCCCTCGGCGGCGGGTCGGTGCTGGATGCGGCGAAAGCCGTGGCGGTGCTGGCTGCCAATCCGGATCTGCCGCTGGCGGATATGATGCCGGGTGCGGCGCTCAATCCGCGTCTGCCGTTTATCGCTATCCCGACCACTGCCGGTACCGGCTCTGAAGCAACCAATGTTTCCGTGATTATTACTGCGGAAAACCATATCAAACTGGTGCTGGCACACAGCCAGTTACTGCCTGATCTCGCCATTATTGATGCCTGTCTGACACTCGGTGTTCCGCCGCATGTGACAGCAATGACCGGTATCGATGCCTTAACACATGCGATTGAAGCGTATGTGGCGAGCAACGTCACGCCGCTGACACAGGCGCTGGCACTGCGGGCGATCTCCATGATCAGCCACGCGCTGCCGATCGCTGTCGGTCAGGGGCATGATATCAAAGCCCGTGAGGACATGATGCTGGCTTCCTATATGGCCGGGATGGCGTTCTCCAATGCCGGTCTGGGGCTGTGCCACGCGATGGCGCATCAGATTGGCGCGGCATACAACATTCCGCACGGCAAGGCGAATGCCGTCATGCTGCCGCAGGTAATGCGTTTTAACCGCCTGGTCTGCAAACAGGCGTACAGCGAAATTGGTCATGCGCTGACTCAGCGGCCGATGACCGACATGGAGGCCATTGAGGCCGTGGAACAACTGATCAGTGACGTGGAACTCGCGCAGACGCTGCCATCCCTGGGCGGAAAACGTGAGGATTTCGATGGTTTTGCCAAAGCGGCATTGCAGGATATCTGCATCAAAACCAATCCGCGCGCGGTCACAGCGGCTCAGATAACGGCGATTTACGAGTCAGCCTGAGTCAATCAATAAGAACAGCCTGCGCGACAGGCACGGAAGGAGAAGGGTATGGGCATTAATGAAATCATCATGTACATCATGATGAGTTTTATGCTGATAGCAGCCGTGGATCGTATCTTCAGCCAGTTCGGTGGCTCAGAGGCAATCCTCGGTAAGATCGGCCTGGGTAAAGTCGGGAAAGGCATTGCCGGTTCCGGTGAACAGTTCGAAGAAGGCTTTATGGCAATGGGTGCGCTGGGTCTGGCAATGGTCGGTATGACCGCGCTGGCACCGGTGATCGCCATGCTGCTCGGGCCGGTAATTATTCCTGTGTATGAAATGCTGGGTGCGAACCCGTCAGTGTTTGCGGGCAGTATTCTGGCTATCGATATGGGCGGCTTCTTCCTCGCGAAAGAGCTGTCCGGCGGTGATGTGGCAGCGTGGTTATATTCCGGCGTACTGCTGGCATCCATGATGGGTGCGACCATGGTGTTCTCTATCCCTGTTGCGCTGGGCATTATCGAGAAGAAAGATCGCCGTTTCCTGGCACTCGGTGTGCTGGCCGGTATCGTGACCATTCCGGTCGGCTGTATCGCCGGTGGTCTGGTGGCAAAATTCTCCGGTGTGGAAATTGACGGTCAGGTCGTGGATTTCAGCATGACCATGCTGCTGGTCAATATGATCCCGGTGATCATCGTGGCGGCGCTGGTGTGTCTCGGCCTGAAATTCATTCCTGAGAAAATGATCAACGGCTTCCAGATCTTCGCCAAAATCCTTGTTGCCATCATCACTATCGGCCTGGCTGCCGCTGTGGCGCAGTTCACTGTGGGCTGGAACCTGATTCCTGGCCTGGATCCGATTTTCATGGCGGAAGGTGATGTGCCGGGCAAAGTGATGCGCGCTATCGAAGTTATCGGTTCTATCTCTGCGGTGCTGTTAGGGGCGTACCCGATGGTGCTGCTGCTGACCCGCTGGTTTGAAAAATCCTTTATGAAGATCGGCAGCCTGCTGAAAATCAACAACATGGCCGCAGGCGGTATGATCGCGACTCTCGCGAACAACATCCCGATGTTCGGCATGATGAAGAAAATGGATACCCGCGGCAAAATCATCAACTGTGCGTTCTCCGTGTCCGCAGCCTTCGCACTGGGTGACCACCTGGGCTTTGTGGCCGCCAACATGGCACCGATGATCTTCCCGATGATTGCAGGGAAAATTATCGGCGGTATCACTGCGATTTTCGTTGCCATCATGATGATGCCGAAAAATATTGAGCAGGAAGATGCCGCTGCGGCCGCTGAAGCTGCTGCTGAAAGCGTCGCAGAGGAGAAATAAGCATGAAAACCCTCGAACTCTTAAGTGTCGGTATTGACGTGGGCACCACCACAACACAGGTGATTTTCTCCCGTCTCGCTCTGGTAAACCGCGCGGCGGTGTCACAGGTGCCGCGTTATGAGTTTGTGGATCGCAAAATTATCTGGCAGAGCCCGGTTCTGTTCACGCCGGTGGATAAAGACGGCCACCTGCGTGAGGAAGAGTTGCTGGCGCTGGTGCTGGATCAGTACGCTGCCGCCGGGATGGACCCGGCGACGATTGACTCCGGTGCCATCATCATTACCGGTGAAACCGCCAAAACCCGCAATGCACGTCCGGCTGTGGTGGCGTTATCCCAGAAACTCGGGGATTTCGTGGTCGCCACCGCCGGTCCGCACCTGGAATCGGTGATTGCCGGTTTCGGATCCGGTGCCCAGACACTCTCTGAGCAGAAGATGGCGCGGGTACTGAACATCGATATCGGCGGCGGCACAGCAAACTACGTGCTGTTCGAAGCCGGTCATGTGATCAGTTCCGCCTGTCTGAACGTCGGCGGCCGTCTGTTCGAAACAGACAGCAGCGGACGCGTTACTTATGTGCATGCGCCGGGCCGCCTGATCGCCCGTGACTGCTTTGGTGAGCAGACCGATCCGATGTCCCTGACAACGGCACAGCTGAATACCATTGCCGATCGCATGAGTGAGCTGCTGTATGAAGTGATCAGCGGCAACCTCACTCCGCTCGGGCGTGAGCTGCTGATGACGGATGGCCTGCCTGCGGAAAGCTCATTTTATGCGGTCACACTGTCCGGCGGTGTCGGGGAGTGTTACAGCAATCCGGAAAGCGGTAATGATTTCCGTTTCGGTGATATCGGGCCGCTGCTGGCACAGGCGATTCACCGCAATGCGGATTTCAGTGCTTTACCGATGCAGACTCCGGCACAGACTGTCCGTGCCACGGTGATCGGCGCCGGTGCGCATACGCTGTCTCTGTCCGGCAGCACCATCTGGCTGGACAGCATCACGCTGCCGGTCCGCAATATTCCGGTGGTACATCCGGCGCTGGGCCGCGCGGATGATGAAGATCTGGTGAATACCTGGAGCCGCGCCCTGACGCAGATGGATCTTAATCCGCAGCAGGATCTGTACGCGCTGGCCTTACCGGAATCACTGCCGACTAACTACGCCTCGGTACAAAGCTGTATCGATGCTTTGGAACGCTTTACCAAAACATACCCGAACACCATGCCGCTGCTGGTGATTGCGGGACAGGATTTCGGTAAGGCACTGGGCATGCTGCTGCGTCCGCTGATGAACGGCCGCGAACTGGCTGTTATCGACGAAGTTATCACGCACACAGGCGACTATATCGACATCGGCACGCCGTTATTCAGCGGCTCTGTCGTCCCTGTTACTGTTAAATCACTCGCATTTCCTTCCTGAGGGAACGTAATATGAAATTGAAAACCACGCTGTTTGGTCAGACCTACCAGTTCCGGGACGTGAAAGACGTTCTCGCGAAAGCTAACGAACTCCGCTCCGGGGACATCCTGGCGGGTGTCGCGGCAAGTAACGCCCAGGAACGTGTGGCAGCAAAACAAGTGCTGTCTGAACTGACGATTGCGGATGTCCGCAACAACCCTGTCGTTCCGTATGAAGAAGACTGCGTAACCCGTCTGATCCAGGACGATATCAACGAAACCGAATACAGCCGGGTCAAAAACTGGACTATCGGTGAGCTGCGTGAGCATGTTCTGAGCGACACCACCTCTCTTGATAACATCAATCTGCTGCGCAAAGGCCTGACCTCAGAAGTCATCGCCGGGGTGGCAAAAATCTGCTCCAACGCAGACCTTATCTACGGCGCGAAGAAAATTCCTGTCGTGAAACGTGCGAATAACACCATGGGTCTGCCGGGCCACTTCAGCGGCCGTTTACAACCGAACGATACCCGTGACGAAGTGCAGAGTATCGTGGCACAGATTTATGAAGGTCTCTCTTACGGCTGCGGTGATGCGGTTATCGGTGTCAACCCGGTAACGGACGATGTGGATAACCTCAGCCGCGTGCTGGATGCTGTCTACGGCATCATCGATAAATACGATATCCCGACTCAGGGTTGTGTACTGGCGCACGTCACCACACAGATGGAAGCCATCAAACGCGGTGCGCCGGGCGGCCTGATTTTCCAGAGCATCTGCGGCAGTGAAAAAGGTCTGCGTGAGTTCGGTGTTGAGCTGGAAATGCTGGACGAAGCCCGCCACGTCGGTGCGCAGTACAACCGTATCGCCGGTCCTAACTGCCTGTACTTTGAAACAGGACAGGGCTCCGCACTGTCAGCGGGCGCTCACTACGGTGCTGACCAGGTGACCATGGAAGCCCGTAACTACGGCCTGGCGCGTCACTATGATCCGTTCATGGTGAACACCGTTGTCGGCTTTATCGGACCGGAATATCTCTATAACGACCGCCAGATTATCCGCGCCGGTCTTGAAGATCACTTCATGGGCAAACTGAGCGGTATCTCCATGGGCTGTGACTGCTGTTACACCAACCATGCGGATGCGGATCAGAACCTCAACGAAAACCTGATGATCCTGCTGGCCTCTGCGGGCTGTAACTTCATCATCGGTATGCCGCTGGGTGATGACATCATGCTCAACTATCAGACCACTGCGTTCCATGACATCGCAACTATCCGTCAGTTACTCGGCCTGCGCCCTGCGCCGGAATTCGAAGCCTGGCTGGAAAAAATGGGTCTGATGGAAAACGGGCGTCTTACCAATCGTGCCGGCGATCCGTCGCTGTTCTTCTGATTTTCGGGGTAAATCACCATGGATCAAAAACAAATTAATGACATCGTACGCAGCGTGATGGCTCAGATGGGACACACGGGCGAAAACGTACAGGCGGTTGCCGCGGCAACACAGGCTGTACTGAATCAGGGTAATACGTCTGTTGAGTCCGTTGAGTGGGATCTCGGTTCACCGGAAGCAAAACAGTGGATCGGCGTGCAGAACCCGCACCGTGCAGAAGTGTTACAGGAACTGCGTAACAGCACCGGTTCCCGTGTCTGCTCCGGCCGTGCCGGTGTGCGTCCGCGCACCCAGAGCCTGCTGCGCTTCCTGGCTGACCACTCGCGCTCCAAAGATACCGTACTGAAAGAAGTCCCGGCGGAATGGGTGAAAAAACAGAACCTGCTGGAGTTACAGTCTGAAATCACAGACAAAAACCAGTATCTGACCCGTCCGGATATGGGCCGTATTCTGAATAAAGAATCCATCGAACTGCTGAAAACCAAGTGTGTGCAGGCGCCGGATGTGCAGGTCATTATCTCTGATGGTCTGTCCACCGATGCTATCACCGCAAACTACGACGAAATTCTGCCGCCGCTGATGAAAGGTCTGGAGCAGTCCGGTCTGAAAGTGGGCACGCCGTTCTTTGTCCGTTACGGCCGCGTGAAAATTGAAGACCAGGCCGGTGAAGTGCTCGGCGCGAAAGTGGTTATCCTGCTGGTGGGCGAACGTCCGGGGCTGGGTCAGTCTGAAAGCCTCTCCTGCTACGCGGTGTACTCTCCGACTGTGGCGGGTACCGTGGAAGCAGACCGTACCTGTATCTCGAACATTCACCGCGCAGGGACACCGCCGGTGGAAGCCGCCGCTGTTATCGTCGATTTAGCCAAACGCATGCTGGAGCAGAAAGCGTCCGGTATCAACATGAACCGTTAACGGGGAACTGAATATGCCTGCATTAGATCTTATCCGGCCGAGCGTGACAGCGATGCGTCTTATCGCCAATGCACACGAAGATTTCTGCCGTGAACTGAAATTACCGAAACACATCCGCAGCCTCGGCCTTATCACCGCAGACTCCGATGATGTTGCTTACATTGCCGCTGACGAAGCCACCAAACAAGCTCTGGTGGAAGTGGTTTACGGACGTTCCCTGTATGCAGGGGCGTCAAACTCACCATCACCGACTTCCGGTGAAGTGATGATTATCCTCGGTGGTCCGAACCCGGCGGAAGTCCGCGCGGGTCTGGATGCCATGGTCGCCAATATCGAATCCGGCGCGGCATTCCAGTGGGCGAATGACAAAGAAGATACCGCATTCCTGGCGCATCTGGTCTCCCGTACCGGCTCTTACCTGTCTGATGGTGACAAAGTTAAACACGGTGACCCGATTGCCTATCTGGTGGCACCGCCGCTGGAAGCGACCTTCGGGATCGATGCCGCACTGAAAGCCGCTGACGTGCAGCTGGCCACTTATGTGCCGCCTCCGTCAGAAACCAACTACTCAGCAGCCTTCCTGACCGGTAGCCAGGCAGCATGTAAAGCAGCATGTGATGCCTTTACCGAAGCCGTTCTGGATATCGCGCGCAACCCTATTCAGCGCGCCTGAGCAGTGCAGTCAGTCGTCAGTTCAGTCATTAACACAGGAGAAAGGTCATGATCGATTCACTGGGATTACTTGAGGTATACGGCCTGGTGTCCGGCATTGATGCGGCGGATGCGATGCTGAAGTCGGCCAATGTCCGCATCCTTAACTATGAAATGGTGATCCCGGGGATGGTGACGCTTGTTGTTGAGGGCGATCTGGCGGCGTGCCGTGCGGCGGTGGATGCGGGCATTGCAGCCGCAAACCGTACCGGTAAAGTGATCGGCCATAAGGTTATCGGTCGTCCGGATGGTGATACCGAGTGGCTGGTCACCGGTTTCAGCGGTGTGCCGGTGAAGGTAAAACCGCAGTCTCCGGCACCGGTACCGGTGTCTGAACCGGCTCCGGCAGCGACGGCAGTGTCTGCCACCGCGCCGGATGCGGATGCCATGATGATCTTTGCCGCTGGAGCCAAACACCGCCACGGCGTGACCGCCGGAGAAGCGGCCATGCATTTCAGCTGCCTGATAGAGGACAGCCGTGATGTGCTGGAAGACCTGTTTAAACAGGGCAAACTACGCAAACGCGGCAGCCGCTACCGGGTAAAACAGGAGGGAAACCGCGATGAGTAATCTGATGCCGGGTCTGCATGAGTGCGGGCCCGAAATCATTCGTCAGCGTGTGCAGGATGCAGGGGTTGTCGGTGCGGGCGGGGCGGGTTTCCCGACCCACGTCAAACTGGCGGCACAGGCGGAAATCTATCTGGTGAATGCGGCTGAATGTGAGCCGCTTTTGCAGGTGGATCAGCAACTGGCTGTCCGTGAGGCGGATGCGATGATCCGCGGTTTGCTGTATGCGATGCGGGCCACCGGCGCGAAAGAGGGTATTATCGCCATCAAAGGCAAGCATCAGGCTGCTATTGATATCCTGAATGCCCGCGTGCCGGATTCTGTCCGTCTGCATATCCTGCCGGATGTTTATCCGGCCGGTGATGAAGTGATCACCATCTGGCTGGCGACCGGCCGCCGGGTCCCGCCTGCGGCACTGCCGCTGTCTGTCGGCGTGGTGGTCAGTAATGTGCAGACGCTGATCAATGTCGCGTATGCCGTTGAACAGGAACAGGCCGTGATACACCGTGTCCTGACGGTGAACGGCGCGGTTCATCATCCTGTTACCGTTTCCGTTCCGGTCGGCACCACACTGCGTGAAGTGCTGGCACTGGCAGGCGGATCCACCATCAGCAACCCGGCGTATATCAACGGCGGGCCGATGATGGGCAAATTACAGACATCCCTTGATGATGCTGTGACCAAAACCACCGGCGGCTTATTAGTCCTGCCGGATGACCATATTTTAATTCAGCGCCGGACCCGTTCGGAGCGCACGGTGATCAACCAGGCGCGTACCGTATGTGAACAGTGCGGCATGTGTACCGAGCTCTGCCCGCGTCATATGATCGGCCACGAACTGCCGCCGCACCTGATTGTCCGCGCGGTGGGGTATGAGCAGATCTCCGCGCCGTCAGCCGTCGTTGCGGCACTGACCTGCTCGGAATGTGCAATTTGTGAAGCCTGGTCCTGCCCGGTGGAAATTTCACCGATGCGTCTCAATCAGATGCTGAAAGTGAAGCTGCGCGAAGAAGGGATCCGCTATGAAGGTGAACTGCGCCCGGAAGATCCGATGGCTCAGCACCGCATGCTGCCGGTCAAACGCCTTGTCCGCCGTCTGGAACTGACGGAATACATGCACAAAGCGCCGATGACTGATGAGATCTACGCGCCGCAGCAGGTGATTATCCCGTTACGCCAGCATATCGGTGCCCCGGCGGTACCGGTTGTCAGCGAAGGGGATAACGTCACGGCGGGCATGCTGATCGCCGCTGTCCCGGAAAAAGCACTGGGTGCGCCGGTTCACGCCAGTATCAGCGGTGTGGTTCGCCATATTGACAGCACGGCTGTCACGATAGAGAAGGAATAACTATGCACAGTGCAATTGCGATGGTGGAACTGTCCAGTATCGCCAAAGGGATGGAAGTCACCGATTTTATGCTCAAAAGTGCGGAAGTCACCCTGCTGATGGGCAAAACCGTGTGTCCCGGCAAATATGTGGTGATGGTCGGCGGTGATGTTGCCGCCGCACAGCAGGCAATGCGCTGCGGTGTGGAGAAAGGCGGCGCGCAGGTAGTGGATGAGTTTCTGCTCAGTAATATCCACCCGGATGTGCTCCCGGCTATCGGTGGTGTAACGGATGTGAATGCCCGTGAAGCCGTCGGTGTGGTGGAAACCTTTAGTGTCGCGACCTGCATTGAGGCGGCGGATTTTGCTGTTAAAGCAGCCGGCGTCACGTTAATACGACTTCATATGGCGTATGGTATCGGGGGTAAATGTTACTTTGTGATGAGCGGCGATGTCGCAGACGTCGAAACCGCCAAAAAAGCCGCGTCACAGGTCGCCGCAGATAAAGGTGCGCTGGTTTACAGCATGGTCGTACCGAATCCTCATCCCGATTTCTGGCAGCAATTGGTCGCTGGTTAACATTTATGGCGGCCGTTCATTTTGGGGAAAAAATAATGATGAAAAAAATCACACCAGATTTACATCACCTTAATGATGAAGTGCCGCATGACCGCGATCTCAGCCCTATCGTGATCGAGCAGAATTTTACACAGCGTTATACGCATGATGCCTATGATCAGGCGTGTGCTATTACCGCCTGGCAGCAGCTTTATGATCAGCTGACGCCGGGCCGGTTTGAAGGGGAACTGACCGAAACCCTGTTTGACGGGCTTCAGGTGTTCCACGAATACACTAATCTGTCTCTGCGACAGTCCTGTATGGTCTGGCCGAATGCCTTCTGGTTCGGCATTCCGGGGGAACAGCAGAATACCGGCTATATCGGCAATCAGATGCTGTGCCGGCAGAAAATCGCCGTGCGTCCGGGCGGAAAAGAATTTGAACTGAGTACACCGGATGATTATCACATTCAGGGGCTGGTGATTTCTCACGATATCCTGAAAAAGCACTCTGTGGTGCTGCAAAACCCGGAGCGGCTGATGAATCTGCTCAGCGAAAATCCGGCTGTGGGGGTGAACCCCTTCAAAAAAGAGGCGATCTGGCAGTATATCCGCCATGCTCTCTGGCACTCCAAAATTGAGCAGGAACGCAACCGTACCGTCAGCCGTGTCCTGAGTCATAACCTGCTGACAGCATTCCTCGGCTTGCTGGAAGATGCCAGCACCGTGGCCGATGAGCACTACACCAACCGCGTGAACTACCTGAAACTGGTCTCAAAAGCCCGTGAATATCTGTTTGAAAATGCCACCGAGCCGGTGACCGTGCTGGAGTTGTGTAATGAGCTGTATGTCAGCCGCCGCACGCTGCAGAATGCCTTCCAGCAGGTACTGGGAATCGGCCCGAATGCTTATCTGAAAACCATCCGCCTGAATGCTGTGCGTCGTGAGCTGGTCAGCCCGTATTCAAAACAGACCACCGTCAAAGACGCTGCAATGCAGTGGGGATTCTGGCACCTGGGGCAGTTCGCCACTGACTACCAGCGTCTGTTTAATGAAAAACCGTCGGAGACACTGAGCCGCCGTTTAATGTAATTTTTGTCCTGCTCTCCGCTTTCTGGCCTGCATCGTGTTTTCTTTCCGGCAGGTCAGAACGGCTTCTTCTGAGTCACCGTTTTAAAATCCCGCTTCTGATCTCATTTTCAGCATCTTGCTGTGAATATTCTCTGTAAGGAGAATTTAAATATCCAATTAGTTCTATATTTATTAATTGGCTATTTATAATTCTACTGAGCAACGGAGTATTCAGGTATGAAAAACCGCAACAAGATTCTGCTGTCCGCGTTGATATCTCTCTTTATGACCCCGGCGTTTGCACTTCCTTCTGTGACAGTTCTGGCCACCGGCGGCACTATTGCCGGGGGCGGGGAATCGTCGGTTTCGTCCGGTTATCAGGCCGGAAAGGTGGGCGTCGATGCGCTGATTAATGCCGTACCGGAAGTCAAAGCACTGGCAGATCTCAGTGGTGAGCAGATTGTGAATATCGGCTCACAGGATATGAATGACAAGGTGTGGCTGACGCTGGCAAAAGAAATCAACCGGACCTGTGATAAAACGGACGGATTTATCATCACTCACGGCACCGATACGCTGGAGGAGACCGCGTACTTTCTTGACCTGACAGTATCGTGCCATAAACCGGTTGTGCTGGTGGGGGCAATGCGTCCGTCCACGGCACTGGGCGCGGACGGCCCGCTGAATCTCTATAATGCAGTGGTGCTGGCGACGGATAAGTCGGCAGCCGATCGCGGCGTTCTGATGGTGATGAATGACAAGGTGATCAGCGGGCGGGATGTGGTCAAAATGAATACCACAGAAGTTCAGGCGTTTGAAGCGGTGAATGCCGGGGATACCGGATTTATCCATAACGGCAAAGTGACCTATTATCAGGCAGCGCCGCCGCGTCAGGCCGGAGCGGTGTTTGATATCAGTAAACTCAGCGAACTGCCGAAAGTCGGTATTGTATATAATTATGCCAATGCTTCAGATGCGCCGGTAAAAGCCCTGCAGGAAGAGGGAAACGCCGGGATTGTCAGTGCCGGCGTGGGTAACGGCAATATGTATAAAGGCGTTTTTGATGCATTAGCCGCTGCGGCCAAAGAGGGTGTGGTGGTTGTCCGTGCCAGCCGGGTGCCAACGGGCTATACAACACGTAACGCGGAAGTGGATGATGATGCATACGGTTTTGTGGCTTCCGGCAGACTGAACCCGCAAAAAGCCAGAGTACTGCTGCAACTGGCTCTGACACAGACCACTGATCCGCAGAAAATTCAGTCATTCTTCGAAAAGTATTAATTAAGCGTTTTTTCAGGCCGCAACCACCAGCAGACGGGGGTTGCGGTTTTTTATTATCTGAGCTGTTCTTATATTAATAATGTTATGTTATAACGTATCAATAAGTGGGTTTAAGGTGATAGTTGTCATTAATGATAATTAACAAATGAAACAAAAAAGATACAGCTGTCTACAGGAATTTAAAGAAAAAAGGGGTTGAATCTGTCCGTATTCACAAAGCGGGAAAAAGAACTGTTCTCATATTTACCCATTGAATTCGTTCAGTATATTGTCTGGTTCTGAGTCAGGCTGACTCTGTCTTCACGGCATGTATCACAACAAAATAATAAAAGAGAAAGGTATGAAATCAGTTAAGTTTGCATTGGCACCATTGTCCGCCATGGTGCTGTTATCGTTCTGTGCTCAGGCCGGAACTCAGGGGAATAATGATGACACGATTGTTGTTAAATCCTCGACCATAGAATCCACCACCGTTAATGAACTGGCTGATTACGGGAACAAATTACAGGTTATTACCCGTGAGGAAATCCAGCGTTCCGGGCCGTCATCCGATTTAAACCAGGTATTACAGCAATATGTGCCGGGGTTATATGTTTCTCTGGGACAAGGGGCTTACGGTTACGGGAAATATTCCTTTATGGGCGGCCGCCCGGATGACACCTTAATTCTGATTGATGGCGTCCGTCTGAACAACCGCCTGTTCGGCGGGATCTATCTCGATACTCTGCCGCTGATTGCGATTGACCGCATCGAAGTGTTACAGGGGGCGCAGAGTCTCTCTTTCGGTACTCAGGCGATCAGCGGTGTGATTAATATTGTCACCAAAAAACCGACCTCAGAGGTACTGTCCGGTGAATTCAGTGTCGGCGCGGATACGGATAAAGGCCGTTACGGAGAGGGTTACGTCGAGAAAGCGTTTGATAACGATATCGGCAAAACCGGTCTGATGGCGTGGGTAACCCGCAGTAAATCAGACGGTTATCAGCCATACCGTAACAGTGATTACAACGGCACGATCGGTCAGAAAAAGCGTGGCTATGACGTGACATCTGTTGGTGTCCAGGTTACCCAGACTATTGCGGATACCGCACAATTGCAGGGATTCTACCAGTACACACAGGCCGATCTGGATATGGTCTCCCCGAACCACCACCGTCAGGCGATGAACAAGCGTGACCATCATCTGGCCACAGTTTCCTTTGAGCATTTCCTGACGCAGGATACCAGCTACTCAATCCGTGCACATCTTAATGACTGGAATACCCGTTATGACCGCAGCCGCTATCTGGCGGACGGCTCCGTGGATATTCAGAATGATGATTCTTACTGGGGATTCCGGGACTACGGCGTTCAGGCACAGATCAAATCTTACCTGTTCGGGGATAATGAGTTTGTCGTCGGGACAGATAACCAGTGGTACAAAGGTAAAGATGAGGTCATGAAGATCGAAACGGATACCGCGAAAGCCAATGCCCTGTATTTACAGGTGCGGCCGGATATCCCTGTCTTACCGGAGCTGAAACCAAGTCTCGGCGTGCGTTATGAACGCTTTGAAGGCGGCCAGGATGCAACCGTCTGGATGGCAAGCACCAAATATGAGGTGAATGAAAAGCTCAATTTACGCGGCCAGGTGGGAACAGCATTTAAACTGCCGAACGCTGAGCAGTTATATGTCAAAGATGAAAGTAAGCAAACCATCGGTGATGCCAACCTGAAAGCGGAAACCAGTAAAAACATCGAAGCCGGTTTTGACTACCTGACGAAGTGGGAAAACGGCGGTGCATGGCAGTTCGGTGCAACGGCGTATGCCCGTGAAATCAATGATCTGATCACGACAGTGAAAGTCGGTAAATACGATAAATGGGTTAACGGTGACGGTGAAATCCGTACCAAAGGCGTGGTACTGGCAACCAAACTGAACTTTGATGAGTCCTGGTATGTCTCCGGGGATATCACCCGCAACTGGCTGGATGCCAAAAACGGCGCGACACTCAACGATATTCCGGAGTTCTTTACCCGCGGCCGCATCGGTTATGACGCCCCTGCGAAACAGTGGGGTGCGGAACTGGCTGCCCGCTATGTGGGTGAACTGAAATCCGGCGGTGATACCTACGGCCATTACACCGTGTTTGATGCCAGCGCGTATCTGTATGTGGATCATGCGCAGCAGCATAAGCTCACGCTGCTGGTGGAAAACCTGTTTGATCGCGATTACCCGGCGGGTCTGACCAGCAACGGCCCGGAAAAGGTGGACAACCTCGGTCGTCCGTTAACCGCTGAACTGCGTTACACCTACCGTTTCTGAGGACACTGAGCTATGGGAAAGAATGTCACACTGTATCTGAACACGTTGCAGAATGAGGCGTGCTTATCTGTGGATTTCTGGCTGTCACTCAGTGAGAAGGGCTTTCCCGGTGATACCGCCTGCTGTGCAGACAGCGGGGCGGTATTGCATCAGCTGAAGGAAACGGTCACACCGGAGACCCGCTGTGTCCTGCTGATGGTGCTGACAGACCCGGCGCAATCCGCTGAAAAACTGATGTCTCTGACCTCAGCGCTGGAGCAGGAAATAGCCGAGTATTACCCGCAACTGCGGGTGTTCCGGAGTTTGTGTGTACTTACCGGGGCGGATTCTGCGGCAGATGCCAAACAGGCCGGTGAGGTGATGACGGAACTGGAAAAGCAGTCAAACAGTCGTGAGCCGAAAGCTGAATCCAACCCGAACTGGGAAAAAACACCGCCGTACCGCTATCACCTTTTCTTCTGTATGGGGCCGCGCTGTGTCTGTCGCGGTGCCAAATCACTGCTGATGCAGCTGCGCCATCAGCTTGCGGCACGTAACCTGTTTGAAAATGAAAACGGTGTGCTGCTGACCCGTTCTCACTGTCAGTATCCCTGCAATCAGGGGCCGCTGGTGACGGTCTATCCGGATAATTTATGGTACCGGCTGACCACGCCGGAAGAGATCCATCTGTTTGTTTCTGAACAGATAGAACAGGGAAGAGTGGTACCGTCGTTGCTGGCGGAGCATAAATAAGATGAAGATTGTCCGGTATGCTGTCAGTGTGGTTCTGTTGCTGCTGTCAGCAGGGGCTGTGGCAGGAAATAAGTGTGATCCGTTGTGGGATAAACCCGCGCCGCCGCAGCATATCATTGCCATGAATCAGCATGCTGCGGATATGGTGCTGGCGCTGGATGCCGGGCCGCAGATGCTGGGCGTGAGTTATATTGATGATTCAGCGGAGGCGCTGAAATCAGGGCGCTATCACGGCATTCCGGTTTTTTCGGCCAAATACCCCGCCACCGAGAAACTGATCGCTTCCGGGGCGGACTTTGTCGTGGCCGGGTTTTCCTCTGCCTTTATGGCTTCGATGGGCGGGCAGGATGATCTGCAACGTGCCGGTATCGGCAGCTATCTGATGGCATTTGCCTGTGAACGTCAGGCATACAGCGGATTTGACAGTATTAAAATTGATTTGCAGCGCCTGGGGCGGGTTCTCGGGCGGGAAAAAGAGGCGGATACCGCCGTTGCCCGTATCGATGCCACGCTGGCGCAGGTAAAATCCCTGCCGCCACTGCCCCGGAAACCGGTAATTTTTTATCTCGACAGTCAGAGTGACACCCTGATGTCACAGGGAAAGAAAGGGTTTATGACCGAAGTTATCACCCTGGCCGGGGGCGAAAATGTGTTTATCAATATGCCGGTGGCAGGTATTCACGTCTCCCCGGAAACACTGCTGGATAAACAGCCGGACTATATCATCCTTGCCGATGCGGTCTGGTCACCGGCAGAAAAGAAAAAAGCCTGGCTGGCAAATCATCCGGCGCTGTCTCACCTTGATGCGGTTAAAAACGGACGTTACATTATCATCCCGTTCAGCGGCGTTTATCCCAATGTCAAAAGCCCGGATGTGCTGCTGACGATAGCGGAAGCCGTCAGGAAGTAATACCGGCAGAACACAGTTTTATTCTTCGTCTGTCTCCAGATTACGGATAAAACGGTAATCAGCCGATGCCGGTTTCAGGCGGTACAGTGCCGCCGGGCGACCGCGTTCCGCCCGTTTTTCACCGGTATCGATCAGCAGATCGGCCTGTTCGAGACGGCGGCGGAATGATTTTTTCTGAATCGGCTGACCAATCAGAATTTCATGAACGTGCTGTAATTCCGGCAGGGTAAAGGTTTCCGGCAGGGCGAATCCCGGTACAACGGAGTAGAGGGATTTCTGGCGCAGCCGCGCTCTGGCCTGACGGATAAGTAACTGGTGATCAAACGCCAGTGTCATATTCTCTGCTTCATCCAGCGGTATCCATCTGACTGAATTCACTGTATTAATCTGTTTTTCACACGCCTGCATGGCAATCAGTGCGGTATAGCAGACCGTGACTGACCAGCCGCGTTTGTCCCGCTGATCATTGCCGACCGTACATAACTGCTCAATGTACGGCGGTGTCACACCGGTTTTTTCCCGCAGTTTCCGCAGTACGGTATCTTCCAGAGTCTTATCCTGTGCCTCATCCACAAAACCACCGGGCAATCCCCATTTGCCTTTTTCCGGGTGTTCCGCGCGTTCGGCCAGCAGCACATGCAGGGTTTCATTGTAATAAGTGAAAAGCACAGCATCAACGGTCACCAGGGGCGACAAAAAATCACGGCGCTGATAACCGGCGAGGTACGTTTGTTCATCCATTTGCGTCACATCCTGAAATCGGGATAAGTCATTCTATTGTAAGGAGAGAAATCCGGATTGCAAATTAAATGTCATTCAGACACTAATTCAGCTTGACATTAATAGTGTCAATAAGTCACTATGCTATTATTGTCATAACGACACTAATGAGGTGATACTATGTTTAATTTAAAATTCTTCAAAGCAGACCCGTCCACATTTGTTATCCGTTCCGTGAATGGTCATGTCAAAAGTCAGGGACAAGGGCTGAGCTTCTGGTACAACAGTGCAACCACATCGATCGCCGCACTGCCGTTAAGTGCGCAGGAAACCCCGTTTATTTTCAATTTCCAGACAGCGGATTTCCAGAGCCTCCGCGTTCAGGGGCAACTTTCCTTTCAGGTCAGTGCGCCGGAAAAAACGGCCGGGGTGCTTAACTTTGTGCTCAACCGGGACGGAAAAACCTACGCGACCGACGACCCGATGAAACTGAATGACCGGATTGTCCGCGCGGCACAAACCATTATCCAGGCGGAGATCCAGTCCACGCCGCTGCGCCGTGCATTATTGCTCAGCCAGTCGCTGGTGGCACTGGTGCAGTCACGTCTGTCACAGCAGGCGGCGCTTGAGGCACTGGGGATCACCATTCTGGATTTTTCTGTCACCGCGATTAGCCCGACACCGGAAACGGCCCGCGCACTTGAGGCGGAAGCCCGGGAATCCCTGCTGAAAGAGGCGGATGATGCGATTTATGCGCGGCGTAAATCCTCCGTTGAACAGGAGCGCACGATCAAAGAAGCGGAGCTGGAGACCGATCTCTCTGTGCAGAAAAAAGAGCAGCAGATAGAGGAATCCCGGCTGGAAAACGAACGCACACTGTTGCGTGAGCAGGCGGCAATGGCACAGGAGCGGCTGGCGGCGGAGATTGGTGAGGAGCAGCAGCGTCAGACACTGGTTTCTCTCAGTGCGGATAATCAGCGCGTTCAGTCCGAAGCGGATGCGTATGCGATTGAAACCAAAATGAAAGCGTACCGCGAGCTGCCGGTGGAGAATCTCAAAGCCCTGGCGCTGAGCCGGATGGCGCCGGAGCAGCTGATGGCGATGGCCTTTGAATCTCTGGCACAGAATGCCGGAAAAATAGGTGAGCTGAATATCGCGCCGGATATGTTCAGTCAGATGATGAAAAAAGTGAGCAAAGCATGAGCCGCCGGGATGAGGTACGGTTTGTCCTGGTCACACAGAAAACCCGGTTACAGGAGCTGATCGCCCGTTTCAATACCTGGCCGCAGGCGAAGTTTTATCTGGAGCATAACGGCATCTCCGTGAGTGATTATCTCGCGGAGCATGATCGCTACCAGGCGCAGCTGACAGAGGCGAAACGTATTTTGCTGCAGGCGGGGCAGGTACAGATTCCGGATCGCACGCTGCTGCCGGGGTATCAGTTTTCTGACCGCGATATTGTGGTGATTATCGGCCGCGACGGGCTGGTGGCGAATACCCTGAAATACCTGAACGGCCAGCCGGTGATTGCGGTTAACCCGGATCCGGAACGCTGGGACGGTATACTGCTGCCTTTTGAACTGCCGCAGCTGGCCTCGGTGGTGATGCGGACACTGAACCTGGATATGCCGTCGAAAGTCCTGAGTTTTGCACAGGCGGTCACCAATGACGGACAAAAAATGCTGGCGGTCAATGATCTGTTTATCGGGCCGAAAAGTCACACATCGGCCCGCTATATTCTCAGTCACGGCGGGCAGGCGGAAGCGCAGTCCTCCTCCGGGGTGATTATCTCAACAGGGCTCGGTTCGACGGGGTGGTTACAGTCGGTTCTGGCCGGTGCGCTGGGCGTGACCGGCGGCAGTTCACATCCGCTGCGTGCCGGGATCGGCTGGGATGAAAAGCGCCTGCAGTTCAGTGTGCGGGAGCCTTTCCCGGGGCGGACATCCGGAACCTCACTGGTTTTCGGGGCGGTCGATAATACGATGACATTACAGCTTGAATCACAGATGCCGGAAAACGGGGTTATTTTTTCTGACGGGATAGAGTCCGATTTTCTGCATTTCAATGCGGGATGTATTGTCACAATCGGTATTGCGGATATACAGGGAAGGCTGATGTATGAATAAAACTCCGGTGTACCGCCAGGCGGCAGATAACAGAACGGGGCACACAGCGTGCCCCGTAAGGAATAAACCACCGTTGTTTATTGATCAGATAGCCCAGCCACCCGCATAGAAGGCGACTAACACCGCCGCAATAATCACGGTGCCGGTGTTGAGTTTACGCCACTCTTTTGCCACCAGGCGGCCGATGACCAGGGTGACATAACCCAGCATAATACCGGTGACGATATTACAGGTCAGTACGATAAAGACCGCACACACCAGCCCGGACATGGCATCGACAGAGTCGTCGAAATCCAGTTTTGCCACATTACTCAGCATCAGCAGGCCGACATACATCAGTGCTGGTGCGGTTGCATACCCCGGGATCAGGTAAGAGAGTGGTGAGAAGAACAGGATCAGCAGGAACAGCACGCCGACGGTTACGGCAGTCAGCCCGGTTTTACCGCCTGCGGCTGTCCCCGCAGCGGATTCAATATATACCGCAGCCGGGGAAGCACCCACCGCACCGGAGATAATGGAGCTGACGGAGTCCACGGTCAGCGCTTTGCCGCCGTTGATAATCTGATTGTCTTTGTCCAGCAGGTTGGCTTGTCCGGCCACCGCACGGATGGTACCGGTAGCGTCGAACACCGCTGTCATCACCAGCGCCAGCACACTCGGCAGAACCGCTGTTTGCAGGGCACCCATAATATCCATACTGAAGATCAGAGATTTACCGTCCGCACCACTCAGTGACGGCATGGCGATCAGCCCCTGATAGGTGACGTTCGGGTCAACAATCAGGCCGATAACTGAAATCCCGATAATCACCAGCAGGATCCCGCCCGGGACGTGCATTTTTTCCAGACTGACAATCACCGCCAGTCCGATCAGTGACATGGCGACCGGGAAGGAGGTAAATGCCCCCATTGCCACCGGCAGACCTTCCAGCGGGTTCTTGATAACCAGACCGACACCGTTGGCGGCAATCAGCAGCAGGAACAGGCCGATACCAATCCCGGTGCCGTGGGCTATCCCCATCGGCAGGTTGCGCAGGATCCAGTTTCGCACCCCGGTAACGGAAATCAGGGTAAAAATCACACCCATCAGAAAGACCGCACCGAGCGCAACCGGAATACTGATTTGCTGCCCGAGCACCAGGCTGAATGCAGTAAAGGCGGTGAGTGATATAGCACAGCCGATAGCCATCGGCAGGTTTGCCCACAATCCCATCATGATGGAGCCGATACTGGCGACCAGACAGGTGGCGACAAAGATGGCACCCGGCGGGAACCCGGCTTTGCCGAGCATGGAAGGGACGACGATGACAGAATAGACCATGGCGAGGAAGGTGGTGACTCCCGCCAGAATCTCCCGTTTGACGCTGCTGCCGCGGGCGGAGATTTTAAAGTACGCGTCCAGTGCGCCTTTTGCTGCCGCCCCGGAGTTATCCGGTGTTGTATTATCAGACATAATTGCAGACCCCGAGAATGAAATGAAAATGTGTTTTAATCACTGCATTGGTGTGCGTCAGGTCCGTTCATAGACCAGGCGTCCATCGATGTAAGTCCGGTAAATCGTGCGGTCATCACCAAGCGCAATCATCACAAACAGTTTCTCCGCCAGCGTGCGTGAGTTGTCATAACGCAACTGCTGGAGCGGGGTCGCGGTCGGTTCAAGTACCACAAAATCCGCTTCTTTGCCGGCGGCAAAGTTACCGATACAGTTATCCAGTCCTAATGAATGCGCGCCGCCGAGAGTGGCGAGATAAAACGCTTCAAAGGCGGTTAAACAGGTTTTCTGCAACTGCATCACTTTGTAAGCTTCACTCAGTGTCTGCAGCATATTGAAGGTCGTTCCGGCACCGACATCAGTACCAATCCCGACTTTCACTTTTTTCGCCAGCGCCTTTTTCAGATTAAACAGGCCGCTGCCGAGATAAAGGTTTGATGTCGGACAAAATGCCACCGCCGAGCCGGTATCGTGCAGGCAGTCCCATTCTTCTTCCTCAAGGTGGATACAGTGCGCAAATACGCTGCGTTCGCCGGTCAGTCCGTAGTGGTGATAGACATCCAGGTAGTTTTTGCTGTCCGGATAGAGTTCTTTTACCCACTCAATTTCTGCTTTGTTTTCATCAAGGTGAGTGTGAACCCAGGTGTCCGGATACTCCTCGCGCAGCCGCTGACACACCGCCAGCTGTTCCGGGCTGGAGGTCGGCGCAAAACGCGGGGTGATGGCATAGAGCAGACGCCCTTTTTTATGCCAGCGTTCGATCAGCGCCTTACACTCTTCGTAGCTGCTTTCCGGTGTGTCGGTGAGGTAGTCCGGCGCGTTTCTGTCCATCATCACTTTACCGGTGATGAGGCGCATATTGAGCTGGCTCGCCGCATCAAACAGGGCATTGACCGATTCCGGGTGAACAGTACTGAAGACCAGTGCGGTCGTGGTACCGTTACGCAGCAGTTGTTTGATAAAAAACGCTGACATTTCATGGGCGTAATCAATATCCTGATACAGCTTTTCAGTCGGGAACACATGGCGGTTGAGCCATTCGAGTAACTGCTCGCCGTGAGCACCGATCATCTCGCTCTGCGGATAGTGAACGTGGGTATCAATAAAGCCCGGCACCACCAGTTTCCCGGTGTAATCGCGGACACGGACGGTTTCCGGGATCAGATGCTTCCCGTCTTCCCACTGTCCGAACCACTCTATTTTTCCGTGCCGGATTAGCATCAGGCCGTCATCAATCAGGCGGACTGCATCGGGCAGATCGTCCATCGAGGTCACTACGCGGGTGATATCCAGGAACTTCCCGCGTACCGCTTTGACGGTATGTTCAGACGACATAGCTGACTCCTCTGCTTACAAAAAGCCCTCACCGGAACCGGCGAGGGCAGGGTTGATTTAATTATATTTTGCTCAGGCCGCGCAGGATTTTTTCCGGCGTGAAGTGCCATTCACGCAGCCAGACACCGCAGGCATCATGAATTGCGGTGGCGATAGCCGGTGCCGCACCGTTAACCGCGATTTCCGAGATGGATTTCGCACCATACGGGCCGACCTGGTCATCACTCGGCACCAGGAAGGCACGGAAATCACGCGGGATATCGCCGATCTTCGGTGCGCCGTAAGTTTTCAGGTCGCGGGTCAGCGGCACACCTTTGGCATCGTAGCGGATCTCTTCTGACATACTGTGGCCGATGGCACGCATGGAGGCACCGTAAATCTGACCTAAGGCCAGATCCGGGTTCACCGGCGTACCGCAGTCGAGCAGTGCGTAGAATTTATCCAGGCGAATTTCACCGGTACGGGTGTTCACGGCCACTTCAGCAAAGTTTGCTCCGTACGGGAAGGCAAAGTCCGGTGTGATATAACTGGCGTTTGCCACCAGCACACCAAACCCGGTACCGCCTTCGGCAGCATGAGCCAGATCCCCGAACGTGATTTCGCCTTTCTTACCGCGTACCACACCCGGAGCAGCCAGGACGACATCCTCCACCGGTTCGCCGATTTGCGCTGCACCGTGGAACAGGATTTTCTTGCGCAGATTCTCTGCCGCCATTTTCGCCGCGTTACCGGAGAAGCAAGTGCCGGAGGAGGCATAGGCCCCTTTATCAAACAGCGCGTGGTCAGTATCCCCGGAGATAACATGGACATCATCCGGGCAGCAGCACAGCACTTCGGCGGTCAGTTTTTTGACCACGGTATCGAGGCCGGTACCGATATCCGCACCACCGGAGTGGACGATAAAGGTGCCGTCAGATTCCAGTTTGACCATACAGTTTGCCTGGTCGATATCCGGGATCCCTGATTTCTGCATGATGATGGCCACGCCGCGGCCGGTTTTCCAGTCGCCGTCCTGCTTGCGCGGGGAATCCCAGTTGATAAGCTCGCGGCCTTTTTTCAGGATCGGGCCGAGGGCGCAGCTGGCGGCAGTCGGTACCGAGGTCGGCATTTTACCTTCCCCGATAGCACCGAGGATCTTCAGTTCCTGGCCTTCATGCACGCGGTTGGTTTCAATCAGATCCAGCAGGTCGATATTCAGCTCTTTCGCCAGTTCGGCCAGGATCATGGTCAGGGCGAAGTTACCTTTCGGTGCCCCGTAACCCTGATATGCACCGGTCGGACAGATGTTGGAGTAGTAAGTGGTCACCTGAAAATCGACGTTGTCACACGGATAGAGCGGCAGTGACAGCGCCGGGCCGTTACTTGGTACCGTCAGTGAGTGGTTACCGTAAGGGCCGGTGTTCGCCAGGAATTCCATATTGATGGCGGTGATTTTCCCGTCTTTTTTCGCGCCCAGTTTGATTTTCACTTTCGCCACATGGCGGCTGGTGTTCGCGATAAACTCTTCTTCACGGGTGTAGCGGAATGAGACCGGACGGCCGGTGACATACGTTGCCCACGCGCAGACTTCTTCCAGCAGGATATCCTGCTTGGAGCCGAAGCCGCCGCCGACACGCTCTTTAATCACATGCACTTTGTTTTGTTTCAGGCCGAGAATACGCGCCACCTGGCGGCGTAAGTGCCACGGTACCTGAGTGGAGGCGTGGATCACCAGACGGTCGCCGTTCATGTAGGTGTAGCAGATATGCGGTTCGGTCGGGCACTGCTGAACCTGGCGGGATTCATAGGTGCGCTCGATAACGGTATCCGCTTCGGCAAAGCCTTTATCCAGATCCCCGATATGGCCGTGAACACCCGCAGCAATGTTTTTGCACGGTTTTGCGCCGATCGGGAAGTTAATCTGTAAATGCTCGCCGCGATCTGCCGCGTTTTTATTCTGCTCTGCCAGGTCAGCCGGCGCGCCGTTAACATAAATCACCGGCTCGTCATGCACCAGCGGTGCGCCGTCAGCTTTGGCTTCATCGATAGACAGAACCGGTTTCAGCACGTCATATTCAACTTCAATTAACGATAATGCTTTCAGTGCGATAGCTTCGTTTTCTGCCACCACAGCGGCCACGCGGTCACCGACGTGGCGGAGTTTTTTACCGAACATGCGGCGGTCAAGCGGAGACGGCTCCGGCGCACTCTGTCCGCCCGGGGTGTAATACACATCCGGACAGTTTTTGTGGGTGATAACATGCACCACGCCCGGCAGCGCTTCCGCTTTACTGACATCCAGGCGGGTGATCAGCGCGTGAGCGTGCGGACTGCGCAGCATCTTGATAACACAGGTATTGGCCGGAATGCGGTCTTCCACATAGCACGGTTTTGCCTGCACCATCACGGCCGCATCGGTTTTCGGCGTGACTTTCCCGACAACGGTCAGGTCATCACGGAAGGCCGGGGCGTTATCTGCTTTGTAGTGCGGATCTTTGCGGCGTTTTACCAGCAGATCAATGACTTCATAGAATTGCTGATAACCGGCGTCACGGCTGAACAGACCGGAAAGGGCATCATCAATCTGGTCGCGATCCGGCTCCGGAATACGTTTGATAAGATCAGTCAGGATCAGGGCAGCCGCCGGGTCGTTATAACCGGACTGGATCACACCCACATCGACCATCGCCTGCTGAACATCACTCAGTTCATTCCATTTGCCGAGAGATTCGGCGGTTTCAATCACTGCGCCTTCCAGCTGGGCTGCGATCAGCAGTGATGCGTTGACAATACGGCCGTTGAACAAAATGGCGTCAGAGCCTGCGAAGCCATAGCCGTCATCACTGTTACGCACAGAGTGCATACCCAGGCTGAACAGAATGTTGCGGACGTTTTCGCCCGGAATGCAATCGGGTGAATGCGGGGTGCCGTTAAGTATAAAATGGACGTTCATTTCTTATTCCTCCCCCATTTGCCGGCAGTCTGTCAGCAGGTCTGAAACTAAAATTCCGGTGATATAGCGTTTATATTCTTCACTGCCCAGTAAATCCGCTTTCGGATTCACAGCCTGACTGACGGCTTTCTCCAGCGCTTCCCCGCTGAGATTTTTCGCCTCAACCTGCGGCAGACGGCTGATGCCGCAACCGACACCGTCAACGGCGATCCGCTGCTCATTATTACCGGTCAGTGCGACAGCAGCAGTGACCACAGCCCAGCCGTCAGCGGTTTCGCGGACAGTGCGGGTGGCACAGCGGCGGAACGGATCCTGTAAAATCAGATGGGTGATCAGGCGGTCATCCGGTGCGGCGAGATAGCTTTCCAGCGGGATCACATCATTGCTGGCCAGCTGAACCTGAGCATCCAGTACCAGCAGCACCGGCAGCAGCGCATGTTCACGCTGACAGGCGGCGATCTCCCCGCCGATGGTGGCCTGGTTACGGATATGGCGTGAATAGACAAAACCGAGCGCGTCATACAGCGCACGCGGGATCAGCGGGCTTTCACGCAGTGTTTCCAGCGTGACAACCGCGCCGATGCGCAGAATACCGTCCTGCCACTCGATGGACTTCAGCGGCAGCAGTGACAGTGAGATAGCGACAGTGCGGTCAGTTTTGGTCGGTACCGCATTCAGTTTACTGCCGCCCGCAAACCAGACAGCGTTTTCCTGAAAGCGTTGTTTCAGCTCAGTTGCCTGCGTTAAGGTGGCAGGGCGGAAAAATTGTTCGATCATGGGTTACCCCTACATTGCTCTTCCGGCCTGCGGCAGTGCCGCAGGCCATGGTTTTTTATTACAGTGCGTCCATCCGGGCCCACATCTTTTTCGCGGCTTTGCGTGCTTCTGCAAAGAGCGGTTCGATATCGAACGGGAACTGACGGTTTTCATACACCATCACACCATCCACCATCACGCTGTTCACACTGTTGGAGCCCAGACCGAAGGCCAGATGGCCCGGCAGGTTATCCCCGACAAACGGAGTCGGTGGTGTGTAATCACAAATGGTCAGGTCAGCCTGATACCCGGTTTCCACGCGGCCGAATTGTTTGCCGAAGTTGCGTGCCAGTAAGCGGTTACCATTCCACAGGAAGCGGGTGAAGCTGTCCGGCCACATCGAACCGCCTGCATCGCGGTGTTTAAAGAAGGCAAACTTCATTTCTTCTAACATATCGGAGCCGATACCGTCTGTGCCGAGTACCACGTTGTTGTAGTCACCCAGGCGGTGGTTGTAGCCGACATGGTTGTTCATATTGGAACGGGCGTTGTGAACCAGGAAGCCATCTTTTTTATTCAGCAGCTCAATATCTGCGGAAGAAAGATACAGGCCGTGAGCGATCAGGGTTTTTTCATCAATCAGATCAAACTCACCCAGGCGGATCAGCAGGTCCTTGCCGTATTTGTCGTGGCTGAAAGAGACGTCATAACTGTCTTCCGCCGCATGGATATGCAGGCCGCGTCCGGTTTTCTTAATCGCCTCGCGCAGCATTTTCAGACCTTCATCCGCCACGGTAAACGGTGCGTGTGCCCCGATGTGTGCTTCCACCAGATAGCGGGATTTACCGCTTTTGCGTTCGCTGTCGATAAGCTCCGCAAAGGCGATATTCTCTTCCACCCCGGCTTCCAGCTCTTTCAGGCCGCCGTTACGGTCAGTGGTTTCGTAGCAGGTCATGCCGCGCAGACCGGCTTTCAGGAAACCGTCGCGCAGGGTTTTCAGGGAGCCGGCGATATAGTTTGGTGAGGCGTGATGGTCAATCACCGAGGTACAGCCGCTCTTAATCGCTTCGAGAGAGCAGATAAGGCCGCTGTAATAAAGGGATTCCTCATCCAGCGCGCGGTCAAGCCGCCACCACAGGTTTTTCAGGGTGGAGATAAAATCCGGGCTCGGTGCGATATTCGCCATGATGCCGCGTGACAGGCCGGAATAGAAATGGTTATGGGAACAGACGATCCCCGGCATCACCAGTTTGCCTTTCATCTCTTTGACTTCCGCGCCCGGGTAACGGGAATGAAGCCCGTTACCCACAGCCGCAATTTTGTCACCCTCAATGGCGATATCGACCCCTTCGCGGATCCCCGCCGGTTCGAACTCAGTGATGGTGGCGTTTTTCAGAATCAGCATAATTATTTCTCCACCCGGCCTAACAGATAACGATAGTGTTTATGGACATGGCTCATGATGCGGCACATCTCTTCCAGTTCCTGAGGAATCTGACTGAATTCCCCGTCAGCACCCAATTGTAATTTGCTGACTTTGCCATCGAGGCGGACAGTAAAGGTACTGCCGTCAGCCAGGAAGCCCGGGTTGGTGCTGTTTTCGAAGTCTTCCGGCAGGCTGAAGATAGTGACTTTGTCTTTGTACGGCTTGCCCTGCCACGGACAGAACTGGGCACAGTTACCGCACTCGTTACACATCGCATCCAGGTGCAGGGTCTGATAACGGTTACGGAAGCCCGGAATCGCCACTGAAATGTTGGCGCGGTTCGGGCACACATCGACACATTTCGCACAGATGTAGTTACATTCCAGGCAGCGCTCTGCTTCCTGTTTCACGAACGCCTCACGGTCGTCGCTGTCCACCATCTGCACGGCGATAGCGCCTTTGCGGTCAGTGATATCCTGCGGATCCACATTGAGCCAGTATTTGTCGCTGTAGTGAGAGAGGATATTTTCGCGCTCCAGAATGGCATCTGTTGCACGACCCGCATCACCGATAGCCGCCACGATAGAGGACGGGCCGCTCTGCACATCACCAATCAGGAACACATTGGCGCGGGTGGTTTCACCGCTGTTGCGGTATACCGCCGGCCAGCCGTCCTCACCCATCGGCACGCCGATTTGTGACAGCACTTCGCAGTCCTGCTGTTCGCCGATAGCGGTGATCACGCTGTCGATTTTCAGGGTGACAGTCTCTTCTGTCGCCACCGGACGGCGGCGGCCTGACTCATCCGGCTCACCCAGTTTCATGGTGCGGACCAGCAGGGTGCCGTCAGCATTGAACTGCTCCGGATTGTGCAGGAACATGAATTTCACATCATCTTCAACCGCTTCTTCATACTCTTCCGGCCAGGCAGGCATTTCCGCCTGAGAGCGGCGGTAGATAACCGTCACATCTTCCACACCGGCAATTCGTTTGGCGGCACGGGCGCAGTCCATCGCGGTGTTACCGGCACCGATAACGGCAACATGTTTGCCCATTTTCAGCGGCGCATTGTTGTTGTAATCATGCAGGAACGGCAGGGATTTATAGACGTTGCGGTTATCACCGGCGAGTTTCACGCCGCTGTTTTTGTCTGTCCCTATCGCGACCAGCACATAAGTGAAACCCTGCTCCAGCAACTTATCGACGGTCAGACGCGGGTCACAGCCGTATTCAAATTTCACGCCGTGGTCAGCGACGAACTGAATATCGTGCTCAATAGTTTCACGCGGGATACGGAAGTGCGGGATGATATTCGCCACCACACCACCGGCATTGGCTTCTTTCTCAAATACCGTCACCGGATGACCGGCACGGGCGAGGAAATACCCGGCAGCCAGACCGGCAGGGCCGGCACCAATCACCGCGACCGGGTTTTTATCACCGGAACCGGCCGGTTTGTGCCAGCGGGCTTTGTACTCTTTCCAGCCTTTTTCCACCGCCACTTTTTTCAGTTCGCGGATATTCAGCGCACTTTCGTAATCCAGGCGGGTACAGTTGTACTGGCACTGGTGATCACAGATATGACCGGTGATGGCAGGCAGGGCGTTGCGCTGGTAAATCAGTTCCAGTGCATCCGCATAGCGGCCTTCGCCCAGCAGGCGGATATATTCAGGAATATCCTGTTTGATGGCACAGGCAGTCACACACGGCGCGACATAACAGTCGGTCAGCGGCAGCGGGCCGCCCGCGTCGATTTCCTGGTCTGATTTCCAGTGTTTCTGGGTATATTCCATGCTGACGGCGCGTTCTGCCAGCGCATTCAGTTTGCCCACATCAATCTGCGTCATGCCCCACGCATCTGACTCATCCAGCTCACGCAGACACTCGGTCTGGCGCATATAACCGCCCGGTTTCAGCAGGTCAGTCGCCATGGTGATAGGGCGGATACCGGATTCAAAAATATCGCGGATATTGAACTTGCTGGCACCGCCGGAGTAAGAAATCGGCAGTTTGCCGTCAAAATGACGGGAGAGCAGCGCGGCAACGTTGATGGAGAGCGGGAACAGGGCGCGGCCTGACATATACATCTCGCCGCCCGGCAGACGCCCTTTGTTATTGATGGTACCGAGGGTGTTGGTCAGCTTGACTCCGAAACCGCGATCCACTTCCTTCGCCAGATCCATCAGGCGTTGTAACATTTCCAGGGCGCGATCCAGTTTCAGGTCATGAGAGAACGATTCCTCGCTCAGCCCGATGTAATCAAAGCCGCAGGTGTCGAGGATTTCACGGACACGCGGGAAGCCGAGCAGTGTCGGGTTCAGCTTCACATAGGTATTGATGTGCTTTTCTTCCAGCATGTAGCGGCAGATAGCCTCAATCTCATCCGGCGGGCAGCCGTGCATGGTGGAGAGGGTCACACCTTTGGATAAATCCCCCGGCACGCGGTCAGTCATCGCCAGCAGATCGGCTTTGCGATCTTCCAGACCCAGCTCTTTCAGGAAGCCCGGACGGGAAATAAAGGCTTTCATCTCCTCGCGGTATTTCGCGAAGACCGGCAGCTGTGAGGAATCCATCATGGCGTGGATATACTGCTGCATACGCGGCTGTTTAATCCCTTCCAGGTTATAACCGACACTCATATTAAAGATGAAGGATTTCGCCTCGCCTTTGGTGCGCGGGTCAAAAATCGCTTCTAATAAATGAAGGGCAAACCAGGCTTTGAGGTATTCGTCGTGGGCTTTCGGCAGGGTAAATTCGGTGGACCATTCGGTGTTGAAACATTCGTCCTGAGCATCGATACACGGCTTTTCGAGCTCAAGTTCATCGAGGATCTGAACGGTTTTCACCTCGATAAAACGGCCGCCGGTCAGCCAGGAAACCACAATATTCTGAGCAAGCTGAGTATGGGGACCGGCCGCAGGGCCGATCGGCGTCTCGCAGGTTTCACCGAAGACAGACATCAGAGGATGCTGATGTTCTCTGCGGTAAAACTGCCGTTCATTGATACCAAAAATGGAACGGCTCGCCTTATATTCTTCAAAGATCCGGTTCAGAAGTTCGCCGAACGGGACGGGACGCATTATATCTCCCATAAAACTCTCCTTGCTGCAATATGAGGGGGCATGCCGGTGGTGCCGGACATGCAACTGTATGCACTCACAGTTGCAACAATTACGCCAGGATTGTTTAAGGCTGCGGATTTCGCATTCAGAGAAATAAAAAAATGTGAGACAAATCTAATCTTAATGTCAAAGTGTGAAACAGCTCGCACAGCGCTAAATGAGAATATGAATCAATAAAAAAGATCTTTATTACCATGGGATTAACATGTGAATAAGATTCTCAAAAAAAGAAAAAATGTATCACATTGATAATGGGAAAACCGCGTTAACAATTAATGTTATTAATGAGACGGAAGTAATAGTGTACAGCCGGATTACCCGCGATAATGCTGCTGATAAGCCTCCGGTGTATCGATATCGGTAATGACGGCATCGCTCTGCATATTCAGGAAGGTGTGAGGACCGGCCAGCAGCCGTTTTTTCATGGTATTGCCCGCCGGTTGTGATAGTGCGGCGAGCAGACATGCGCGGGAGAGCAGCACGGGGTGGCCCGGAACTTGCTTGTAACAGGGAAGGAGTGCGGCATCACCGCGCTGTGCCCACAGGGTCTGCCAGATAGCCGGGGTGAGAAACGGTACATCACCGTGGGTAAGAAAACAGTATTCGCTGGTCACCGCCTGTGCGGCCAGGTGCTGCGAGGAGAGCAGCCCGGTTTCATAGTCCGGATTATGCAGAATCTGAATACGTTTTACGGACTGATAACGCGCAGCCAGTTCCGCGCCGCGAAAGCCGGTCACCAGCAGAACCCGGTGACAAAAGCGCAGTGCATTCGACAGACTGGTATCCAGCAGAGTGGCACCGCCGCTGCCCCATGGCAGCATCATTTTCCACTCACCCATCCGTGAGGAGAGCCCGGCCACCGTCATTATGCAGTCCGTTTCCTGCGGGCAAAGCGGCTCCCGGACTGATAAATAAGATAAAGCGGTATCGGCTGAGGTCGGGTGAGACGGCATAATGGGTATAAACTCCGCTGATAAATATTGAAAGTGACTGATATTCAAAGGATTCGGTAATGACGATGACAACGGCCCTCAATACACAGATCCCTGTCCGAAGTTGCGCCACTATACCTGAACCGCTGCGCCGGTTATGTGATACACATCCGGGCGGCCATGCAATGGTGATCAGTATTGTCGGGGCAGGCGGCAAAACCAGCTGTCTGTTCTGGCTGGCACAGGCTTTTTCTCAATTAGGGAAAAAGGTGATGATCACCACCACCACCCATATGTTTCTGCCCCGCGAAGGGTTCCCGGTCATTCTCGCCTGTCACCCGGTCCGCCTGCCTGATGCGGTCACAAACAGAGGCTCATTTGCCTGTTATACCGGCTGGAACCCGCTGAATAACAAGGTTCGCGGCTTTTCCTCCGCCGATATTAACGTCCTGGCGGAACAAAATGCCGTTGATGTTATTTTAGCCGAAGCTGACGGAGCTCGCGGTTTTGGCATAAAAGCGCCGGCTGAGCATGAACCTTGCATACCTGATTACAGTGATTGTGTTATTGCTGTGACGGATGGCCGGCTTCTGGGGGCTCCCGTCGGGCCTGACAATGTTCACCGGTGGTCACATTTCTCTGCCGTTACCGGCTTAAACAGCGGTGATACGCTGGATTTGGGGGCGATAAGCCGCCTGATCCGGCATCCGCAGGGGATGTGGAAATCAGCACCACCGGACGCATTACGGATCTGGCTGATAAACCGCTTTTCTCAAAATGAGAATTTTTCGCCGGATATACTGGCAGACTGGCTCCGCGGCACACCGCTGAACGCAGTATGGTTCGGTGCCGTCAGGGAAGATCCCGCAATTACACACATATTGCAGCGACAATAATATCAATGATAAATGCAGGGATATCCATTGAGGTCTGTTTATGAAAATTTTTACCGAAGCAGCGAAGTTGGTTGAGAAAAATTGCCCGTTTGCCATGGCGGAAATTATTGAATGTTCAGGCAGCACTCCCCGTCACAGCGCACAAATGCTGGTGCTGGGGGACGGGAAAACTATCGGTACCATCGGCGGTGGTATGGTGGAGCGCAAAGTGATTGAAGAGGCGGTGGAAGCGCTGCACGAAGGGCGTTCCCGCATGTTCCACGGCCGGATGGCCCGCAACGGGCAGCATGCTGTCGGCTCTGACTGCGGCGGTGCGATGTCGGTGTATATCGCGGTACACGGTGTGCGCCCGCGTCTGATCCTGCTCGGCGGTGGTCACGTCAACCGTGCTATTGCACAGCTGGCGGCTTTCCTGAGTATCGATATTCATGTGGCGGATGTGTATGCCGGCAGTCTGGAGCCGGATCTGTTCCCGCCGTCAACCCGCCTGTGGCACGCACCTTCATTTACCGATGCGGTGAATCAGCTGGATCCGCAGCCGGAAGATTATGTGATTATCGCTACCAACAGCCAGGATCTGGAATCCCTCAACTGCCTTATCGACAAGCCGTTAAAATACCTCGGATTACTCGGCAGCCGCCGTAAAGTACAGACATTCACTAAACAATTAAGCGAATCCGGGGTATCTGATGCACAGCTATCCCGGCTTCATGCGCCGGTTGGCTATGATATCGGCGCGGAAACGCCCCATGAAATCGCGGTCAGTATTCTGGCCGAGCTGCTGCAGGTTATGAATGATGCCCCGGGCGGGGCAATGAAACAGATCCCGGCAGAAGCCCGCAGAGCAAAACGCGTGGTGATCCGCGGCGCGGGTGACCTGGCAACCGGCGTGGCATTACGTCTGTATCACAGCGGTTTTGAAGTGGTGATGCTGGATGTCTGCAAACCGACCGTGATCCGCTGTACAGTCTCTTTCGCCCAGGCGCTCTATGACGGTGAAAGCTGCGTGGAAGGGGTCTGTGCCCGCTATGCTCATGATATTGATGAAGTAAACCGCTACCTGAAAGAAGGCACTATCCCGGTGCTGGCGGACGAACACGGCGAACTGTTACCGGCGCTGCACCCGGATGTGGTGGTGGATGCCATTATCGCCAAACGCAATGTTGCCGGTACCCACCGCAAGATGGCTCCCTGCACCATTGCCCTCGGACCGGGCTTCGAGGCCGGTGTGGACTGTGATGCGGTGATTGAAACTCAGCGCGGCCATCACCTCGGACGGGTGATCACCCACGGCAGCGCGGCACCGAATACCGGTATTCCGGGCAATATCAACGGCAAAACCACCGAACGCGTGTTACGCGCACCGCACAGCGGCATGATGACGCGCCATGTGAATATCGGCGACCTGGTACACGAAGGGGATGTGATTGCCCGTATCGGGGACACAGAGATTCTCTCGCCGATGGACGGCATGGTACGCGGCCTGCTTAATGAAGGGCTGTGTGTGCCGGAAGGGTTTAAAATCGCTGACGTTGACCCGCGCGGCGCACTGGCGGACTTCCGTTCGGTCTCTGACAAAGCCCGCGCTATCGGTGGCGGCGTGCTGGAGGCTATCATGACACGGCTGAATAAAATGGACAGCGCACCGAAGTGCTGATCACGGATTTTCCGGGTACGTCACTGTACCCGGATTATTTATGCACGGAACAGCATCCCGGCAACCTCGCGGATCAACTGTAAATTGAGGATCACCAGTGCGGCGGCGGAGACTCCGCCGAGCACGGTGGTCAGCCGCGAGTTCACAAACACCCCCATGATTTTTTTGCTCGAGGTCATCAGCAGCAGCGGGATCATGGAGAACGGCAGGGCGATACTCAGAAACACCTGGGTGTAAATCAGCAGACTTTCCACCACATCCTCGCGATCCCCCCACAGGTAAATACAGATAATCACCGGGATCACGGCCAGACCACGGGTGATCACCCGGCGCAGCCACACCGGCAGTCTCAGATGAATAAAGCCTTCCATCACAATCTGCCCGGTCAGTGTACCGGTGATTGTGGCGTTCTGCCCGGAGGCGAGCAGCGCCACCGCGAACAGTGTGGAGAGCGTGGCACTGGCGATACCGCCGACGATACCCGGATTCTGCAGCGCGTCATACAGCTGGGTGAAACGTCCGAGGTCAGACGGATCGTTACCGAAAAACAGCGCTGCACCGAGCACCAGCAGCAGACAGTTGATAATAAATGAAAACCCGAGCTGGATATTGGAATCAATTGTTGCAAAGCGGATCGCCTCGCGCAGCCCGGCCTCACTGCGGCGGTCATACTGACGGCTCTGCACAATAGAAGAGTGAAGATAGAGGTTATGCGGCATCACCGTTGCCCCGACAATCCCCAGCCCGATCAGCAGGGCGGAATCCTGCCCGGCCAGTGTGGCGGTGAAGATTTTCTCCGACGGAATAAAGCCGCGCAATACTGCACTCATGTCCGGGTCCGACAGCATCACCTCGTAGGCAAAAATCAGGAAAATCGTTAAGATCAGGACAAACACAAAGGCTTCAATTTTGCGGAAACCGAGTTTCATCAGCACCAGCAGCAGAAATACATCCAGCACTGTCAGCAGCACACCGGCCATCAGCGGAATGCCGAACAGCAGGTTCAGTGCCACCGCACTGCCGATCACCTCCGCAATCTCGGTCGCCATAATCGCCAGTTCCGTGGTGATCCACAACAGCGCCGCCAGCTTCGGCCCGACCCGTGCCCGGGTAGCCTGCGCCAGATCCTGGCCGGTGACGATCCCGAGTTTTGCGCACATTGCCTGTAACAGCATCGCAATCAGGCTGGACAGCAAAATCACCGACAGCAGCAGATAACTGTACAGCGCCCCGCCCTGAATCGAGGTGATCCAGTTTCCGGGATCCATATATCCCACCGCCACCAGTGCACCCGGGCCGGAAAAGGCAAACAGCTTGCGCAGAAAACCGGATTTTGCCCCGGCAACCGGCACGGTATTATTGATTTCAGCCAGACTGAGTTGCGGTGTATTCAGCATGATAAATCCGTCCGTGATCGTAATGATAACCATTATCATTATATCCCTTATCACGATGCGGGATTATCACAATTGTGCGATCGCGGTACCGGCGGATTTCGGATGATACCGGGTACAGGACTTCCCGTAATACGCTACCCTCTCTTGTGCAAAAGGAAGAGACATGAAAATCGGCAAATACACGGTTTATGCCCCGTTTCTGGCGGGATGTGATGAATCAGATCTGTATCAGCAGTTGCGCAGTGGTGACCGTATCTGGTTATTTGACCGGATAGCCCCTTCTGACGAGAATAATGAGATGGCAGAGCTTATGATGGGCACGATTTTTCCGGATCGGTGTTTCCGCAAAAAGCACAACAGAATTCACAGGAGCAGAAATGAAAAGAATTGCCGCGGCGCTCATTATTTTATCAGCGGCAGGATGTGCCGATGAAAATATTTACCCTGTCTATACACCGGATTCCCTGAAAATGCATGCACAGGCTGCGATTCACCGTGATTTTCAGGCGGGGGATATGTCAGATCTCACTATCAGCAATATTAAAGAAAATCCGCCGTCCGTTACCGGTAAGCGGAATATTGATTTTACGGTATCCTCTGCCGCATCAGGCCGGGTTTATCACTGTATCCGCTCTGATTATTCTGTCCGCCGCTTCGGCACCCGTGATCTGAATCCGGAATCACCGGGGCATATGGTCTGTGAGCCGCAGAAAAAATCCTGAATTTCCCGCCGGAAATAACCGGTAACAGCCTGATATCATCCGTAATCAAACACACATATTTTATCTGTGTCAGACTCTATTGCTGATATTTTGATGTATGCTGTGAGATATGATGGAAAAATTATCTGAATTATATGATTTTATTACCGCGAGCGCCGTTTTATCAGCGGTGATTCTGGTGGTTATTCTGCTGGTCACCTGGTTTCTCGGGCGGCTTATATTTCTGCGCGTGGCAAAGCGCCTGCTGTCGTTATTTACTAACCTGACTGACGACAGCATGATCCACAGTATTGCCAAGAAAAGTGCCTCTGTCGTGGCTGTCACGCTGGTGCTGTACATTAATAAGATGCTGCCGACCTTTTCGGCAGAAATGAATATTCTGTTTAATACCGTATGCAGCGCATTCCTGATTATTAATCTGGCTTCACTGGTCAATGACGGGCTGGATATCTTTATCCTGCGCCATACCGGGCGTTCATCGTACCGTAACAGCTCGATAAAGGGGTACATTGAGATCGCTAAAATCGGGGTGTGGATTGTTTCCTTTATCCTGATTATTGCGTTAATGACCTCGCAGTCGCCGCTGATTATTATTTCCGGTTTCGGTGCCGTTGCGGCTGTTCTGATGTTTGTTTTTCAGCATACTTTATTATCCTTTGTGGCCAATATTCTGGTATCCAACGGTAAGGTGCTGAAACTGTATGACTGGATAGAATTGCCCGGCAGTAATATCAGCGGTGAAGTGATTGATATTGCGCTGCACACCATTACGGTCCGCAACTGGGATAATACGATCTCAAGGATCCCGACAAAAGATTTCCTGACCGAAAAATACACTAACTGGCAGCCGATGTTCTCTTCCGGCGGCCGCCGTATTAAACGCAGTTTTTATATTGATCAGTCCTCAGTATCGTTTGCCGATGAAACGTTATTAACGGAGCTGCGGAATCAGGAGTCATTTCGTCAGTCACTGGATGAAATACTGGCGGAAAATACCGGTTATGATGACGTAAAAGAGTGGATGGCGGCAAAAGGGGTCACTAATTTACAGCTGTTCCGCAAATATCTTCTTAACTGGATCAAAATGCGCGGTGACGTGCGGGCGGATATGTATCTGGTGATCAGAACCATGTCGCCGACACCGGAGGGATTACCGGTTGAAATATACTGTTTTACCCGCTCCACCACCTGGGTTGATTATGAGGAAACCCAGTCGCAGATATTTGAATATGTGAATGCGTCGGCAAAATATTTCCGGCTGGATATTTACCAGCAACCATCCGGCCATGATCTGGCGAATCTGCGCTACCGGGCAGGACGATAATGGTTTTTGTATTTTTAATGACGGTTTGCGATAACGGAAAAGGAAACGAAAAGCATGCGCGTCATGGATGACGCGCCTGAGCGTACAGGGATGTATTTACAGCGGCTTTTCGTTTTTTTCGTTATCAGCAACTCCCCGGTACTGATGTAAGCTGCACCTCAAACCCCCGAATCAGGCTCTCCAGGCCATGAAGAAAGGCCTGCTCACCATCATCACTGTCCATAATCTGCAGCGCTTCCCGCAGCAGCGGTGGCAGGTTTTCGTCCGGTGCTGCCGGGCGATCGGTCAGGGCGGCAGTATGCTCCTGCTGCTCCAGCACGGCACCAAGGGTAAAATGACTGACCGCTGAAATCGCATATAACCCGTCGCGCAGTGAAAAGCCGTTTTCTGTCATAAAGCGTAACTGGGTTTCCACCGTATCATACTGTTTTTCATCAGGGCGCGTGCCGAGGTGTACTTTTGCCCCGTCACGGTAACGCAGCAGCGCCCGGCGGAAACTCATTGCATTATTGCGCAGAAATGACTGCCAGGATTCTCCCGCCGCAGGCAGTGAATAATCATGATGACGCGCCAGAATTTCCACAGCCAGCGCATCCAGCAATGCCCGTTTATTTTTCACATGCCAGTAAAGTGTCGGCTGTTCTATTCCCAGCTTCTGCGCCAGCTTGCGGGTTGTCAGCCCGTCAATCCCCGTCTCATTCAGCAGTTCCAGTGCTGCATCAATAACAGATTCTCTGTTCAGTCGTGCCATGACCGTCTCCTCTGATTTTCAGATTGACACTCTATCATTGATAGGGATATATTCCAACTCTATCAATGATAGGGAATTAACACAGGATCTGAAAAAATGAATAAACCCGCTGTCATCGCGCTGCTGATTACACTGCTGGACGCGATGGGAATTGGTCTGATCATGCCGGTATTACCGTCACTGCTGCGGGAATATCTCCCGGAAGCGGATGTGGCAAACCATTACGGCATTCTGCTGGCGCTGTATGCGGTGATGCAGGTCTGTTTTGCACCGTTGCTGGGCAGATGGTCAGATAAGCTGGGGCGCAGACCGGTGCTGCTGTTATCCCTGGCGGGTGCCGCGTTTGATTACACACTGCTGGCACTGTCCAATGTGCTGTGGATGTTGTATCTCGGGCGGATTATCTCCGGGATCACCGGTGCCACCGGCGCGGTTGCAGCTTCGGTAGTGGCGGACAGCACGGCGGTCAGTGAACGCACCGCCTGGTTCGGCCGTCTCGGTGCGGCGTTCGGGGCCGGACTGATCGCCGGGCCGGCTATCGGCGGGCTGGCGGGGGATATCTCACCGCATCTGCCGTTTGTGATTGCGGCGATACTGAATGCCTGCACTTTTCTGATGGTCTTTTTTATCTTTAAACCGGCGGTACAGGCAGAAGAAAAACCGGCGGAGCAGGAAAAAGAAAGCGCAGGTATCAGCTTTATTACATTACTTAAGCCACTGGCGCTGCTGCTGTTTGTCTTTTTTACCGCGCAGCTTATCGGGCAGATCCCGGCCACTGTCTGGGTATTGTTTACGGAGAGCCGCTTTGCCTGGGACAGTGCGGCGGTCGGTTTTTCACTGGCAGGACTCGGGGCGATGCATGCACTGTTTCAGGCGGTGGTTGCCGGGGTGCTGGCAAAACGGCTGAGTGAGAAAACCATCATTTTCGCTGGGTTTATTGCCGATGCCACAGCGTTTTTACTGATGTCAGCTATCACTTCCGGATGGATGGTGTATCTGGTCCTGATCCTGCTGGCGGGCGGCGGAATTGCACTGCCTGCATTGCAGGGCATTATCTCTGCCGGGGCATCAGCGGCAAATCAGGGCAAATTACAGGGCGTGCTGGTCAGCCTGACCAATCTGACCGGCGTGGCGGGCCCGCTGCTGTTTGCCTTTATCTTCAGTCAGACACAGCAGAGTGCGGACGGCACGGTGTGGCTGATTGGCACGACACTGTACGGTCTGCTGCTGGCAATCTGTCTGCTGATCAGAAAACCGGCACCGGTGGCGGCCACCTGCTGACCGGCGCTATACAGGCAGCGCTGTTGTGCGGTATGGTGGACGGCATTCGTGCTTATCACCTGCCATGATAAGACTCAGACACAGAGGAACCGTTATGAAATCACGCGCAGCAGTCGCCTTCGGGCCGGGTTTACCCCTTGAAATTGTTGAAATTGATGTGGCACCGCCGAAGAAAGGTGAAGTGCTGGTGAAAATCAGTCACACCGGGGTATGCCATACCGATGCCTACACGCTTTCCGGTGATGATCCGGAAGGTCTGTTCCCGGTGGTGCTCGGCCATGAAGGTGCCGGGGTGGTGGTTGAGGTCGGCGAGGGCGTGACCAGTGTGAAACCGGGCGACCATGTGATCCCGCTGTACACCGCCGAGTGCGGCGAGTGTGATTTCTGTACCTCCGGTAAAACCAACCTCTGTGTTGCCGTCCGCGAAACCCAGGGCAAAGGCGTGATGCCGGACGGCACCAGCCGTTTTTCGTATAACGGTCAGCCGCTCTATCACTATATGGGCTGTTCAACATTCAGCGAATATACCGTTGTGGCGGAAGTCTCACTGGCGAAAATCAATCCGCAGGCCAATGCGGAGCAGGTTTGTCTGCTCGGCTGCGGCGTGACCACCGGGATCGGCGCGGTACACAATACCGCGAAGGTACAGGAAGGGGATTCTGTGGCGGTATTCGGCCTCGGCGGTATCGGGCTGGCTGTGGTGCAGGGCGCACGTCAGGCAAAAGCGGGGCGCATCTTTGCTATTGATACCAATCCGTCCAAGTTTGAGCTGGCAAAACAGTTTGGCGCCACAGACTGCATTAATCCCAATGATTATGACAAACCTATTCAGCAGGTGCTGGTCGAAATGACCAAATGGGGTGTGGATCATACCTTTGAATGTATCGGCAATGTCAATGTGATGCGTTCGGCGCTGGAAAGTGCGCACCGCGGCTGGGGGCAGTCAGTGATTATCGGGGTGGCGGGGGCCGGAAAAGAGATTTCAACCCGTCCGTTCCAGCTGGTGACCGGCCGGGTCTGGAAAGGCACGGCGTTCGGCGGCGTGAAAGGGCGTACTCAGTTGCCGGGAATGGTGGAAGATGCCATGAGCGGCAAAATTGAGCTGGCGCCGTTTGTCACGCACACGATGGAACTGGATAAAATCAATGAAGCTTTTGATTTGATGCACGACGGCAAATCCATCCGCACCGTCATTCATTACTGATAACGTATTCAGGGAGATACTATGGAACGGATTGAACATCACGTCTGTTTCGGCGGCAGCCAGGAAGTCTGGCGTCACCATTCTGCGGTGACCGGTACGCCGATGACCTTTTCCGTGTTTCTGCCGCCGCAGGCAAAAACAGAGAAATGTCCGGTGCTGTACTGGCTTTCCGGGCTGACCTGCAACGAGCAGAATTTTATCACCAAAGCCGGGGCGCAGCGTTACGCAGCGGAGCACGGCCTGGTGATTGTCGCGCCGGACACCAGTCCGCGCGGCAGTCAGGTGGCGGATGATAAAGAGTACGATCTCGGTCAGGGCGCCGGGTTTTATGTCAATGCCACACAGGAGCCGTGGAAAGCGCATTATCAGATGTATGATTATATTCTGAATGAGCTGCACACCCTGGTGAGCGGGCATTTCGGTACGTCGGAAAAACGCAGTATCTGCGGGCATTCGATGGGCGGACACGGCGCGCTGGTGCTGGCGCTGCGTAATCCGGATGCATTTCTCAGCGTGTCGGCGTTTGCGCCGATTGTGTCACCGTCACAGGTACCGTGGGGCGAAAAAGCCTTCTCCGCCTATCTGGGCGGGGATAAAGCGGCGTGGGAACAGTATGATGCGGTCAAACTGATTGAATCCGGCCACCGGGTGACGGATGTGCTGGTTGATCAGGGGCTTGCCGATACCTTCTTCAGTAAGCAGCTGAAAACCGGGTTACTGAAATCCGCCTGCGAAACACACAATATCCCGCACACCATCCGTGTGCATGCCGGTTATGATCACAGCTATTACTTCATTGCGAGTTTTATCGCGGATCACATCGCGTGGCATGCAGCACGTCTTAACGCATAAACCCGGTCAGCCGGGTTTTTTCTGCGACAGGTATTTGATCGGGACATGCGGCGTCAGCCAGACGCCGTTATCCGCCAGATAGAACGGATAACCGGTTTTATGCATCTCCCCGGCGGCAATGGTGAGCACCACCGGTTTGCCGTGACGGGCACCGACAGCCAGTGCGGTATCTTCATCCGCGCTGAGGTGTACATAGTGCCGTGATCCGGCAATCAGCCCCAGTTCACAGATATCACTGATAAACCGGATAGCGGTGCCGTGATACAGAATATCCGGCGGTGTCTGCGGCGGGTAATCGATCGCCACCTGTCCGGCGGAATGCCCCTGTGCCGCGCGGATATACATGCCGTCGGATGAGATCGTAAACCGCTTTTTGTCGTTGGTTTCCACCACCTTTTCCAGCGTTTCACGGTCAAACGGCGTGCCGTGAGCAGCGGCCTGACGCAGCAGCACGGTGATATCTGTCCAGCCTTCGTTGTCGAGGCGGATCCCGACGGAGTCCGGCTGGTGCCGAAGGACATAACTCAGAAATTTACTGATTTTATCGTATTGATTCATTTTCTTTTTACGGTTCTTGCCGGCGATCCGGCAGTGACATAATGGCTGAATTATACGCGCCTGCTGCGGTAAAGGGGAGGAATGACAGCGATAACTATGCGCTGCATCAGGCTCTGACGGCGGAATAACCGCCGTCAGAACAGATGTTAAATGGTACTGAGCTTGCGGTTACGGGTTTCCGCACCAAGAAAAATGACGGCGAGAATGGCGATAACCACCGCGGCACTGAAGATCAGGAAAATGGTGCTGACAGCAAACTGATACTGAATCAGGTATCCGGCCAGCAGAGGGCCGAGGATCCCGCCTATCCGCCCGATTGCGGTGGCGGTTCCCGCGCCGGTGGCGCGGACACTGTCGGGATACTGCTCCGGCGTGTAGGCGTAGAGCGCTCCCCAGGCACCGAGGTTAAAGAATGAGAGCAGCATCCCTGAAATGACCAGTGCTGTGGCGGTTTCCGCGCAACTGAATCCGTAAGCACTGATTGCTGTTCCGGCGAGATAGGTGACCAGCACGAATTTTCGGCCGTAACGCTCGATAAGCCAGGCGGCACTGAAATAACCGGGTAACTGGGCGAGTGTCATGATCAGCACATACTGGAAGCTTTTTATCAGGCTGAATCCCTTGAGGATCGCCACGCCCGGCAGCCAGAGAAAAATACCGTAATAGGAAAACACCACACAGAACCACAGGATCCACAGCATCAGGGTGGCACGGCGGTACTGCGGCGACCAGATCAGTGCCATCGATTGTGCAATGGTGAGTTTCGGGCGTTCCTGCGCGGTATAGCGGGATACCGGCTCCGGCAGTTTTGCCCGCAGCCACAGGGCATACAGCGCAGGCAGGGCGCTGAGCAGCATCGCCGTACGCCAGCCGTAGTCAGGGATAACATAATAGGCAATCAGTGCCGCAATCAGCCAGCCCACGGCCCAGAAGCTTTCCAGCAGGACGACCACACGGCCGCGCTCGTGAGGGGCCACGCTCTCACTGACCAGCGTGGAGGCTACCGGCAGCTCCCCGCCCAGTCCCATCCCGATGAAAAAGCGCAGCACCAGCACCACGGCCAGCGAACCGGCGACAGCGGTCAGTCCGGATCCCAGACTGAACAGCAGCAGGGTGATAATAAACACCGGTTTGCGGCCTTTTCTGTCTGCCATCAGACCGAAAACAAAGGCACCGACTGCCATTCCGGCGGCATTGAGACTGCCGATCCAGCCGAGCTGTGCGGCACTCAGCCCCCAGTCTGCCTGTAAGGCAGCCAGCAGAAACGCCAGCAGCCCGACATCCATGGCGTCAAATGTCCAGCCCATCCCGGCTATCCATAACAGCTTGTTACGTGAAGTGGCAGGCGCTGCCGTGTGTGTCCGGAGTGTCGTCATGGTTGCGACCTTTTTTATCCGTCAGAAGAAAATGTGTTTAGTATACTAAACAATAAACGTGCAAATGTTAATCATAAAATATTGTTTTAAAGAAGCAGTAACATATAAAAACCCCGGTAAACGGCGGACAGCCGCGCTTTTCAGGTTATTCCGTTATCTTCGTTACCGCAGCTGTTCTACTATGGTGAGTTATGGTGTACACAGCGGCCTGCCGGTATACGGTGCCGGAATCGTGATGATAATAATCAGGGAGTTAAGTAATGGCATTAACCTTTGGCGTTAAAAGTACCCTGCTGATCGCCGGTATGGCGGTAACTGCCGCGGCGGCGGGCAAACCGAATGTGATTGTTCAGGATGTAAAACTTAACAAAGCCACGATTTTCCTGCGCGGGGCAGAGCTGAGCAACAGTGCAACACTGAATCTGCCTGCCGGTGACAGTGATGTGATCCTGACTAATGTGGCCGGAAATATTAATCCGGGCAGCTTATCCGTTATGCTGAATAATGATGATGTCATCATTCAGTCCGTCAATCTGCGCAGTGAAATTGAAAAGCCGGTGTATTCAGACGAAATCAATGCCATGAAGGCGCAGATTGAGGAGCAGGACCAGGCGATTCAGCAGCTGAATATGCAGACGGAAGTGAATAACGAGCAGCTGGGTCTGCTGCGTGATCAGAATTTCTTCGGCACCGGCGGTGTGCCGCTGACACAGGAGCAATCCGTGCAGAAGCTGGATTTTATCCGCACTCAGATGGCAAAAATCTATGCGGAGCAGCTGGAATATTCCCGGCAAATCAAAGAAAAAACTGAGGCACTGGCACTGCTGAAAGCGCAGTATGAAGAGAAAGTCACACAGTTTAAGGAGCGCCGCACACAGCTGGTGCTGAATGTGTCCGCGAAAAAAGCGGTGACAGCGGAACTGGATATCGACTATATCACGCCGGATGCGGCCTGGGCACCGTCCTATGATATCCGCAGCGCCGGTATGGATAAGCCGGTGACGCTGACCTACAAAGCGGATGTGATCCAGAACACCGGTATCGACTGGGATCAGGTGGAGCTGGTGCTGTCATCCGCCGATCCGGTACAGAGTATTGCCCCGCCGCAGCTCTATCCGCAGTATCTGTCACTGTACAATGAGTATGCCGTGATGGGTGAGCTGGCACCGGCTCCGGTGGCCATGATGGCGGAGGACAAGAAGGAGTACAGCCGCAACCGCTCAGCGAAAAAAGCCCCTGCCGGCGTGATCTCGTCATTTGTTACCGCAGAGAGTAACGGTATCAGCCTGACGTACAGCATTGATAAACCGTATTCCCTGCCGTCAGTTCCGGAATCCCGTTCCCTGACCATCAAACAGACGGCGCTGGATGGAAAATACCGTTATATCACACGGCCGAAGATGGATGAGCATGTGTATTTACAGGCGGTTGTGGAAAATGCACCGGCGCTGAATCTGCTCAGCGGTAAGGCGAATATCTATTTTGATAACCGTTATATCGGGCAGACTTATATCGATTCCGGCCTGATCACCAATGAGCTGGAACTGCCGTTCGGCATGAATAAAGATATTCAGGTCAGCCGTAAGGTGGACAGTAAGCTGACAAAACAGCCGGGTATTCTGGGCTCTGCGGTTGAACAGAGTGAAGGTTATATGATTACCCTGTCATCTTTCGCCAAAGCGCCGCTGGTGGTAACGGTGTTTGATCAGATCCCGGTCAGTCAGGATACCAATATCCTGGTGAAAGATGTCAAAACCGGAGAAGGGACCGTTAATAAACAGACCGGTGAAGTGGAATGGAAAGTGGAACTGAAGCCGCAGCAGGTAATGGAACTGCCGCTGAGTTACACACTGAAATACCCGAAAGAAAAACCTATAAGCGGTTTATAATTATCGCAGCAGAAAAACGGCCGGGAAAACCGGCCGTTATATTAACAACAGGAAGATTAATCGCCGATAACAGTACCGGTTTTACCCTCAATACCGTCTTTGGCTTTATTCAGCAGAGTAATCAGTGCCTTGCGGCCTTTTTTACTGCGGCTGAAGGAGAGCGCGGCTTCCACTTTCGGTAACATGGAGCCCGGTGCAAAATGTTTCTCATCGATATAACGCTGCGCATCCGCAGATGTCAGTTTATCCAGCCACTGCTCGTTTGGTTTGCCGAAATTGATGGCAATTTTTTCCACGGCGGTCAGGATAATCAGCATATCCGCATCGATCATCTCCGCCAGTTTGGCGCTTGCCCAGTCTTTGTCGATAACCGCATTGGCCCCGTGCAGGATGTTGCCGTCGCGGATCACCGGAATACCGCCACCGCCGACAGTGATCACCAGCTGATCAGCATCCAGCATGGCTTTGACGGTTTCTTTTTCAATAATATCAACCGGTTTCGGTGATGAGACCACGCGGCGGTAACCACGGCCCGCATCTTCGCGCATCTCAAACCCTTTTTTGCTCAGGGCTTCCGCTTCTTCTTTGCTGTAAAACGCGCCGATAGGTTTGGCCGGGTTTTTAAATGACGGATCCGCCGCATCCACTTCCACCTGTGTCACGATAGTGGCAACCGGCTTATTGATACCCCGGTTCAGCAGCTCTTCACGCAGTGCGTTCTGCAAATCGTAACCGATGTATCCCTGGCTCAGTGCCACACAGACTGACATCGGCAGAACCGGTGATTTGGCTTCGGTTTTGCTGGCAGCCTCAAATGCGCCGGTTATCATCCCCACCTGCGGGCCGTTACCGTGTGTGACGACAACGCGGTATCCCTGAGCAATCAGGTCGGCAATCACGACAGAGGTGGTTTTGACGGCAGCCATCTGTCCCGGAAGATCATTTCCCAGTGCGTTGCCGCCCAGTGCTAATACGATTGTTTTTTTCATCCTTTTTTACCCGTAATGAATTAGTTGAAACGATAATCGGAAAAAATTAATAACACCGGTGCGGAGCCTTAAACGGACGGCGTTTCAGGAAACGGCCGCGGCCGGGTTCAGCAGTAAATTCGCCGTCACGGTAAACAATATCACCGCGCGACAGTGTGCAGCGGACTGCGCCCTGTACCGTCATGCCTTCGTACGGGCTATAGTCCGCGTTATCATGCAGATCCGCATGACGGATAGTGGTTTCCTGCGCCGGGTCGATAATGGTGATATCACCGTCTGCGCCCGGGCGGATCACGCCTTTCTCCGGCCAGATACCAAACAGTTTTGCCGGCATTGCACTGGTCAGGGAAACAAAGTGTTCCGGTGAAATCCGTCCCTGCATCACGCCTGCGGAAAACAGCAGTAACATACGGTTCTCAACACCCGGCAGGCCGTTCGGACAGCGGGTGAAATTTCCGCCGGACAGCGCCAGACGCTGCTGATACGGGAAGGTGCAGTGATCGGTGGCGACCACATCAATCGCGCCGTCATCAATGCCCAGCCACAGGGCATCGGCTTCCCGGCGGTTACGCAGCGGCGGGCTGAGAATAAATTTCAGGCCGTCATCGCGCTCATAACAGCGCTCATCAAGGAACAGATACTGCGGACAGGTTTCTATCCAGACCGGCTGGTGGCGGGCTTTCGCCATCTTCAGGTAATCGAGACCCAGTCCGTTGGAAAGGTGAACGATATAGAGCGGCGCATTGCCGCAGATATGCGCCAGATTGATCATCCGGCCTATCGCTTCCGCCTCACATTCCGCAGGGCGGCTCAGGGCATGAAAAATCGGTGAGGTCTGTCCTTTCTTCACAAACTCGGCTTTGCGCTGCGCTATCACCGCATCATTTTCCGGATGCACAGTGGTCAGCGCCCCGGCGTGGTTAAGCTGTTGCAGGGCACGTAAAATATCCGGATCATCCAGCTTGTACTGATAGGTCAGATAGAGTTTGAAGCTGCTGATCCCGTCCGCTACCATCAGCGGAATTTCATTTAAAATATCGTCGTTGATATGCTGGATCACGCCGTGAAAACTGTAATCGATAACGGCGCGTCCTTTGGCGTAGCGGTGATAATTCTCAAGCTGGTGGTGCAGTGAACAACCCGCCGGACCAAATCCCATATGATCGATAATGGTGGTGGTACCGCCGCAGGCTGCCGCACGCGTGCCGGTGTAAAAATCATCACAGCTGCGGGCAAGGCCGACATCAATATTAAAATGGGTGTGAACATCAATACCACCCGGAAAAACATAACATCCCTGTGCATCAATAACGCGGTCATCTGTCTCCGGTGCAATATCCGGTGCAACCTGTGAGATCAGGCCGTTTTCAATCAGAACATCCTGCCGGTATTGTCCGTCCGCATTGACAACGGTGCCGTTGATAATCAGTGTGCGCATAGGGGGGACTCCTGAAAAAGCCCCGCACATCAGTACGGGGCCGGTAAGACAAGATTATTTTTTCAGTTCAGCCATGTAGCTTAACGGAATGGCCGCATACATCGCCGCACAGGTCACCAGGTGATCTTTCCAGGTTTTTTCGTTTGGTGCGTGAGCTTCAGGCTCTTTACCCGGACCAAAACCGATAACCGGAATGCCGTGACGGCCCATGATAGAAACACCGTTGGTGGAGAAAGTCCACTTATCAACAACCGGCTCTTTGTTGAACAGGCCGCGGTAAGCGCGATCCAGTGTCTTCACGGTGAAGTGATCTTCTTCCACTTTCCAGGTCGGGAAGTAGCACTCTGTCGGATAAACCAGACCGGTCCAGGAGGCACGCTCATAGGTGTACATAGAGACCACGCCTTTCGCTGCTTTGACAGCCGGTAATGCGCGGATTTCTTCCAGTGCGCCTTCCCAGGTTTCGCCCCAGGTCAGACGGCGGTCGATAGAGACTGCGCAGCTGTCAGCAACAGCACAGCGGCTTGGTGAGGTGTAGAAAATTTCAGAAACAGTCAGTGTACCCTGGCCGAGGAAATCGTCGTGTGCCAGACGTTTTGACAGCTCCTGCAGTTCGCCCAGAATCGGACCCATTTTGAAGATTGCGTTATCACCGCGCTCCGGTGCGGAGCCGTGGCAGCTGATCCCCGGAACATCAATGCGGATTTCCATACGGCCGCGCTGGCCGCGGTAAATCTGGCAGTCAGTCGGTTCGGTACTGACCACAAATTCCGGTCTGATTTTGTCCTGCTCGATGATGTACTGCCAGCACAAACCATCACAGTCTTCTTCCTGAACAGTCCCGGTCACCAGCAGGGTGTACTGATCTTCCAGACCTAAATCTTTGATGATTTTACCTGCATAGACCATAGAGGCCATGCCGCCTTCCTGGTCAGAGGTACCGCGTCCGCCGATGATTTCGTCGTTTTCCATACCTTCGTACGGGTCGAATTCCCAGTTTTTGATGTTACCGATACCCACGGTATCGATGTGCGCATCCATGGCAATCAGGTGCGGACCGTGACCGATATAACCCAGAATGTTACCCATCGGGTCGATATCCACTTTATCAAAGCCGACTTTTTCCATCTCTTCTTTGATGCGGTGAATCACGCGTTTTTCGTCGCAGCTTTCGCTGGGAATTGCCACCATGTCGCGCAGAAAACGGGTCATATCTTTTTTATAGTGTTCAGCTTTTTTGACAATTTCATCAAACGGGATTTGCTTAGCCATATTTCAATACTCCAATTAGTTAATATTTCTGCGCCGGGTTTTTACCTTCCCAGACAACTTCACGGTAATGTTTGGTATCTGTGTCACCTTCGGTGTTGATCACGAGGATGACGGAATCACTGTTCAGGCCGAGTCTTTCCATCAGTTCCGCACGTTCCGGATGATAGTTAACTGCCGCCAGCACGCCGAGACCGACCGCGCCGGATTCACCGGAAATCACGCGGCTGTCTTTGCCGTACGGGTTACCGAGTACACGCATGCCGAGGGCGGCCACCGCATCTTCACAGGAGATAAACTGTGTCGCGCAGTTACGCATCAGATCCCAGCCGATAGGGTTCGGCTCGCCGCAGGCCAGACCCGCCATGATGGTGGCCATATCGCCGCCGACATTGACGATTTCGCCTTTCAGGCTGGAACGGTAGAGACAGTCAGCCAGATCCGGCTCGACAATAATGGAATGCAGATCTTTTGCCCCGAACTCATCAACCAGATAGCCCAGCACACCGCCGGCCATCGCACCCACACCGGCCTGTAACAGCACGTGGGTCGGACGCTGAATTTTCATCTCTTTCATCTGGGCAACGGCTTCGGCAGCCAGCGTGGTGTAGCCCTGCATAATCCAGGTCGGGATTTTGGTGTAGCCTTCGCAGGCGGTATCCTGAACCACGATCCAGCCGTGTTTTCCGGCATTTTCCATGGTGAGACGGACGGTATCGTCGTAGTTCATATCTGTGACGATACACTCCGCCCCGAGGCCGGTAATGTGATTCACACGTTCCTGTGCGGAGCCTTTCGGCATGTACACCACCGCTTTCTGACCGAGTGCGCGTGCCGCCCAGGCCACACCGCGGCCGTGGTTGCCGTCAGTGGTGGTGGCGAACGTCATTTTTTCAGTCAGGGTGCTTTTAAGTTTCTCGAAAGAGAAATCGTTAATATCCATGTTGTACTTTTCGCACAACAGGTGGGCGATAGCATAAGAGCCGCCCAGAATTTTGAATGCATTCAGATCAAAACGCTGTGACTCATCTTTCACCAGGATATTACGCACGCCGAACAGCGCGGCGAGATCTTTCATGTCATACAGTGGTGTCGGATGGTAACCCGTAATTTTCTCATGAAACTTCAGCGCTTTATGTGCTTCTTCACGGGAAAAAAGCGGGGAGTGTTTACCGTTGAAATAACGGTTATCTGAAATATCTAACTTCAGTGAGAAGACAGACATAGAGCCTCACCTCATATCATCGGGAAAAGAACCCGGCCGGTGACGGCCGGGATCCGGATTTATAAAATACGTTTACGTGCGTTTTTCAGCAGTTGCTCAAGAACCAGGGCAGGCTGCGGGAATTTACGGGCCAGAATCATGGCGGAGATGATATACGGCTTCCAGCTGGCTTCTTTGTAAGTGGCGATACGGTATTTCTCGAATACAGCCTCTTCCACTTCCCCTTCCTTACAAGAAACACCGGTGATATCCGCAGGCAGACAGTGCATGTACAGCGCTTCGCCGTCTTTGGTCAGCTTCATCATCTCTTCAGTACAATGCCAGTCTTTGTGGTTGGCGTTCTGAGCCAGGCAGCGCTGCTCAAGGGCTTTCAGGCCGTCATAGTCATTGGCACGCAGCAGTTCGGTACGCTGTTCCATGACTTTGTAAGGTGCCCAGGATTTCGGATACACGATATCCGCATCTTTGAACGCTTCTTCCATCGATGTAACCTGCTTAAAGCTGCCGCCGGACTGTTTGGCGTTATTTTTCGCCACATCGATAACGTCAGGGATCAGGTCATAACCTTCCGGATGCGCCAGTGTCACGTCCATACCGTAGCGGGTCATCAGACCGATGATGCCCTGCGGTACAGAGAGTGGTTTACCGTAGCTTGGTGAATACGCCCAGGTCATGGCGATTTTCTTGCCTTTCAGGTTTTCCAGTGAACCGAAGTGCTCACGTAACCAGGCCAGGTCAGCCATAGACTGTGTCGGGTGGTCGATATCACACTGCAGGTTAACCAGCGCAGGACGCTGCGGCAGAACGCCTTCCTCAAAACCTTCATCCAGAGCCGCACCCACTTCACGCATATAGGCGTTACCGGCACCGAGGTACATATCGTCACGGATACCGATGGCATCCGCACAGAATGAAATCATGTTGGCCGTTTCACGTACGGTTTCGCCGTGAGCAATCTGAGACTTACCTTCGTCGAGGTCCTGCTGGGCCAGGCCGAGCATATTCAGTGCAGAAGCATAAGAGAAACGGGTGCGGGTGGAGTTGTCACGGAAAACAGAGATGCCAAGGCCATTTGTGAATACGTTGGTTGCGATGTTATCGGCACGCAGCCCTTTCAGTGCGGCTGCAATATCAAGCACCATCGTCAGTTCATCCTGACTCTGTTCCCAGGTAAGCAAAAAATCCTTTTGATGAAGATTAGATTTCAGTCTGGCGATATCTTTCAATAATTCATTAACGTTTTTCATCTTTAAATCCTATGTGAAATGGCCGGTGACAATTGAATATGCAGTGAGAATAAGGCATTTCTGCATGTGTACTGTGACTATTAACAATAAGCATGCCAAATCAGCCGGAATGATCTGCCGGGGGTGAAATGCAGGGCGGATTCGGGAGGGTGATCACAATTATCAGGGGCGTAAGGCCGGGTTATGTGTGACAAATGCGAATAAAAGTTATTTTCAGCAAGGGTGAAAAGTCATCGGGATCAGACCGGTGAGAGGGCGGAACTGCCGGAAGCGGGGCCAGAATGATAAACACCCCGGCGGATTTATCATATTGATAAAATAGAGTGACGGAGGTTCCAGTTTCATTATCAAATCTGAAGAAAAGTGTGATTTTTGTACATGCGTTAGAGTTTCGGTGATAAAGATCTGGCAATCTTGTGCTATCAACGGGTGATAATTCAGCCCGTTGATGAATAACTATAATAAAATCATGAATTTGTCGCGTTATGCACTTTCTTTTAGATATGTCGTTTTAAGAGCATAGGAAGTCGTAAGCATGATTACTGAAAAATCACCATCTGTGCTGATGCAGATACAGCCGACGATTGTTCACTTCAGCAAAATGCTCGCCAGTGTGTTACAGCTTGATGTTGAAATTGTTGATGACAAACTGACAAGGATTGCCGGAACAGGGCTGTTTAACCAGCACCTCGGACATCGTCTGACCAATAATTCCCAGCTGCTCCGCTATGTGCTGGATACCAAAAAAGAAAAGATAGTCACGCACTCCTGTTTTGATCCGCTCTGCCTCAATTGCGCGGATAAAGATAACTGTAAGGAGAAGGCATTTATCGGTACACCGATCATCTTCCAGGATCGCTGTATCGGGGTTATCAGCCTGGTGGCCGTCACCTCTGAACAGCAGGAGCGGATCCGGGATAACATCCATGATTTCTCGGATTATGTGCAGCATATTTCCAATATTTTTGTGGCTAAGCTGCTGGATGAACAGGAAGGCCGTAATGCCGCGCAGAAGGTATTACTGAGCCTGATAGAGTTTATGGATCAGGGCGTTCTGATCCTGGATGAGGCAAACCACCTGAAATTTGCCAATCCGCATGCTCTTAAGATCCTCAATGTTCCGCATGAAAAGATTTCCGGCAAAACCATTGCCATCCGTCCGCTGACCTATTTCAAGAGTCTGAATCGCGGGCATTTACAGCATATTGTCTCCTGGGAAGGGGAGAGCAATATTATTATCGGGCAGCTTCATGTGGTTAACGGCTGTCAGATGTTCCTGATGGCGTTCCATCAGTCTCACGCGGCGATTGATATGAATGAAGTGCGCCGTGATGAAAACGGATTGCTGATTGAACACCTGGTCGGGGAATCCGAACCCATCCGTCAGCTGAAACACCTGATTTCCCGCGTGGCACCGAGCCCGTCGAGTATTCTCGTCACCGGCGAGAGCGGCACCGGTAAAGAAGTGGTGGCGCGGGCTATTCATAAGCTGAGTAACCGCAGTGAAAAACCGTTTATTGCCATCAACTGTGCGGCGATACCGGAGCAGTTACTGGAAAGTGAATTATTCGGTTATGTGAAAGGCGCGTTTACCGGCGCGTCCGCCAACGGAAAACAGGGTCTGATTCAGGCGGCAGATAAAGGCACGCTGTTCCTGGATGAAATCGGCGATATGCCGCTGATTGTTCAGGCGAAATTATTACGTGCGATAGAATCACGCGAAGTGCAGCCGATTGGCTCAAGCCGGACCATCCCGGTCGATATCCGGATTGTGTCCGCGACCAACCAGAATCTGGAACAGTTTGTCAGTGAAGGTAAATTCCGCGAGGATCTCTATTACCGCCTCAATGTTATCCCGATTGCCCTGCCGCCGTTGCGTGAGCGTCACGGCGATGTGGAGCTGCTGGTGCACCATTTCCTCAATGTGCATACCAGGCGCCTCGGTCTGGTGTATCCGGGCATTTCGGATGAGGTGATGGCGGTCATTAATGCATGGCCGTGGCCGGGTAACCTGCGTGAGCTGAGTAACCTGGTGGAATATCTGGTGAACGTGGTGCCGCCGGGTGAGGTGATTGATATCTCACTGCTGCCGCCGAACTTTGCCAGACATGCGGCGCAGATGATAAGCGGCACTGCCGCACCGGTTCAGAATACCGGGGATATTCACCGCAGCGAAATTACCATTCCGGTCAGAAGCGTACCTGCGGCAGCAGCGGATGAGGATCCGGCACTGCACGGGGAAACCATGCTGGAAGAGATGGAAAAACAGATGATCCGCGAAGCACTGCAGCGCTATGACAACAAACGTCAGGCGGCAGAGGAGCTGGGGATCGGTATTGCCACTCTGTACCGGAAGATTAAGAAGTACGAGTTATCCGTCGGGTAGCAGAAAGCGGAAGAAAATGTGTGTGTGCCGAAGCCGCACGGATGTTACCGGTCCGCGCGGCTTTTTCGTATCAGATAACGGTCAGGATCTGCTCTTCCGGCAGGCGGGATTTCGGCAGCGCGGCGTTAAAGTCATCCTCTTTGCGGTAACCGAGCGACACGACGGCTACCGGTGCCAGTCCTTTGGCGGATAAACCAAATTCGGTATCCAGGGTATTAAAATCCATTCCTTCCATCGGAACAGCATCCACACCCAGCGCGGAAGCACCCAGCAGTAATGTCCCCATGTTCAGGAAAACCTGTTTTGCCGCCCAGTGCGGCAGATCACCGAGTGTTTCTTTATGGAGATTAACAAAGAAAGTCCGGCCGCCGTTATTCATCGCTTTGTGTTCCGGCGTGGCGTAACGGCCGTCTTTGTCTTCCTGTTCCAGCACGCTGTTCATGTAGGCTTCATCAACATCTGTTTTTGCGCACAGCAGCACAACATGAGAGGCGTCGGTGATTTTTGCGGTATTAAATTCAAAGCCCGGGCGGGTGGATTTGGCGATCCGGTTTTTCCCTTCCTCACTGGCCGCAATAATAAAATGCCACGGCTGGATATTGACGCTGGACGGGCTGTAGCGCAGCAATGTTTTGATACTGTTCATCACCTCATCACTGATTTTTTTCGCCGGATCAAAGGATTTGGTGGAATAACGCTGCATTACAGCCTGAGTGATGGTCATGATGACGTCCTTATAAGGTAATTTACATTAACCGGCGCAATGATAAACTATGATATGTTTTTAACAAGTACGTACATTTTTGGTATATAGGTACAAAATGGATACTGTCAGAAAGACGCGTTATGAATCGTATGCCTATGAAGCCTGTCCGGTTGAGGCAACACTGGAAATGATGGGCGGGAAGGGCAAGGGAATGATCCTTTATCATCTGATAAGCGGCATCAAACGCTTTAACGAGCTGAAACGGCTGCTGATATTTATTACCCCGCGTATGCTGACAAAACAGTTACGGGAGCTTGAGATGGCGGGGCTTATCCACCGCAAGGTCTATGCGGAGGTGCCGCCGAAAGTGGAATACAGCCTGACGGATGCCGGGCAGTCGCTGGTACCGATCTTACTGATGCTGAAAAGCTGGGGGGAAGAACATGCCCTGCCGGTACTTTTGCAGCAACAGACACCGCCGTCCTGAAGACGGTGTCTGTTTTCTGCGGTTTACTGATTACGCTGGAGTTTATCCGCGGCATTGGCAACCATCTGATAACCGGTGCAGCGGCACAGGTTACCAGCCAGGCCGTGGCGGATCTGACGGATAGTCAGGGTCTGCCCTTTGTGTTTTTCCAGCAGGGCGGTGGTCATCATAATCAGACCCGGGGTGCAGAACCCGCACTGTACCGCGCCGCTGTCCGCATAAGCCTGCTGTACCGCAGACGGTTTACCGTGTTTCATCTCACCTTCGGCGGTGCGGATCTGCTTACCGTCCGCCCAGACTGCCAGATAAAGGCAGGTATCCACCGCGATACCGTCGATAAGCACCGTGCAGGCACCGCACTCGCCGACAGAACAGCCGTGTTTGACACTGATAAGTCCCTGCTCACGCAGGACATCGGACAGCCGTGCCGCCGGTGATACTGTCAGTTCCCGTACCTGTCCGTTGAGTGTACAGCTGATGGTTTTCCATTCTTTGATATTCATGCGATTTTTTCTCCCAGACGTTCAGCCGCCGCGCGGATCACCCGCTCGCTCAGGACGCGGATCAGGTGTAAACGGAACTCTTTCTCTGCCCGCCATGACGTGCGCGGTGCCACATCCTGTTCAATCGCCTGACTGACGGCTTTCAGGGTGTCTGCGGTGACCGGTTTTCCGATCGCAGCCGCTTCCGCGTGTTCACAGCGGACCGGTGTCGGTGCGGCAACCCCGAAGGCGAGGCGCAGTTCCTCAAAACGACCTTCTCTGATATCACACAGTGCCGCGCAGTTAATGGTGGCGATATCCATCGCGCCGCGCATGGCGTATTTGTAAGCGGCGGAGCCTTTACCACGGTAATTCTCCGGTGAAAAATGGAATGCGATCAGCAGTTCACCCGGTTCAAAGGCCACTTTACCCGGACCGGTATGGAAGCCGCGCAGTGGTCTGCGGCGGATGCCGTCCGGGGTGGCTATCTCCAGCTCTGCCTGATAAACCAGGGACGGACAGGCGGAGTCACCGCTGGTGGCGCCATTACAGATATTGCCGCCGTAAGTGGCAACGTTGCGGATCTGCGGTCCGGCAATGGTGGCAGCCGCTTCGCTCAGCGCGGGCAGACACTTGTTGATCACCGGGCTGTCAATCAGTTCGGAGAAGGTGGTCGCGGAGCCGATACGGATATGTCCCGCATCATCACAGCTGATCCCGCGCAGTTCCGGTAAATCATGGATATCCACAATACGGCGGAAGCGTTCATTGAGGTGATGAAGCTGGATCAGCACATCCGTTCCGCCCGCCAGCAATCTGGCCTGCGGATCCGCCGTCAGCAGTGAGACGGCATGTGCGACACTCTCCGCACGGTGATAAGTTTCAAAATCATACATGGCAGTTACCCCCTGATAAGCCCGGCATTAACAAATTCCCGGTACAGCCGTTTTGGTGTCAGCGGGATAGTATTGACAGAAATACCCGTCGCCATACGCACGGCGTTACGGATAGCGGCAGCCGGCGCAATAATCGGCGGCTCACCCAGGGACTTATGGCCGTATGCGGACTGCGGCTCGTAGGTTTCGACAAACCCGCACTCCAGATCCGGCAGGTCAACCATGGTCGGCATTTTGTAGTCGAGCAGGTTCGGGTTATGAACAACCCCGGATTTCTCGTTGATCAGCATCTCTTCAAACAATGCCCAGCCGATCCCCATCCCCATCCCGCCGTGGACCTGACCTTCCGCCAGCTGCGGGTTCAGGATCCGGCCGGAATCGTGCATATTGATGATCCGGTTAATAGTCACCTGACACATCGGAATATCTACGGTGACGTCGACAAAAGTACAGCCGAAGGCCGGCGGGTTGGTCTGTGTTTTGTGAGAGGATTCAGCAGAGAGCTGGCCGCCGATTTCCTGATGATAAAAACTGTGCATTGCCACTTCCGCGACGGTGGTGACAACCACATCCGGCTGCGCCTCAAGCACCACATTGCCGTCGAGAATGGTCATATTAAACGCGGCCTGATGTGTCATCAGCGAGGCGTGTTCGAGGATTTTCTGCCGCAGTGACAACGCCGCTTCTTTCAGTGCCGGTGCGGTGACATAACTCTGCCGTGACGCGAACGCGCCCGGGTCAAACGGGGTGATATCCGTATCCTGGGTGGAGATCATCTGAATGGTACTGACCGGCACACCGAGGGTTTCCGCCACCATCTGCGAGAACACGGTATCCGAGCCCTGGCCGATTTCTGTCGCGCCGACCTGCACATTGATATTACCGTCCTGGTTCATCAGCAGACGGGCACTGGCGATTTCCACGCCGACCGGATAGGTATTGGATGAATAGCTGAAACAGGCCACACCGACGCCCCGGCGGATGTCTCCGCGTGTTGCCAGCGCCTCTGCTTTGCGTTCATCCCAGCCGAACAGCTCTTTACCGCGCTTCAGGCATTCAATCAGCCCCGCACTGTAAATCGTTTTCTTATTGACCGGGTTGCAGTCACCGGACCGCGCCGCATTGCGCAGGCGGATATCCACCGGGTCAATATTCAGCTGTGCGGCGGCATCATCCATCAGGCATTCAAGAGCGAACGTGACCTGTGGCGCTCCGTAGCCGCGCATTGCGCCCGCTGACGGGTAGTTGGTATAGACGGTGGCGGCGGAATAGCCGTAATCGCAGCGCGGATACAGGTACGGGATTTTGTTCCCGCCCGCAGCCGCAATGGAGTGTCCGTGAGAGGCATAACCGCCGGTATTGGACAGAACATCAAGATGATAGCCGTTCAGCGTGCCGTCGGCGGTCAGCCCCATCTCCGCATCAATATGGAAGGCGTGACGGGTACGCGAGGCAAAGAAACACTCTTCGCGGCTCAGTTCCACTTTCACCGGAATACCACCGAGTTTCAGGGTCAGCCAGGCGGCCATCGGCTCTTCCAGCACGTCCTGTTTATTACCGAAACCGCCGCCGATATACGGCTTAATCACCCGGATATGCGACCACGGCATATCCAGCGCCTGGCCTATCACACGGCGGACAATGTGCGGGATTTGAGTACTCGACACCACGGAAATCTTATTATCCGCTTCCTGCCAGGCGTAGCAGGTGACACCTTCCATATGGCAGTGCTGGACCACCGGGGTATCAAAATGGCCGCGGAACTGGAACGGCGACTGACTGACTGTCGCTCTGGCGCTTTCCGCATTGATAGCGGTACGTTTCAGCAGGTTACCGCAGCTGTGGATTTGCGGGGCATCTGCGGCCAGTGCCGCTTCCGGTGAGGTGATCACCGGCAGTTCGTCATAAGTGACGCTGACGAGTGCCGCCGCTTTTTCGGCGGTCAGTTCGTCACGGGCAACCACAATCGCCACACCGTCGCCGTGGTGGCGCACATGGCGGTTCAGCAGCAGGCGGTCTGCCACGTCGCGTTTGGCCGGTTCCAGAGACCAGGCGTGACCGGCGGTGGCGAACGGGATCTGCGGCACATCGTTACAGGTGAATACCGCGACCACCCCCGGCATGGCGAGCGCCTGTGACGCATCAACGGATGTTACCATCCCGTGGGCAATGGTACTGCGGACATATTTGGCGTAGTGCATACCCGGCATCGGCAGATCATCCGTGTAGCGAGCCCGCCCTGATGTTTTGCTCAGGGCATCAACGCGCAGGTAAGGCGTACCCAGCGCGCGTTTTCCGACTGCTTCAGACATTATTATTTCTCCGGCTTCAGGAAAAAGTAAGCATGCATAAAAACAAGCAATAAATACGCCAGCAGGGAGAAAAACAGCAATTTATCGGAGGATTTGTGACTGAGGTAAAAAAAATAAGGGTGTCCGGCAGGAAACAGCGGATTTTCCTGTCCCGCTTTCTCTCATATTGAGAGAAAAATGTGTCTGTATTGATAATCACGGAGTACCGCAGAAGCAGAATGATAATTTATAGTTTGATAGCGTTACTAATCATATAATGCGTAATAAACCTGATAAATTCTGTCGCTTTTAAATTATAAGAAGATAATAGATTACTAAGAAAATAATGATAATAATCAGCCCGGAAAAAGGAACTGAATCCCGGTCGCATAATTGAAAAAAAGAGAATCCATAACGGAATTATTCATTTATACTGCCGTGAATCATCCGGGATAACAGCGGGTTATGTATTTGTTCTGTATCTGTCGTTTTATTTTCATATTTACAGAATGGTTGTCTGCGGCGGTTAATCGATTTTATTCGTGAATAAGATATAATGCCGCCTCAGGTACAGCTGTGCTTATATTCTTTTTATGATGGACAGATACCGGGTGATACTTATTTTTAAGATTTGTTACAAACTATCCGGCAAATATCCCGGTACCGTTTTGTAAGGTAAACTGACTAATTTATGTTCTCGGCCTGTAAGAAACAGACCGGCAGAGCAGAATAATAACGAAGCCAAATCGTTGACGCTGACAAGCGTGAGAATTCAGATTGTGCGGCTGCAGTAAGGTGTTCGGATAACAAAAAACGAATAGTTCAGACTCGCCCGCGACGTAGTGTATGTTACATAAGCCTGAGTTGTGACACGTCAGAGTTTATTTTCCACGGCTCTGGCTATACAATTGGTGCCTATTTTTGCACAACGCAGCAGTGGCCAAATTATTTCTCTAAGGTGAAACTATGTTATCCAAGACAGCACTGAACAAAATGGCGGGGATACTCCTGTTGGGAGGCGTTGTAACCCTGTCCGGCTGTTCATTAACGACACCCTCTGCGCCGAAGCCTGCGGCACAACCGGTTCAGCCGGCGGAGCAGGAGCCGGTGAGAACGACTGCACCTTTGCCAAGACCTGAATTGCAGCAACCCTCCGGACAGATTTCGCCTGAGCTGAGTATGTGTGTTAAAGAACTCGACTCGCTCAAAACTATCTCTCCGAAAGATTACAGTCAGATGGTCGCCGGTTTCAGCGAAATCAGCCAGATCAACAGACTGTATCGTCAGCTCGAAAGAACCGCCAGCCCGGATACGCTTAAATTACTGAAGATGTCGATTGAAGCGAAAACCAAAGTGATGTGTGCACAGGTTCGTTATTATTCTGTTCTGTCTATTGAGAATACCCTGGAGAAGGTTAACGGGTTATGAGACTGAACATCAGGTTGTGTATTACTGTCGCATTGTTTGCGGCAGTGCAACCGGCAACTGCATCTGAATTTAATCAGGTTATTGAAGATTTTGATCGTTATATTCAGACTGAAAAAGCATCAGGCAATTTTCCGGTATCAGTACAGCAACCTGGCAGGTCTCCCGAAACCCGGGTTACACCGCCGGTAAATACGGCGGGTAAGGCCACTCAGTCACAGCGTCAGGGCACACGTAAAGCTGCCCGCACAGGAAAGCGCACTGTTTCGTCCGCGCAGGAAAGCCGGACACAAACAGCTGCTGCACAGAAAACTGACACAACAACCCCGGGGATCTCCGTACCGGCACAATGCGAAAATATTGTGGTCAGGGAACCGGTTGTTGTGACCAATCCTGTTCCGGTCGGATACCCGCAGTGGTCTCCGGCTTATCTGGTCCGTGACAGCCAGAAATGGGGCGGGAATCACCGGGGATTTGTGTTCTCACCTGTCCCTTCCCGTATGACCTCCTCACTGACTCTCACACCGGAAGCCTTGTTTGCCATCCTGGGTGAACCTTTCCGTTCAATGACGTATTTCTCTGATCTGCCGCTGACGGTGGCCCGTGTGCTGAAACCGGAAACCTGGTTTACGCCGTCTGATCCGCAGAAACAGCTGCGCCTCACCCGCCTGAAATTACAGGATGTGAAGCGTGAACTCGCGTCACTGAACGAAAAGTACCGGAATGTTCAGCATAATTATGAACAGGCGCTCGCGGATATTGCGAAAAAAGAGACAGAACTCAGCAATCTGGCTCTGGCAAATAATGAGTTACAGGCCGCGGCAAAAGGCAACAGCGCCAAACTGACCGCCGAGCTGGAACAGAACCGCAAAACGATTGATTCACTCAATCAGCAGATAAGTGAAAACCTGGCGCGTTTTGGTCAGGCGGAAGGTCAGGTCACGGCTCTGACAGCCGAAAAAGCCTCCCTGGAAAAACAGATTGCGGCACTGAATAAAGAAAAAGTGCTGGCAGATAAAAATCTCGCGCTGCTGGAAAGCAAAAATGCCGATATGGCAAAAATCACGCAGAAGCTGACGGAGCTGGAAAAACAGCTGGCTCAGCGGGATGCGGAAAAACAGCAGCTGAATGACAAAATCCTCGCGCTGACCGGTGAAAACAGCAAGCAGAGTGACGCACTGAAAAAAGATCTGACAGTGCTGGCGGCAGAAAAAGCGGCACTGGAAAAGCAAATTACCGGACTGAAGTCCGATAATGCTCAGGCGGAAAAAAATCTCGCCCTGTTGCAGGATAAAAATGCCGGTATGGCAAAAGTCACGCAGAAGCTGACGGAGCTGGAAAAACAGCTGGCTCAGCGGGATGCGGAAAAACAGCAGCTGAATGACAAAATCCTCGCACTGACCGGTGAATACAGCAAACAGAGTGACGCGCTGAAAAAAGATCTGACAGCGCTGGCGGCAGAAAAAGCGGCACTGGAAAAACAGGTAGCCGGGCTGAAATCCGATAATGCTCAGGCAGAGAAAAATCTCGCGCTGTTGCAGGATAAAAATGCCGATATGGCAAAAGTCACGCAGAAGCTGACGGAGCTGGAAAAGCAATTGCAGGCTCAGGATGCGGAAAAACAGCGCCTGACAGCAAAACTGCAATCTCAGGAAACCGAAAACGGCAAACAGTCAGCCGATCTGGAAAAACGGATCACTGCGCTGACAGCGGATAAATCGGCGCTTGAAAAACAGGTTGCACAGCTGAATTCAGAGCAGAGCCGGGCTGACGAGAACCTCGCGCTGCTCGGCAGTAAAAATGCCGACCTCGCAAAACTTACGCAACAGCTGACGGCAACAGAAAGTAAGCTGAAACAAAGTGATACCGAAAAACTGGCACTGGCCGCACAACTGGCGGAACAGGGCAGTAAAAGTGCGAAACAGAGCGCAGAGCTGAAAAAATCTCTCGACGGGCTGACGGCAGAAAAAGCAGCACTGGAAAAACAGATTACTGCACTGACCGCAGACAAAAGCAGCACCTCAGCCAAAAATACCGAACTGCTGAATGCGAAAACAGCAGAAATGCAGAAAACCACCGCGCAGGTTGCAGAGCTGGAAAAACAGCTGAAAGCAAGCACAGCGGAAAAACAGCGTATCGCGCTTGAATTACTGCAGAAAACCACCGATAACCAGCAGCAGAATGTGCAGCTGCAAAAAGAACTGACCGCACTGGCCGCTGATAAAGCGGCGCTGACCGGGCAAATCACCCGGCTGACCGAAGAGCAGGCACAGGCTGAAAAAAGTATCGCACAACTGAACAGTAAAAATGCAGATATGACAAAAATGGTTCAGCAACTGAATACGCTGGAACAGCAACTGAAACAGAGTGATACAGAAAAACAGGCACTGGCGGCACAGATTGCGGCCGGTAATGCTGACAGTGACAAACAGAGTGCACAGCTGAAAAAAGAGCTCGCCGCCCTGGCAGCGGATAAAACGGCGCTGGAAAAACAGATTACACAGCTGACGGCAGAGAAAGCGCAGTCAGAGAAAAATGCGGCGCTGCTGAATGACAAAAACGCCGATCTGGCGAAAGTCACCCGCGACCTGAGCGATACTGAGCAGAAGCTGAAAAACGCCGAAACAGAAAAACAGAAGCTTGCCGAACAGCTGGCCGGTCAGAATAAAGACGCGGCAGCACAGAGTGACAAGCTTAAAAAAGAACTCAGTACTCTGGCCGCCGATAAAACCGCGCTGGAAAAACAGATTACAGAGCTGAACGCCAAAAATAGCGATAACGCAAAAATGGCGGCTCAGTTGCAGACACTGGAAAAAGAATTACAGCAGCGTGAGGCTGATAAACTTAAGCTGACTGCTCAGTTACAGAGCCGTGAGGCGGATAATACCCGCCAGAGCGATAATCTGAAAAAAGAGGTGGCTGCGCTGACCGTGGATAAAGCCACATTGGAACAAAAAATTGCGCAGCTGACGGCGGATAAGCAATTGCTGTCGGCAAAAGTATCCGGTGCAGATAAAGAGAGCAGTACTGTTCAGGCGGATAATGCTGAGCTGAATAAAAAATTAGCGGCAGAACAGCAGCGGGCTGCTCAGCTGGATAAAGCCTTAAAAGAGAAAACACAGCAGATTGAAGCACTGGCAAAATCTGATGCGGAATTAATTAAGCTGAATACTCAGCTTGATAACCAGAAAAAGCAGCTGGCAGATAAAGATGCAGAACTTGCCAAAGCGGCGGCTAAGCTGAAAGAAAATGCTGATCTCACGGCAAAATATACCGCATTGCAGAAAGAAATGGATAAGCAAAAGGCGGTTGTCAGTGCACAGCGGACTGAAAATACCACGCTGAATACGCAAATTGCGAAAGCAGAAGAAAAAAATAAAGCCGTGACGGCTTATACTTTCCAGCAGGTTGGTGAGCTGAATAAACGGAAAAACCAGGAGCTGATCGCCCGCCTGGAGCGCCAGAATTATTCCAAAATGACGCCGGACGTTTATTACCGTATCACCAAACAGGGACAGAAATATAAAGCGCTGAAAGGAAAAACAGTCACATTTGCGATGCATGAGGAATTAACCGACGGTAAAGTAACGGTGTCATATCCGGCAAATGCACCGGCGGTTATTCCGTTCAATGAATTACCGGGTGACCTGGCTAAATTCGTTTCTCTTGCCGGTGCAGGCGGTGCGGTTGATGTGTATATCAAACCGGAAGGCGGTTATGGTGTTGCCGGTATTGAAGGGCAGATACCACCGAACTCAATGTCTATGATCAAACTGAATGTGCTGAAAATAGAATAATCCGGTGATTATGTGAATACTGAAAGCATCCTGTAACGGATGCTTTTTTTATGGCGTATTATTACAGGAATACAGCGAACTTCAGGGAATAACAGCGGGACATGTTATTATTGCTGATCGGTAGTATCAGCATGAAAACACGCAGGGGAAGAGTGGTATAAAGAGAGGGGGATTTTCAGGCAGCACATAACTCCTGTTCACTCACATATAGAGTAAAATGCATTTCGGTCCATTTGTAACAAAATATTAAAATGAGTAATCAGGTATTAAATACTATTACTGAAGTTTTATATCTGTATTACAGGGTGTCAGATCTCATTATGTCGGTTTTTCCGGAATATATGACTGCCGGTATGTGTCGTTAATATCAGAGTAAGACTCTGGCGTATTATCATTACATTACAATTTGTCACCAGTGGTAACACTGGCGCAATCCGGAATATGATAAAAAAGACAATCTGTATTAACAGTGAAGCATCAGAAGCAGCTAAATAAGCAAGAAGAAGCAGGTAAAATCATCGGTATATTTATTAACTACAAAAGCGGAATATAAAGTTTATTATAAAAACGGAAATGCTCAGATTGAATCTGAATAGTTTTTATAGAAATCATATTCCTGCACCAGCTGTGGTAATGACTTAATACGCAGCTTGGTATACATATTAGAACGGTGTACTTCAACAGTGCGCGGTGATAATGATAATTTTTGTGCAGCTTCTTTACTGGTATTTCCTTCCAGAATCATATCCATGACTTCTTTTTCACGGGCAGATAATTTACTGAATTTATCTTTAAGTCTCTGATATATATGGTATTTATTGAGGCTCTTTTCATATTGATTAAATGCGTCATGAATCGCATTAACTAACAGTTCTGAATTAATCGGTTTCTTGAAGAATTCCAGAATACCTGCTTTAAATGCACGACGGCAGGTCTCAAAAGACGGATAAGCGGTGATAACAATCACAGGAATAATGCTTTTCAGGCGTTTGAGTTCATCGATAAGATAGAATGCTTCAGCAGATGATTCTCCCACTTCCAGAATAATACATTCACGGGCATGCTCTTTTGGCGTATTAACATAATATTTCAGAAAAGCCTGCTCAGATGAATAGGATTTTACTTCACAATTCATATCATCAAGCATGAAATTGATATTATTGCTTGGTAAATCAGCACAGTTGATTAAATGAATAACGGCATCCATAAGTTACTCCTCAATTAAAATAGGACACAAAACAAACCGATATTAACGGATAAAAATAAGGGCATAATTACTTAGGTTTATCTACGCAAATTTTATGTATTGTAGATAAGATAACGTCGAGAAAATGTTTAAATGGATAAGGAAATTTCATTTCTGAATCGGCGTGTGTTTTTTAATAAAATCATAATAATTTAGATATTTTTTATTTTTATTTTTTATAAAACAATGTGTTGCGGTAGTTTAAAGTTCGTTTAATTTATGGGTTAAGGGGCTTTTTTATGAAATAAACACTTACATTTACCCTTGGGGTTACAGACACAATATGTTATAAATGTCAGCTCACATTTTTTTCTTTTTCACGCGACAGAACAAACACTTATTTTCTACTGATAATAATATGGCATCACTGAAAGATGTTGCCCGGCTGGCATCAGTCTCACTGATGACTGTGTCAAGGGCAATAAATAATCCGGAACTGCTGAAGCCTGAGACGTTGAGACAGGTTCAGCATGCTATTGATGTTCTGAATTATGTACCGGATTTATCAGCCCGGAAAATCAGAGGTAAAAATACAAATCTGTCGTGTATGGGGGTATTAGCAATTGATACCGCCTCGGCCCCGTTTTCTGTTGAAATACTGCTGGCTATTGAGCAGTGCGCCGGAAAATATGGCTGGGATCACTTTGTTGTTAATATTTCATCCGGAGATGACCCGGTTCCGGCTGCCCGCCAGATTTTATCCCGCCGTCCTGACGGTATTATTATTACCGGTGCAAAATTGCGTGAGATAAACATTCCTGAGTTACTCCGCGACAGAAACCTGGTATTAACGAACTGCTATGATCCCGGAAATACAGCGTTGCCGTGTTATATTCCGGATGATTACCACGCTCAGTATGATGCAACAGAATATCTTATTCAGCGGGGTTACCGCCGCCCGCTTTGTATCTGGCCGCCGGCGGAATGCCTTTCATCCGGTTTGCGCCGTGATGCGGTTCAGCATGCGTGGCTGAATGCGGGATTGTCTGCCGGTCAGCTGAACCAGCACAACATCACAGTATCTGATATTTATTACCGGGACGTTGTGACACTGATAGATCAATACATTGACGGTAATTCACCGTTATTTGACTGTATTATCTGTGGTAATGACCAGATAGCTTTTGTTGTGTATCAGGTTTTATTAACCCGCGGTATTTCTGTTCCGGAGCAGGCCGGTATTCTCGGCTGTGAAAATATGACCGGTACCGGAGAGCTTTTTTATCCCCCGCTGACCACTATCCGCTCTCCGTATCGCCTGCTGGGTGAAACGGCGGCACAGCATCTTATTGAAGAACGGGTTTCGTCAGGGCGGACTTATGTCCCCTGCCGGATGCTCCGCAGAGATTCACTCTGATCCCCCCGGCAGTCACACAATCCTTGCTCTTTTTTTCTGATTTTTATCCGTTCACGTTTGGTTAATTTTTTTAATTAACCAAAGGCAGGCTGCCGGATAAAAAATCAGTGCAGCGTTATTTTTGTAATTACGGATTTATCTGTCGTTTTGAGTGCAACATTAAGCGTTAATTTCGCTTTATCTAAACACAAAATTTTCAATATTGTATTTTAATGTTGTCCCTGTGATTTAACGTGCCTTGATGGTAATTATCATTACTTATCTCTCAATGTTAACGTTAAAATAGTTAATTAAAAAAAGGTAATGATATTTTTCAGAGACAAAGCTACCGCACGAAAGATTTTTCAATCTCCGGGGGGAAATGTCCGACGTGTTACTCTGTTTATCGTGGTAATGAACATTAAATGATTATTTATCTTTTATCATCAATGCATTACGAATATTTTTGGTTTCCAGAGTATAAAAAATCAGGGGATCTATCTAGCTATAACCACTCAAAGTTAACGTTAACAGCAAATATTAGGAATTATACCCAAAAATGATTTGTTAATGATACTTGTTATGTTAACGTTATCAGTGTGAAAATCAAGCGAAATTGATATTTCATGGTTATATCTACGTAGTAAACAGCGTGGTTTTAGTGAACATAATATGATGTGTACGGGAGAGACCGGCGACGGGAAATAAATTGAGCAGGCGCATGGGATTTTTAATGCAGGGGGGTATGATAGTCATAACATAATGATAAACAGGATTGGCTGAACCATGTTTTTACGATCCGGCGCGATGCTGGCGATTTTTTCTTATTTTCTCTGGGGGATCACACCGCTTTTTTACCGCCTGCTGCCGGGGGTGCAGCCGCTGGAGTTATTATCCCAGCGTGTCCTCTGGTCAATTCCGCTGTTATTATTTGTCCGTTTCTTTTTAAAAAACCGTACCCGGGTAAAAGCGGTATGGGCGGATAAACGCTCGCTGCTGCTTTGTCTGCTCAGCACCAGTGTGATGGCAATATCCTGGTGCACCTTTACCTATTCAATGACCCATGATTTGGTGCTTGAAGCCAGCATGGGATATTTCATCACCCCCTTGTTTTCTATTTTACTGGGTGTCATCTTCCTGCATGAACGCCTGAAACCGGCAGAGAAAACCGCGCTGATTTTTGTCTGTGCCGGGGTGGGTTATCAGCTTTATCAGTACGGCAGCCTGCCGAAACTGGCACTGATGATGGGCTCTGCGTTTGCGCTGTACGGCTTTATCCGCAAATTTATCCGTTATGATCTGACGACCTCACTGCTGATTGAAAGCCTCTGGCTGCTGCCGGTGGCTATTGTGTTGTATTTCTGGCTTGAAAACAGCGGAGCGGGCACATTCAGCACCGCAGATACCTTTACCCGCATCTGTTTTATACTGACCGCGCCTGTCACACTGCTGCCGCTGCTGTTCTTCACGGCTGCGGTGCGTTCCACCACACTGACCACCATCGGTCTGGCACAGTATCTCGAACCGACCATTCAGTTCCTGCTGGCGGTGTTCCTCTTTAATGAGCATTTTGATGCTGTCAAAGGCGTCAGTTTCTCATTGATCTGGCTGGGATTGCTGTTCTGTATCCTGTCTCTTATCCGTCATCACTGGAAAAATACAGCAAAAGCCGGTCTGGGTATCAAACCCCGCTGAGCGCTGTGACAGCCGGTGATTTGCTTATTTCGTGACTAAAGCAAACGATTGCGTATATAATGGCGCGCAATTTTCCGGTATTTCTGAACAGGTGACAGTGATGACAACATTAGGTACGGCACTACGCCCGGGTGCCACAAAAGTGATGCTGCTGGGCGCAGGCGAATTAGGCAAAGAAGTGGCGATTGAGTGCCAGCGGCTCGGTATTGAAGTGATTGCGGTTGATCGTTATGACAATGCACCAGCCATGCATATCGCGCACCGCCGCTATGTGATCAACATGCTGGACGGCGCGGAGCTGGAAGCCGTGATCCGGAAAGAACAGCCTGACCATATTGTGCCGGAAATTGAAGCGATTGCGACAGATACATTATACCGGCTGGAGCAGGAGGGCTTTCATGTCGTGCCCTGTGCCAATGCGGTAAAACTGACCATGAACCGCGAAGGGATCCGCCGCCTGGCCGCAGAAGAGCTGGGGCTGATGACATCAGAATACCGTTTTGCGGATGACGAGGCGTCTTTTATCCGTGCCGCCGGTGAGATTGGATTTCCCTGCATTATCAAGCCGGTGATGAGTTCATCGGGTAAAGGGCAGAGCATTATCCGCGATGAAAGCACATTGCACGATGCCTGGCTGGCTTCTCAGGAAGCAGGACGCGCCGGAAAAGGGCGGGTGATTGTCGAGCGGATGATTGATTTCGATTATGAAATCACGCTGCTGACTGTCCGTGCGGCAGATGGTGTGCATTTCTGTGCGCCGGTCGGGCACCGTCAGGAGCACGGGGATTACCGTGAGTCATGGCAGCCGCAGGCCATGCCGGATGCTGTTCTGGCACGGGCACAACAGGTGGCGGAGACAATCGTTAACGGGCTGGGCGGCTATGGCCTGTTCGGTGTTGAGCTGTTTGTCCGCGGTGAGGATATTATTTTTAATGAAGTCTCACCGCGCCCTCATGATACCGGGCTGGTCACCCTGATTTCACAGAATATCTCTGAATTTGCCCTGCATGTACGGGCGTTTCTCGGATTACCGGCCGGAGAGATCATTCAGTACCGTCCGGCTGCCTCAGCCGTGATCCTGCCGTCACTGCGCAGCGATGACGTCCGTTACAGCGGGCTGGAGCACGCCCTGACCGGGACTGTGCAACTGCGTCTGTTTGCCAAACCGGAGATTGACGGCTCCCGGCGCATGGGCGTTGCCCTGGCGCTGGCACCTTCTGTTCAGGAAGCGGTGGACGCTGCAAAACAGGCTGCGGCATCAGTAGTCGTCACCGGCTGACCGGGGTAATATCAGTGATAGCCTTCCCGTATATATAAAGAGGAAGGCATCACAGACCGTGGTCAGGCAGAGGAATAACCGATGAGATGCAGAATACCGGGGATCGTATTTGTAATGTTGCTGCCGCTGACCGCGTTTGCCGGTACGGATGTGCAGGCAGAAAAAGCCCGTGAATGGGTGCGGGCGAGGGCAGATGAACCGTCAGTGGCGGATAACTGCTTCAGGCCGGATAATCCCTTTGAGCTCTGTCTGTACCGGGATAAAGACACCTTCGGCAGCCATTTCGTCGACCGTAATCTGCAGGAGCCGTATCAGCCGTACTATTTCGACAGTGCGCCGGACGAACCGGAAGACGGGCGTTACCGTATCCGCTCCGGCAATAAAATCGGTTATGCGGACAGCGTCACCGGGAGAGTGGTGATCCCCGCCATTTATGACTGCACGTACGGCTTTGTCAACGGAACCGCCGAAGTCGGCGTGGGGTGTGAAGAGGAAACTGACGGCGAACACTCCTGGTGGACCGGCGGTCACTGGTTCCGTATTTCACCTTACGGCCTTATCACCGGATTCGGCCGGACACCACCGCCGGACAGCCGTTTATGATGCCGCGCCATAACGGCGGCGGGCCAGAATCCGCAGGCGCCAGCTGTGCAGAATATAGGTCACCAGCAGAATAAAGGCGACCACTCCCCAGACAATCATTTCACCATAGCGGGCACCGAAGTCCGCTATCTGTGCTTTGCCCGGATTATCCTTCTGATAATAAACACCCACCGGACCGTTTTCACACTGTGACTGACACAGCAGCTGATCTGTTGAGGTAAAGGTCACGATTTTATTATCCGCTGTCACGAATTTCACCACCGGCCAGCCGACCAGTTGCTGCCCTGAGCGGGTATCACGTATTTCTGTCCGCAGATAACCGGTTATCTGCCCGTCAGCATAGACATCATTCTGTTGTGTCTGCCAGGTCTGATAAATCATAAATCCGGCGAGGAAAACCACACTGAAGGTCAGCAGGCGGAGAACCCGCTGAAACAGCATGTTGCGTTGTGTCTGCTTATCAGCATAAGCACGGAAATTGCCGGGAGGTGTGCCGGGTTTTTTAGTCATATCGGTTACTGTCTTCTGTCGGTTTCAGGTCATAAATCACGGAGAAAAGCGGATAAAAGCACGCTTTCATAAAAAATTAACAAAAAGCACGAAAAAATTTAAAAAAACATAACGTTAACCCGATCACAAATTTTACCGTCCCGGGAGGCGGATAAAACCGCCCGGCCGGAAAAAGTGACCGCTTAATCTGCTATACAACCGCTTACGGGATAATCCCCGTTTCCCGCCTTGATTTTTCTATCATAAAACACACTTGCAGGAAGTTTCTATTTTATTCGGCTGAAACACTTTTTCCGTACGGATACGGATCCTTTTGATTATCACAGTCACATTTAAGGTGCGTTATGAACTCTAATCGCTTATTTAAGCACATTCCCTGGTTTATCCTGGGGATTATAGGTGCTTTCTGTCTCGGCGTTGTCGCATTACGCCGCGGCGAGCATGTCAGTGCATTATGGATCATTGTTGCATCGGTATCAGTCTATCTGGTGGCGTACCGCTACTACAGCCTGTATATCGCAACAAAGGTTATGAAACTGGATCCGACCCGGTCAACACCGGCGGTGATTAATAATGATGGTCTGAACTATGTTCCGACTAACCGTAACGTTCTGTTCGGTCACCACTTTGCCGCGATCGCCGGTGCGGGTCCGTTAGTCGGGCCGGTACTTGCCGCGCAGATGGGGTATCTGCCGGGCACACTCTGGCTGCTGGCCGGTGTGGTGCTGGCGGGGGCAGTACAGGACTTTATGGTACTGTTTATCTCCTCGCGCCGTAATGGTGCATCTCTGGGTGAGATCGTTAAAGAAGAGATGGGAACCGTGCCGGGCACAATCGCGCTCTTCGGCTGCTTCCTGATTATGATCATCATCCTCGCCGTGCTGGCACTGATTGTGGTGAAAGCGCTGGCAGAAAGTCCGTGGGGTGTGTTCACCGTCGTATCCACTGTGCCGATTGCCCTGTTTATGGGGATCTACATGCGCTATCTCCGGCCGGGACGTGTCGGTGAAGTGTCTGTCATCGGTATTGTGCTGCTGGTGGCGGCTATCTGGTTCGGTGGTGTGATTGCACACGACCCGTACTGGGGCCCTGCGCTGACCTTTAAAGATACCACTATCACTTATGCACTGATCGGCTATGCGTTTGTTTCCGCTCTGCTGCCGGTGTGGCTGATTCTGGCTCCGCGTGACTATCTGGCAACCTTCCTGAAAATCGGTGTTATCGTCGGTCTGGCTGTGGGTATCGTTATCCTCAACCCGGATCTGAAAATGCCGGCCATGACACAGTTCGTTGACGGAACCGGTCCGGTCTGGAAAGGTGCTCTGTTCCCGTTCCTGTTTATTACTATTGCCTGTGGTGCGGTTTCCGGCTTCCACGCCCTGATTGCTTCCGGTACCACACCGAAACTGCTGGCCTGTGAAACCGATGCCCGTTATATCGGTTACGGCGCTATGCTGATGGAATCCTTTGTGGCGATTATGGCGCTGGTTGCAGCCTCCATTATCGAACCGGGTCTCTATTTTGCGATGAACACCCCGCCTGCGGCGCTGGGTATCACCATGCCGGATCTGCATAACCTCGGTACCGCAGATGCACCGATGATCATGGCACAGCTGAAAGATGTGACCGCTCAGGCGGCTGCAACGGTCAGCTCCTGGGGCTTCGTGATTTCACCGGAAGAAATTTTACAGACAGCCAAAGATATCGGTGAGCCGTCTGTCCTCAACCGTGCGGGTGGTGCACCGACACTGGCGGTAGGTATTGCGCATGTGTTCCACAAAATCATTCCTGCGGCGGATATGGGCTTCTGGTATCACTTCGGGATCCTGTTTGAAGCACTGTTTATCCTGACTGCACTGGATGCGGGTACCCGTTCCGGCCGCTTTATGCTCCAGGATCTGCTGGGTAACTTCGTTCCGTTCCTGAAGAAAACTGACTCCTTCATTGCCGGGGTGATCGGTACTGCCGGTTGCGTGGGTCTGTGGGGGTATCTGCTGTATCAGGGCGTGGTCGATCCGCTGGGTGGCGTTAAGAGCCTGTGGCCGCTGTTCGGTATCTCCAACCAGATGCTGGCGGCTGTTGCCCTGGTTCTGTCCACCGTTGTTCTGATTAAGATGAAGCGCAGCAAATATATCTGGGTAACCACTATCCCTGCGGTATGGCTGCTGATTTGTACCACATGGGCGCTGGGTCTGAAACTGTTCAGTGACAACCCGCAACTGGAAGGCTTCTTCTGGCTGGCGAATGAGTATAAACGCCGCATTGCCGAAGGCGTGGCGTTAACGCCTGAGCAGGTCGCCAATATGCAGCACATCGTGGTGAACAACTACACCAACGCCGGTCTGAGCATTATCTTCCTGGTTGTGGTGTACAGCATCATCTTCTACGGCATCCGTACAGCGATGAAAGCGAGTAAGAACCCGGAACGTACTGATAACGAAACACCGTATATCCCGGTTCCGGAAGAGGGAATTAAAGTCTCCTCCTCACACTGATAACAGCATGCAGTAACGCTGAAGTCTCATCCCCCGTATGATGTCAGTCACATTGTACGGGGGATATTTTTTATTATCCGTGTTATTTGTTACTCTGACAGCCTTTGTTCCGCTGTCTGTCTGTAAGAAGGACCCGATTATGCAACCTATCTCCGTGACTATCCTGACCGGTTTCCTGGGTGCCGGTAAAACCACACTGCTGCGCCATATTCTCCACGAGGAGCACGGGCAGAAAATTGCTGTGATTGAAAATGAATTCGGCGAGGTGCCGATCGATGATGAAATTATCGGTGACCGCGCCACGCAGATAAAAACCCTGAGCAACGGGTGTATCTGCTGCAGCCGCTCGAGTGAGCTGGAAGATACGCTGCTCGACCTGTGCGAAAACCTGGATAGCGGCAAAATCGATTTTGACCGCCTGGTGATTGAATGCACCGGTATGGCTGATCCCGGCCCGATCACACAGACCTTCTTCTCCAATGAAAAATTGTGTGAGCGCTATGTGCTGGATGGCATTATCACGCTGGTGGATGCGGTGCATGCACAGCAGCAGCTGGATCAGTTCACTATCGCCCAGGCGCAGATTGGCTACGCGGATCGCATTCTGCTGACCAAAACGGACGTTGAGCCGGATAATGAGGCGCTGCTCGCCCGGTTACAGCGGATTAATGCCAAAGCGCCGGTGTATAAGGTGATTAACGGCGATATCGACATGAATCTGCTGTTTAATGTCGGCGGTTTTATGCTGGATGATAATGTGGAGGTCAGCAAGCCGCTGTTCCGCTTTGCGCCGAAACAGCAGAATGACATTCAGTCTCTGGTGATCACCATGGATAAACCGGTGGAAATCAGTGCCATTTCCCGCGCGATGGAAACCCTGCTGCTCAGCTATGCCGATAATATGCTGCGATACAAAGGGTTACTCTGGATTAAAGATGAGCCGCGCCGCCTGTTATTCCAGGGCGTTCAGCGCCTTTACAGTGCGGATTTTGACCGCGAATGGCGTGAGGATGATGTAAAACAGAGTGTGCTGATTTTTATCGGCATGCAGTTGCCGGAGCAGGAAATCCGCAATGCGTTTGCCACGCTGACGGCATGATAACAGCGGGTATTTACCCGCTCTGGTCGTTGTAAAAATAAAGCATGAAAAAACCGGCCGGTGCGGCCGGTAAAGGAAAGGGGGCTTCCTTAAAAAGCCAAACCCGGAAAAATCAGGCTGATTTTGCCTTGTTTGCCATGATTTCAATAATCTGCACGTCGGTGTGCTGCATAGACAGGCTGGCCAGCGCGCAGAGGTTAGCAATAGATTTATCCACATCGGTACAGACGATGCCGTCGTTACCGCCGACACACTGCTGGTTCATCGCCATCAGCACCGCTTTATAGGCTGCACTGACACCGCTGGAAACTTTCATCGCGCAGCTGTTGGAAGCACCGTCACAGATAATACCGGTGATATCTCCGATCATGCTGCTGATAGCCATCGCCACCGGCTCATATTTTCCTTCAAATAACCATGCGATACCGGCTGCCGCCCCCATTGAGGCGGTCGTGGCCGCACACAGGGCAGAAAGCGGCGGGAACTGGCTGTGAATATAAATTGCCATCAGGTGGGACAATGTCAGGGCACGGATAAGCTGCTCTTCATCCGCCTGTAAATATTCCGCGACCACCACCACCGGCTGGGTAGCGGCGATCCCCTGGTTACCGGAGCCGGAGTTGCTCATGGCAGGCAGCTGTGCGCCGCCCATACGGGCATCCGAGGCTGATGAGGTGCGGATCATAATGTCGGACAGCAGATCTTTTGACAGCAATCCGCGCTCACGCTGTTTTTCCAGCGAACGGCCGATTTGTAATCCGTACGGGTTGGACATACCTTCGCGGGCCAGGGCATCATTCAGATCAGCGGCCTGACGCATAAAATTGATCATCGAAACCGGTGCCTGAGTGGCAAAATCATAAATATCACGGGCGCAGGCATCCGCGAACGGGTTATCGCTGCCGCCCTGATGCGTGACCGCATCATCCTGATAAATAATCGTGCCGTTGTGGCTGATTTCCGTCACATGGGTATGATCGCCGCAGATAGTGACGGTGGCCTGATCGTCACCGCTGTATACGGTGGCCTCAGAGTAAAGCACGTGGCTGCACGGCTCTTTGATTTCCACAGATACCGCACCGGAGGCGAGAAAGGCTTTCCCGGCGGCGATATCGTCCGCAGTCACCCCGCACAGGACATTCAGACCGGCATCCGGCTGTCCGCCGATAGCGCCGAGTGCCGCAGCGACCGGCAGGCCGGTCATGCCTGTTCCCGGGACGGTCACGCCGAGGCCGTTTTTCATCAGGTTCGGGGAAACATAGCAGCGGATTTGGGTCGGTGCACCGCTGAGGCAGGCGGCGGCTTTCGCGGCGGCCAGTGCCAGAGAAATCGGCTCGGTGCAGCCTGTCGCCGGTTTGACTGACTGACGCAGTGCCGCGACAAAATTGTTCCATTGAGCAGGGGTGTGATGTGTTGCCATTTTTCAGCCTTAAATACGCGAATCCGTTATGCGGCTCAGTGTACCGAAAGGGCAGCAGAAAAATCCTTTCACAATTCAGGGGTATTTGCAGAATCCGGAGAAAAACTTTCTCCCGGAAATAAAAAATAGGGCGGATAGGGGGGAAAAAAGCAATAAATCGTCCGGTGGTGAAAAGAGATAAAAATACTTATCTAACTATTTGATTTAAATAAAGTATCGAATATGATTTGTATGCATTATGTTATGCATAAATAAAAAAGTGTGATTAGGCCCCGTGACAGCAGTCACGAAAAACTGCGTTAATAGCTGTTTGTCAGAGCATAACTCTGTATTTTTTCTCTTATCTGCATGGTTGTGGTGTTATCAGCTGGTTTGCCAGATAATTCCCGCTGCGCAGCCGCAGCAGGAATTCTGCCGGAGGATCAGCCCTCAATATCCAGCCGTTTTGACTGCCATTTTTTCGAGCGCCAGCGCCAGGTGTTGACGAGCCCGCGCAGCCACTCATCACACAGAAAACCAATCCAGATCCCCAGTATTCCCATCTCCAGTTTGATCCCCAGTACATAGCCGACCGGCAGCGCCACACACCACATAAAGAACAGGGCGGTACAGAGCGGGAAACGGGCGTCACCGGCGGCACGCAGGGCGTTCACCATCACAATATTCAGGGTCCGGCCCGGCTCGAGGAAGACTGACAGCAGGAACAGCGGCAGCAGCAGTTTTATCACCGCCTGATCGTCACTCAGCCCGTAAGCGAGATGGTCGCGGAACAGCCAGAACAGAAAGACAATCGGGATGGTACTGAAAAAGCCGGTTTTCAGGCTTCTCATGCCGCGCTGATAGGCATCCTCAAAACGTTTTGCCCCGACCAGATGCCCGACCAGAATCTCATTCCCGATACTGATGGTTATTCCGAACAACATAATAAACAGTGATAACTGGAAGTAGATGGTCTGCGCCGCCAGCGCGGTCTCGCCCATCAGCCCGATAAAGGCGATAGCGACCATATAATGCAGCATCCAGACCAGGTTTTCCCCGGCAGACGGCAGACCGACATGCAGGATCTGCTTCAGCATATTTTTGGACCAGTGAAACAGCATGCGCGGTACGAATTTAATCCGCAGGCCGTAAAAGAGCAGTCCGCACAGCAGCGCCACGGCAATCAGACGGCCTGCCACCGTGGACCAGGCGACACCGACCAGCCCGTACTGCGGCAGACCGAACAGGCCGTACAGCACAATGCAGTTACCGACGACAGTCACCACGTTGGCGACCAGCGTGACATACATAGCGGGTTTGGCTCTGCCGTAAACCCGCAGACAAGCCGCCAGGATGATGGTCACTGCTTCCGGAATTAAACAGATCCCCAGAATATGCAGATAATTAAAGGCATCTTCCATCAGATGTTCCGGCGTATTCATCAGTTCCAGAATTTTATAGCCGAAAATAATGGTAAACCCGGCGGACAATAATCCCAGCAGCAGGTTAAACGCGATGGAAATATGAATAGCCTGACTGGCCTTATCCCGTCTGCCCGCTCCGATATACTGGGCGATCACCACACTGCACCCGACACTGATAAAGTTGAAAATAGTGATAAACAGGTCAAACGCCTGGTTGCCGACCGCCATTGCCGCCAGATATTTTGACGACACATGGCTGACCATCCAGGTATTAATCAGGAAGGTGGAAAAGTGTAATAACAGGTCGATAAAAATCGGCCAGCTTAAGGAAAAGAGCCCGCGCTCTGTCACATCAGACTGATGCATGACGACCTTCTGTAAAGAGTGTGATTTTTGTTCCGGGACGGATACAGGGAGCCGGATTCTACCAGGATAATATTACTGAGAATAGCGAAAGGTGAAAAATAAAACATTTTTTTCATAACTAATTAAGAAATCAATATTTCCTTTCATAAATAAGTATGATTTCCTTATCAGACTAATCAATGATGACAGAGAGAATTCCGTGAAAAAAATACGAGCCGCCGTCGTTGGTTACGGCAATATCGGACAGTATGCGATTGAGGCGCTGGAAGCTGCCGCTGATTTTGAGATTGCAGGGATTGTGCGCCGCAACCCGTCTGCTGCTGATACAGATTCTGTGTATCCGGTGGTGGCTGATATCCGTGAACTGGGCAAGGTGGATGTGGCACTGTTGTGCTCGCCGACCCGCGCCATCCGTACGGTTGCTTCAGAGATCCTCGCGCTGGGGATTAATACCGTGGACAGTTTTGATGTTCACAGTGAAATTGTCGCGCTGAAAGAGCACCTTGACCCGATTGCCCGCGCCGGTGAGTGTACTGCAATCATCTCCGCAGGCTGGGATCCGGGTTCGGATTCCATTATCCGCACGCTGATGCAGGCAATGGCGCCGAAAGGGCTGACTTACACCAATTTCGGGCCGGGGATGAGCATGGGGCACAGTGTTGCCGCCAAAGCGATTCCCGGTGTGAAGGATGCGCTCTCCATGACAATCCCGCTGGGTACCGGTGTTCACCGCCGCATGGTCTATGTTGAGATTGAACAGGGGCATGATATTGATACCGTGACCGCCGCGCTGAAAGCCGACAGCTATTTTGCCTCTGATGAGACACACGTCCGTCAGGTGGAGAGTGTGGACGCCCTGAAAGATGTGGGACACGGTGTCTCCATGACGCACAAAGGCGTGTCCGGTAAGACCCATAACCAGCTGTTTGAATACAGTATGCGCATCAATAACCCGGCACTGACCTCCCAGTTCATGGTGTCTTCGGCCCGGGCTGCCTGCCGTCAGCAGCCGGGCGCATACAGTGTGATCGAAATCCCGCCGGTAAACTTCCTGGCCGGGGATATCAACAGCTGGATCAGCAAACTGGTGTAGTGATATTTCAGTCACAAAACAGTAATAAAAAAGGGATGAAAATCCCTTTTTTATTGTCTGCAAAACCGATAATTAAATTAACTGTTATATACGCAATGTTATTGTTGTTTATTTTTTTTGTGAATACAAAAAAGGGTAAACAAGCCGGACGCTTTCTGATGTTATTCTTATTTTTCTCTATGCCGGGGGAAGATAAAAAAAGAACGGGTAATTAATTACCGAAGCAATTGATTAGCTGCGCTTAATGTATTTTGATTTTTTTATGAAATCATCGCAATTATTTAATGGTTTAATGTGGTAATTTTGAGATGTTCATCATGGACAAAAGGATTATTCAATGTAATTTTGTGCATTACTTATCCACCCGGAGGGCTTTGTGTATGAATTTCTTATCCATCCCAAGTCGTCTTGCCGGTGTCTGCTTTGTGCAGGCATGGTTTAATATTGATCACCGTATTTCCAACTTCTTCCCTGAGTGATTCTTCGTCTGCGTATTTACCACGAAAACTAATTAAAAACACGCTGATATAACGTGGCTGCATACCTGTATTTTCTTTTCAGAAAAATACAGCGGATAAATATATCCGTCAGCCCGAAACCGGAGAATAAAATAATGAAACGTATTCCAGAACCGTTCCGTATTAAAATGGTCGAAAACATCCGTATGACCACCCGTAATGAGCGGGAAGTTGCCCTGAAAGAAGCCGGATATAACCCGTTTTTATTACCGGGTGATGTGGTCTTTATTGACCTGCTGACCGATTCCGGTACCGGTGCCATGAGTGACCGCCAGTGGGCGGGGCTGATGATGGGGGATGAGGCGTATGCCGGTTCCCGTAACTATTATCATCTCTGTGATCAGGTGAAAAAACTGATTGGCTACCCGTTCACTATCCCGACACACCAGGGACGCGGTGCCGAGCAAATCCTGTTCCCGTCACTGATCGCCCGCCGCCGCAAAGCCGGGGCGGATAAACCGGTCTTTATCTCCAATTTCCACTTTGATACCACGGCCGCCCATGTGGAGTTAAACGGCGCGAAAGCGATTAACGTGGTCACACCGAAAGCCTTTGATACAACAACCTATTATGACTGGAAAGGGGATTTCGATTTAGATCTGCTCAATGCGGCAATCGCAGAGCACGGCGCAAAAAATGTGGCCGCAATTGTCACCACCGTGACCTGTAACAGCTCCGGCGGTCAGCCGATATCACTGGCAAATATGAAAGCCGTGTATGACATTGCCAAAAAGCATGATATTCCGGTGGTAATTGACTCCGCACGCTTCTGTGAAAACGCCTGGTTTATCAAACAGCGCGAAAAAGGGTATGCGGATAAATCGGTGAAAGAGATCGTCAAAGAAATGTATAAATACGGCGATATGCTGACAATGTCGGCGAAAAAGGACTCACTGGTGAATATCGGCGGTCTGTGCTGTTTCCGTGATGACGAAGATCTGTTTAACGAAGTGCGCACCCGCTGTGTGCCGATGGAAGGCTTTGTCACCTACGGTGGTCTCGCCGGACGTGATATGGAGGCGCTGGCTATCGGGCTGGAAGAGGGGATGGATGAGGATTATCTCCGCTACCGAATCACTCAGGTGGAATATCTGGGTGAGCGCCTGCGCGAAGCAGGGATCCCGATCCAGTATCCGGTTGGCGGCCACGCGGTCTTTGTCGATGCGAAGAAAATGCTGCCGCATATCCCGGGCGATCAGTTCCCGGCACATGCCCTCAATAATGAGCTGTTCCTGGAATCCGGCATCCGCGGGGTGGAAATCGGCTCACTGCTGCTGGGGCGTGACCCGGAAACCGGTATTCAGAAGCCGTCACCGATGGAGCTGCTGCGCCTGACAATTCCGCGCCGTGTCTATACCAATGACCATATGGATTATATCGCGGATGCCTTTATCCGGCTGAAAGAGAAAGCGGCGGATATCAAAGGGCTGACATTCACCTATGAACCACCGGTTCTGCGTCATTTTGTCGCCCGCCTGAAGCCTGTCATGTAACCCTGTCGTCTTACAGGAGGATGCGCTGCATCCTCCTGATTTCAAAAATAATGATAATACTAAGCCACCAGAGGTACTCTTATGGCTACTGTTCCTGCGTCCTCTGTTTCGCCGTCCGTATTCGGCGGAGCAATGATTATCGGCGGAACTATCATTGGTGCGGGGATGTTTTCCCTGCCGGTGGTAATGTCCGGTGCATGGTTTTTCTGGTCGATTGCAGCACTGGTATTCACCTGGTTTTGTATGCTGCACTCAGGATTAATGATCCTCGAAGCTAACCTGAATTACCGGATTGGTTCCAGTTTTGACACGATCACCCGCGATCTGCTGGGAAACGGCTGGAATATTATTAATGGCCTGACCATTGCGTTCGTCCTGTATATTCTGACTTATGCCTATATTTCCGCCAGCGGATCGGTGCTGAGCCACACCTTTGCACAAGCGGGGATCACGCTTCCGGCACGGCTGGGCGGATTTCTGTTTGCCCTGGCGGTCGCCTTTATTGTCTGGCTGAGTACCAAAGCGGTCAGCCGGATGACGACGATTGTGCTCGGTGCCAAAATCCTGACATTCTTTATGACATTCGGCGGTCTGCTGTGGAATGTGAAACCGGCGGTATTACTGAACGTGGCACAGCCGGACGCTTCTTATCTGCCTTATGTATTGTTTACCCTGCCGTTTTGTCTGGCCTCTTTCGGGTTCCACGGTAATGTGCCGAGCCTGATGAAATATTACGGCAAAGAACCCGGCAAAATCCGCCGCTGTCTGACAATCGGCACACTGATGGCGCTGGTGCTCTATATCATCTGGATGCTCGGCACGATGGGGAATATTCCGCGTCCGGACTTTATTCCGATTGCGGAGAAGGGCGGTAATATTGATGTGCTGGTTCAGGCGCTGAGCGGTGTACTGCACAGCCGGGGACTGGAGCTGCTGCTGATTGTGTTCTCGAACTTTGCGGTGGCCAGTTCGTTCCTCGGGGTGACGCTGGGACTGTTTGATTATCTGGCGGATCTGTTCAAATTTGATGACAGTAAAATTGGCCGCCTGAAAACTGCCAGGGTCACCTTTATCCCGCCGATGCTGGGTGGTTTGATTTATCCGAACGGCTTTATTTACGCCATCGGTTTTGCCGGTCTGGCGGCGACGGTCTGGGCGGCGATTGTCCCGGCTCTGCTGGCCCGCGCATCCCGTAAACGCTTCGGCAGCCCGCAGTTCCGGGTCTGGGGCGGTGAGCCCATGATCTGGCTGATCCTGGGCTTCGGGGTACTGAACGCGGTGGTACATATTTTGTCGAGTTTCAGCCTGTTGCCGGTTTACCGGTAAGCCATTACGTAAGCGGCAGGATTGTTGAGATTAATGATCCTGTCCGCTGACTCATGAGGGCGGATTTTTGATATAAAAAATGCCTGCAATATATATTGCAGGCACCCGGTGTTGACTTAAAAAATAAATAATTTAATTATCTTGTTATATTTTTAAACGCTTCTGTGGTGGCTTTTAATGCCACTTCTGTCGGTAAACGCTCCATGGAACTGGCCCCGTAAAAACCGTGGCAGTCCGGGCAGCGATCTAAAATGTATTGTGCATCTTCCGGGGTCGCGATAGGGCCGCCGTGACACAATACAATAATGTCCGGACGGACAGCTTTGGCTGCTTTCGCCCAGTCATTGATCATTTCAACACAATCATCCAGCGTGGTGGCCGTTTCTGCCCCGATATTACCGCCGGTGGTCAGACCCATATGCGGCACGAGGATATCCGCACCGGCTTCGGTCATGGCAATGGCATCTTCACGGCTGAAGACATACGGCGTAGTCAGCAGATCTTTTTCATGTGCCTTGCGGATCATCTCCACTTCCAGCGCATAACCCATGCCGGTTTCTTCCAGATTGGCGCGGAATTTACCGTCGATCAGGCCGACTGTCGGGAAGTTCTGCACGCCGGAAAATCCGGTGGCTTTGATATCGTCCAGGAATTTATCAAACTGACAGAACGGATCCGTGCCGTTGACACCCGCCAGAACCGGCGTATGTTTCACGACCGGCAGCACTTCTTTTGCCATATCCATGACGATTTCGTTGGCATTACCGTAAGCCAGCAGACCGGCCAGTGAGCCGCGTCCTGCCATGCGGTAACGGCCGGAGTTATAGATAACGATGAGATCGATACCGCCGGCTTCCTCACATTTTGCTGACAGACCGGTACCGGCACCGCCGCCGATAATCGGCTCGCCGCGTGAAATCATGTCATTGAATTTTTTCAGTAATGCGTCACGGGAAAGTGGCATCTTGTGTCTCCTTATTTCGCCCGTAATTGCTGGTGTTGATTAATGACAAAACGGGTAAATTCCGGGTCATTAATGTGATACGGGCATTTGCGTAAAATACGTTTTTCTGTTTGTTTATAATGAGTTTCGAACGCCTCAATAAAGGCGCGGTCCGCATCCGGCGACCAGAACGGCATACCTTCAGCATCGAGGGCGGAGAAACCGCCTTCCGGAATGATAAAAATGACATCGCCGTGACACTGGTTGAGTTTTTCCGCAATCCAGCGCCCCATCTGTGCATTTTCTTCCGGGGTGGTACGCATCAGGGTGACCTGGGCGTTGTGGTGATAAAACTGACGATCAGCGTATTTTTCCGGTACGGTGGACGGGCGGCCGAAATTGACCATATCCAGTGCGCCGCAGGAGCCGATATACGGCGTCTGCGAACGGGCAATGGCACCGAAACGGTCTTCATCACAGGCCAGAACGCCGCCGAAAAGATAGTCACACACTTCCGTGGTGGTCAGGTCAAGGATACTGTCGAACAGATGGTCATCCGCCAGTTTTTCCATCGCTTTACCGCCGCTGCCGGTCGCATGAAAGACCAGACAATCGTAATCCGCTTCCAGTTCTTTGCTGATTTGCTGGATACACGGTGTGGTGACGCCGAACATAGTCAGGGCAATGGCGGGTTTATCAGTAACCTGCTCTTCCTGACAGAAATAAACCGCCCCGGCAATCTGATTAGCCGCATTACGGAGAACTTTACGTGAAATTCGGTTCAGGCCGGAGACATCAGTGACAGAGTAGAGCATGGCAATATCGCTTGCGCCGATATAGCCGGAAATATCACCGGAGGCCATGGTGGAAACCATGAGTTTAGGGATGCCGACAGGCAGGGATTGCATTGCTGGTGTAATCAGTGCCGTTCCACCGGATCCGCCCAAACCGAGAAGTGCTGCAATATCATTTTGTTTTGCAAGGAAACGTTCAAAGGCAACAGCCATTGCCGCGATAGCACGGCCGCGGTCGCCGCAGAAAACCGCGCTTTCGCCGTCAGGGTGACAGGCGGCGACGTCGCGGGCGCAGACATCCGCTTCCCGGGCCAGCTGGCCGGGTTTTGTGGTTAAATCCACAGTCTTTACAGCCAGGCCGGTGCGCTGGATCAGCTCACTGACATAAAAAATCTCATCACTTTTGGTATCGAGCGTTGTGGCGATATAGACAGCGCCTTTATTGCTGTTCATGGTTAACCTCAAAGGGATATCGGATGTCTGATAACGCATCATAACCAGAATGAGACTGTAGTATCATTTTGTTTGGCTGATTTTGAGACATGCATCTCAATTTGTCTATCTTTAAATCAGTTTTTTGATAAAAAAAACACCATAAGGGTGTTGCCGGCGGGGATGTTGTGTAAGATAGCCGCGCAAAATTCACAGAAAATCGTTAAAGGAAAATCAGTTATGGCCTGTACTGATGATGGGGCACCATACTCCGGCACGCGTAAGCGGACATTTAATCTGCTGGTTAATACCGCGCTGGCACTGTTTGAACAGGGCGCTATACCGTCAGTCTCTGAACTGGCGGCGGAAGCCGGTGTGTCACGGGCAACGGCTTACCGCTATTTTCCGACACAAAGTGATTTGATCGCCGCCACCGTGGATGCGAGCCTCGGCCCGATTCTGACCTGGCGCTCCGACAGCCCGGAAACCCGCGACCGGATGGAGCAATTGCTGGCTTTCGCTTATCCGCAGATGTTCCGCCACGAAGGCGCACTGCGTGCGGCACTGTATGTGTCATTGCAGCAGTGGGCGCAGGATCGCTCGGCCTCGGCCAAATCCCAGACGAATGATGAGAAAAAACTGGTCAGAGGGCACCGCAAGGCGATTCTGGCTAATGTCACCGAGCCGCTGAAGGCGCATGTGGATCAGGAAACACTGGATAAAGTGATCCGCGCATTCTCGCTGGTGTACGGCTCGGAAGTATTCCTGGTGATGAAAGATATCTGGAAGATGAATGACGGTGAAGTCATTGATATTACCCAGTGGATGGCAAAAGCGATTCTGAATCAGGCCATGGCGGACAGCCGGGCACAGCAGGATGAGCAGCCGTAATCACGGCTGTTCTAACGTCTTGCGGAAGTAAATACGCTCATGCGTCCGGGGATAGGATTCCAGTGTCAGCACTTCCTCAAAACCCATTTTCAGATAAAAAGGGCGCGCCTGGAAACTGAAGGTATCCACCTGGGCAAACTTTGCACCGCGCTCCCGCGCACTTTCCTGCGCCTGACGCATTAATGCCGTACCGATACGCTGTCCGCGCAGGGATTTATCCACCCATAAATATTTTATCCGCAGCCAGTTACCGATGATATCACCGGTCAGTCCGGCTTTGATTTCGCCGTTTACCTCATGGAAAACAGCCAGTTCGGTATGCTCGCTTTCATCGAAAAAGGCGGTGTAATGGCTGCGCAGTCCATTTTGCACCACACTGATTTCCGCCTCTGACGGTGAGAAAGTTACTCGCATAATTATATCCCCTGTAATTAATTGACTCCGGTGATAGACTGATTTTCTGTTCCGGCAACCGGCTGACATTATAACAATATGAATATTATCAAAACTGCAGCAGGGATTTCGGCCTGTTTTGCTGCCGGATTATTGCTGGTATACCTGAACGTGCCGATGGCGCTGATGTTCGGCCCCATCATTCTGATTATTATTGCGCACCGTTTCAATGTTTCACTCACTATTCCTAAGGGAACATTAACCTTTGTTCAGATGGTGCTCGGAACATCCGTCGGGCTGATGTTTACCCGTGTCGATCTCAGTCAGTTTGATCATCTTCTGCTGATTATGCTCATCATGGTGTCGTGTCTGGCGGTGCAGTTTACCGTCAGTTTCCTCTGGTTCCGCAAACGGGTGGGGTGGTCTGTTCAGGAATCTCTGCTGGGAGCGGTGCCGGGGGCAATGGCGGCGATTCTGGCGCTGATGGATCACACCGGTACACCGCCGCAGAAGGTGGTGATTTCCCATACTATCCGTCTGATTATTCTGATCATGCTGGCGGGCGTGGTGGTCGGCAGTGATCATCCTGTCCCGCCGCCTGCGGATATTCCGCCGCAGAGTCTGGTGTCCGTGCTGTGGCTGCTGGTGATTGTGGTGTGCGGGTATTTGTCCGGCAAAGCGCTGGAAAAAATCAATGTCCCTGCACCGTTTATGCTGACATCACTGGGCACGGCGATTGCGGTACAGAGCATGGTGAGTACTTACATTGTTTTCCCGCTGCCGCTGAATGATATCAGTATGACGCTGATCGGCATGTATATCGGGAGCTATTTTGTTCTGTTTCCGCTGAGGTCACTGCTGCGCAATATGGTGACGTCCGCTCAGGTGGTGCTGATCAATATTGTGCTGACCGCAATGATTGCATTCGGGGCATCTCACCTGACCGGTTTTTCCTTCCCGATGCTGCTGCTCTCCTGGGCGCCGGGCAGTATGGAAGCCATGACATTTGCCGCAATTGCGATGGGGATCGATGCGGGTTTTGTCATGCTTAACCATATTCTCCGCATGCTGATTATTCAGAGCGTGCCGTCAGTGGTGTTGTATATTCAGGAACGGCGGAGTAAGTAATTACTCCGCTTTTTTCACTGTCAGCCGCACAGAATAGACCGGGTCTGAGTTTCCGCACATATTGCGGTAAGACATTCCTTTGATATTTACCCTGACTTTCCCGCGCTCCGCCGGTGTTCCCTGCAAACGGGCAGCGATCAGCGGGCGCTGATCGGCTTTCATCACCCGTGTCTGCCACTCCTCATCGGTGATAAGCGGTAGCCATTCTCCGGCCTCATTTTTTGACATCAGTGTGACCGTCATCCAGTCGGGTTTCTCCGCAACATAAAACGGGATCATTCCTGCGTGCCGGGTGATTTCAATCGTTTGCTCATACAGCTGACCGGCCACTGCATCCGGTGCCGGGATTTTGGTCACCGATTCTGACGGCGTAAATATAGCCATACCGCCGCACATGGCGCCATAAAACACCCCGCAGCCACTTAACATCCCGCACAGCAGCAGTACAACGGTTCCCCTGAGAAATGAATGAGACAGGCGCATTATGGTTTCTTCCCTGATATTCATGCAAAAAATAAGTTTGCCAGTATAAAAAAAGATCACAACAAAAACTGTGCCCGGTATCTGTCAATTCAGGAAATCACACAATATGTACTGGTTAATACAAATGAGTCTTGTTAGACTTTAAGAACTGTACTAAATAGTACATTTTATGGGTGTCTGTTAACCATGTGAGGAGTAATAATCAAATGACAGAAAAAGCGCAGGATCCTTCAAGACGATCTTTCCTGAAAAATGCCGGTCTCGGCACAATGGGGCTGGCGGCCGGTGCGCTCGGCAGCCATTCTGCATTAGCGGGCGGCAATGCCGTGCTGACAGGGGCAGATGATAAAAATAAAAGCTATATCAAAACAGATAAGCGTAAGAAACTGATTTATAACGGCTATCTTATCACTATGGATGAGCAGTACGGTGATATTGAAGACGGTGCGGTGCTGGTTGACGGCGATAAAATCGTCGATGTCGGCCCGGTGTCCAAATTTGCCGGAGTTGATGCGGAACTGATTGATGCGGACGGCGGTATTATCCTGCCGGGGATTATCGACAGCCACCGTCATACCTGGATGTCACTGCTGCGCGGGATCTCTGCGGATATGTCACTGGCCGGTTTCCTCGGCTCTACTTTCTACGGCATCGGTTCAGTCATGGAGCCGGAAGATATCCGCATGGCGGCACTGGTGGGATCGGTTGAGGCACTGAATGCCGGGGTAACCACCATTCTTGACTGCTGTGACTGTGTTAACTCACCGGATCATGCGCCGGCGGCGATTGAATCCCTGCGTGCCTCCGGGATCCGCAGTATCTATGCTTATGGTATGCAGGCCTATGATTATAAAGGCAGTAACCGCTTCCGCAGTCATCAGCAGCGCCTGGATGTGATGAAAAATATTCATCAGCAATATTATGGCTCCGGTAATAAAACCCTGAACCAGATGGGCGTGCTGCTGAGTGATTTCGGCACCATTCCGTTTGCGCATACCGCGAAAGAGATTGAGCTGGCCAATGACCTGGGTATCTTTGTGGCATCTCATACCGGTGCAGCAGAAAAATCCATTCTGCTGAAAGGGTTACATGAGCTGAAACACAATAATCTGCTGAAACCCGGCCATCTCCATATTCACTGTACTTCTCTGGATAACAGCGAGTGGAAAATCCTGAAAGAGACCGGTGGTAAAGTCTCTATCGCACCGGAAACCGAAATGCAGATGGGGATGGGGCGTCCGCCGTTCCGCGCCAGTCTTGACCACGGTTTTAAACCAGGCCTGAGCAGCGATATTGTCTGTGTCGGCTCCGGTGACCTGTTCTCACAGATGCGTCTGGGTCTTCAGTTCCAGCGCTGTATGGACAGTGAAGCTGAAGCAAACCGCACCGGCAAAACCACCACCAAAATTGACCTGAGTGTGCGCGATGCGCTGACCTGGGCAACACACGGCAGTGCGGAAGCGATGGGGATGGAGAAAGAAATCGGCTCGATTACCAAGGGTAAAAAAGCGGATATTATTATCGTTTCCCAGAAAGAAGCCTTTGTACCGTCCAGTTATCCGGCGGGTTCGGTGGTGCTGCAGACCACATCATCCGGTGTGGATACGGTGATTATCAACGGTGATGTGAAAAAACGCTTTGGTAAGCTGACACAGCAGAATACTGATAAAATCCGTTCTGATGCGACAGAAGCACTGCGCCGTATTCAGAAAGCAGCGAAAAAACTGCCGAAGCAGACAGCGGAGGAGGTAGCAACCTTCTTTGATGCCGCTCAGGAGCAGGCGCGTGAGAATTTCTCAGCCGGTTACAGCTATAAAAAATAATTGACCGGGCAGTGTGAGCAACACAAAAAAACCGCTTCCGTGAGGAAGCGGTTTTGCATTTCAGGGGAAAATTACTGCTCTTCCGGCAGAATAAACATGCCGTAAGGGTGGATTTGCAGGAACAGACTGTCGCCGACAGATGGCTGCAATTGTGTGGCATTAATCTGCAGCAGCATAGACTGGCTGTGCCAGTCGACGGTCACTTCATACTGCGGCCCCATATAGGCAACATGAGACACGGTGCAGCGCTGGCTCTCATCACCCTGCAAACTCAGGGTAATGGCTTCCGGACGGACACCGACAGTAACACTGCTTTTATCCGTGACGAACTGCGGCGGACGCGGCAGGCGGTAGCTGAAAATCTCAACGGCATCACCGGTCAGTGTCGCCGGGAAGATATTGGCATCACCCATAAAGCTGGCCATAAACTTCGAGGCAGGCTGACGATACAGCTCCTGCGGCGATCCCAGCTGCATGATTTTCCCTTTGTTCATCACCAGTACCATATCCGAGACCGCAAAGGCCTCGCTCTGGTCGTGGGTCACATACAGAGAGGTGATATTAAACTGCTGCTGCAATTCACGGATTTTTTCCCGCATGCTGCGGCGCAGGTTGGCATCGAGGTTACTCAGCGGCTCATCAAATAACAGCACTTTCGGTTTGAGGATCAGTGCGCGGGCCAGCGCAACACGCTGCTGCTGACCACCGGAGATCTGATCGACAAAGCGATCCGCGAATCCCGCCAGATCCACCAGCTCCAGTGCTTCTTCCACCCGCTCTTTCACTTCCGCCTTCGGGCGGCCCAGCATTTTCAGTCCGTAACCGACGTTATCGCCGAGGGACATGTGCGGGAACAGCGCGTAAGACTGGAACACCATACAGATATCACGCTGCTGGATGGAACGGTCTGTGACATCTTCGCCGTCAATGAACATCTTACCTTCGGTCGGTTTTTCCAGCCCCGCCACCAGACGCAGCACGGTGGTTTTGCCGCAGCCGGACGGACCGAGCAGGGTGACCATGCTGCCCGCCGGAATTGAAAGACTTAAATCGTCGATGACCGTGTTGGTGCCAAAGCGTTTAGTCACATTTTTTAATTCAACAAAACTTTGTTGTGTCATGTCGGTTACTCCATGATTACTGTGCATTTTTGGCTTTGGAACGTGAAACACGGGCTTCGCCAATCAAAAAGTCGAACAGGAAAATAATCGCCAGCATGACGACGATCAGAATTGAGCCATAGGCAATGGCCACGCCGTACTCGCCGTCTTCCACGCGGTTCAGAATATAGGCGGTTGCCACACGGGTGTCCGGCGTCACGAGGAACACAATGGCACTGACCGTGGTGATGGCGCGGACAAAGCTGTAAATCAGTGCCGACAGAATCGCCGGACGCAGCAGCGGCAGCAGGATGTGGAAGATTGTCCGCATCGAACCGGCACGCAGGCTGAGTGATGCCTCGTCCAGGGATTTGTCGATTTGTCCCAGACCGGCGATACCGGCGCGGATCCCGACCGGCACATTTCGCATCGTCATGGAGATAATCACGATTGCCGCCGTCCCGGTTAAATAGAACGGAGAATCGTTAAAGGCGAGGATGTAAGACACACCCGCCACGGTTCCCGGCACCGCGAAGCAGAGCATCGTGGTAAATTCGATGGTCTTTTTGCCGCGGAATTCCTGGCGCACCACAATGTAGGCGATCAGCAGACCGAGCACGGCGGTGATTGGTGCGGCGATCCCGGCGTAGAGCAGGGTATCGAGCAGTGAAGGCCATGCGCCGTCATTCATGCCCTGGCCGAACAGCTTGATAAAGTTATCCAGGGTTAAGGTGTAATCCACGCCCCAGTTCACGGTAAAGCTGCCGTAGAAGATGCTGCCGTACAGCACCAGGTTAAAGACAACCCAGATGGTGAGGAAGGTGGTGACAAACGCAACCAGCGCGGCAGGCAGCGGCTGGACATCACCGCGGTAAGATTTACCGGACACCGTGACATAAGAGCGTTTGCCGATCCACATATACTGCACGCAGAATACCAGCAGCGAGAAGACCAGCAGGGAGGCGCCGAGGGTACTGGCGGCCTGATAATCAAGCTGGGAACCGGTGATATAGAAGTAAATCTGGGTGGCAAGCACGTCAAAGTTACCGCCGAGGACCAGCGGGTTACTGAAGTCAGCCAGCGACTGCACAATCACAATCAGGAAGGCATTAGCCAGCGCCGGTTTCAGCAGCGGCATAAAGACGTTGAAGAACGTCTGGAAACGGTTGGCGCGCAGGGTGTAAGACGCTTCTTCCAGCGACGGGTGGATGGTTTTGATGGCACCGTCGAGGATCATAAAGGACATCGGCGTAAAGGCGAGCACCTGGGCCAGCCAGATCCCGGTAAAGCCGTACAGCCAGTTGGTGTTTTCCAGCCCCGCATACGTGGCGAGGAATTCGGTCACATAACCGGAACGTCCCATCATCAGGGTGACACCCAGGCCGACAATAAACGGCGGGGTGACAATCGGCAGGATGGAGAACACGCGGCCGATAATCGCCGAGCGTTTCGCGATACGGCTGGTATAAATCGCCAGAATCAGCCCGAAGAAGGTACAGCCCGCACCCACCGCCAGTGAGAGCATCACGGAGTTCCAGATGACCTGCACAATATGGGACTGTGTGAGAATCGACACAAACGCAAACGGCGCGAAATCCCCGTTATTGTCGGTGAACATCGGGATAAAAATCGCGACACTCGGGAATACGATAAACAGCGCAATCAGACCGACCACCGCAATCAGCGAGCCGATAACAAACTGGTCACCGCCCAGCCACTCCAGGCGCTTGAGGGCGAGGGTCATAATCATGCCGAGCGAGATAAACAGTACGATGGCGGAATAGCCGAGACCTTTTCCTTCCCATACGGCACTGACAACCGCCACGACAGCCGTCAGAACGGCAACCGCAATATCGGTATAGTGGCGTCCGCGCTGGTGGCGGGATGCCGGTGTCAGTGAGCGGAAAAACAGTACTGACGGCAGCAGATACCAGAGCCAGCTGACATTCAGCCCGTGCCAGCCGTAAGCGGCAAGAATTTCATCTGATGTGGAGTCGGTTAAACCATAATCCAGGCTCCAGGATGGCAGCAGGGCAAAGCCCAGCCACGCGATCAGCAGCCATAAGAAGATGGAATCCCGTCCCTGTTTAGTAGGCAGAGTCAGGGTTTCTGACATAAATCACTCCCTTGCCCGTCTTCATTCAGGAGAATGAGACAGGACAATATAATTATTATAATAAAAACAAGACCGCGCGGCAGAACACCGCGCGGCAGACAACATTACTTACTCATTTTGACTTCGGTGACCCACTTGTTGATCAGATTCTTACGGGTTTCTGCATCGCCGTATTTATCCATATCGTAGTTGATCAGTTTCAGATCAGAGAGTTTCAGAGACATTGGTGAGGATTCAGCCGTGGTATTGGTCAGGATCTGGTAAGACTTACCCTCTTTCCAGCTGATTTCCTGGGCTTCTTTTGAGAGTACGAAATCTACGAACAGTTTGGCGTTATCCATGTTACGGGCGTTTTTCAGGATACTGATCCCGCCGATTTCATAGCCGGTCCCTTCACACGGAGAAATTAACTCCAGTGGTGCGCCGTTTTCCACTTCCAGTGAATAGTCGTGCAGGAAGCCGATACCGATAGCGGATTCACCACGGGCGGCGTTACGCGCCGGGGCAATACCGGATTTGGTGTACTGGGAGATATTGCTGTTGAGTTTTTTCAGGTAATCGAATGCCTGATCGGTGCCCCACAGCTGGTCAAATGTCGCCAGCGCGGTGTAAGCCGTACCGGAGCTCTGCGGGTCAGCAATCTGGATTTCACCTTTGTATTCCGGCTTGGTCAGATCTTTCCAGCAGGTCGGGATTGGCAGGCCTTTCTCTTTCAGACGATCTTTGTTCACACCGAAACCTAAGATGCCGACATAAACCGCAGAAGAGTAGTTGCCTTTGCGTTTGGCCGGATCACGGAACTGCGGCATGATCTGATCTAAATTCGGGGATTTGTAAGCCTCCAGCAGATCCATCTCACCCGCCTGTGAATGCGGATCTAAGGTACCGCCGTACCAGACGTCAGCCTGCGGGTTACGTTTTTCCGCTTCGATCTTGGCCAGGGTGCTGCCGGAACCGTTACGGACAAACGTGGTTTTCACATCATATTTTTTGGCGAAAGCCTGTGTTTCAGCTTCACACATGGCGTTAGTCGCGCTGCAGTAAACCACCAGACGACCGGCGGCATTAGCGGATGTGGTAACAGCAGCCAGTGATAAACTGGCGGCAGCGAGAGCAGAGAGGGTCTTGAGTTTCATTATCAGTTCATTCCTTATTATAGGGTTCTGTCATCGGAGAGTGAAACAGAGCCTGCCAGATGTTCCCGCTTGCTGACATTAGCTATCAGCAGCGGCATCAGCAGTAATCCCGTCAGTGCCGCGGCACTGGTCAGCAGGGTAAACATGCCCTGCCAGCCGTAATGTGCCATGACCTGTGCGAGCGGCCACCCGGCCATTGCCGCCCCTAAGTAGGCGTAAAGACCAAGGTAACCCGTTACCGTACCGGCGGCTTTTTTATGGCAATATTCTGTCGCCGCCAGTCCGATTAACATTTGCGGCCCGAATACAAAAAAGCCGGTACTGAAGAAACACGCCGCCAGCAGTCCGTAGTGATGAATCGGTATTAACCACAGGGCACTGACAGCAATAAACAGGCCGAGGGAAAACAGCAGAATCATCGGGGCACGCTGACCACGGAATAAAATATCCGACCCCCAGCCCGCACAGACCGCACCCAGCAAACCGCCCAGTTCAAACAGTGACAATGTGGCATTAGCACTGAGCAGATTGCTGCCGTGTGTTTCGGATAACCACAGGTTTCCCCAGTCATTGATCGCCATCCGGATGAGATAAACGAGAATGTAGGAGAAACCGAGTAACCAGATCATCCGGTTACATAAAATTGTCTCTTTCAGGATCACCCGCATCGGCAGCGGCGGGGATAACTGCTCCTGACGCAGTTCTGACGGATCATGCCGCCATTGTCCGACACTTGGTAATCCCTCCTCCTGCGGCGTGCCGTGCAAGCGGCCGCACAGCCACAGGCCGGTTACCATCCCGATAATGCCCGGCACTATCAGGGCGGTCTGCCAGCTGTAACGGGTCGCCAGCCAGGCGGTCAGCAGCGGCAGGGTTATGCCGCCGAGGTTGATGGAGATATTCCACAATCCCCACCAGAAGCCGCGTTCGTTGCGCGAATACCAGTGTGTCAGGATGCGCGCGCACGGCGGCCAGCCCCAGCCCTGGAAAAATCCGTTCAGTGTCCAGACAATCAGCAGAGCAGGAAACGACAGGCACCAGGCAAAGACAATATTCAGCACGCCGGTCATAAACAGTCCGGCGCCCATAAACCAGCGGTAACCGGTGATATCGTGGAAAATCCCCGATACAAATTTTGAGATGCCGTAACTCAGGTAAAACGCGGTCGCTATCAGACCGATATCGCTTTTATCGAGATGCAGTTCTGTCTGCATCACCGGCATCACAAAGTTGAAGCTCTTGCGGGTCAGATAAAACGTGGCGTAACCGATTATCATCGATAACATCAGTTTGTTGCGCCAGAATCGATAGGTTTTATCCATGGTTTTGGTCTGTTTTCCGGCCATTACGTTATGTCCCGTTCAGGCTGCAAATGTAATCAATCTGTCAATAAAAAGGATGAGAGAAGGTAGTAGATGACTAGGAATAAGTCTTAGTTTTCGTGATTTTCATCAGAAAATGTGGGCAGGTTAACAATAATCCGGGTCCCGCCGGTGGTGGTCAGTGTCCAGTCGCCGCCGAGTGCTCTGACCCGTTCCTCAATACCGCGCAGACCAAAGCCGCCGCGGCGTTTGCTCTCCGGGATACCGATACCGTTATCTGAGACGTGAAGCTGTATCGTGTCACGTTGCTGTCTCAGTATGATGAGGATGTGGGTGGCGCCGGCATGCTTACTGATGTTATTTAACAATTCCTGCACAAGCCGGTAAAGCGTGAACAGCACAGTTTCATTTTCCGGCGGCTGTTTCAGTTCATAATGAAACTCACACTGAATGCCGTTTTCCCCGAACGCAAATTCCGTAATCAGATGGCGCAGCGCATTTTCGAGAGACATTTCACTCAGTACCGGCGGACGCAGTTCCCGTAAAAGCTGGCGGGTGGACTGATGAATTTTTTGTGCCAATTCATTGATTTGTGCCGCCGCACGGCTGCTTTGCGGATCCGGCGCGGTTTTTCTGACCAGCATCGACTGGATCTGAATCGCCGTGATGTTCTGGCCGATTTCATCATGCAGCTCGCGGGCAATCGCTTTTTTGACATCCTCTTCCGTATGCACCAGCTGCTGCATCAGGTCACGCCGTGCCTGTAATTCCTGCTCCAGCCGTTCGCGGTAGCGCTGCAGATTACGCGACAGCTGCTGCTGACGGCTGATGGCAATCCCGAGGCCGATACCAATCAGCGCCTGGGTGCTCATAAACATCTGCAATTCCTGTAAATCGGCAAATGCGCCGTTAAACTGGCGGGCAAAGGTGATAATCAGACTGCCGAGCAGGGCAGAGAGCACGCCGCCCTGCCAGCCGTAGCGGTAGGCCATAAAGACATTGGGGATAAACACCAGCAGCACCAGCAGGCGCTCAATTTCCGGGGTAAAAAAGAGCTGGGCACTGAGCCCGGCCAGGCAGAACAAAAAACACCACATCAGCAGCGACGTGCGCAGTTGCGGATCCGGCGTGCCGTAATCCAGGATCAGGCGGAAATGCTGTTCATGGAGATATTCATAGATCAGATAGACAAACGGTGTCAGCAGAATACCGCCGGTCAGCGTGGTGAGGAAAATCTGGGTCACACTCAGCGGCGTCAGCAGGCTGAACACCAGGGTATGCAGCAGGCTGTTGATACCGACACCAGCGATCAGCAGTAACAGGCGCTGCCAGTAAAGGGTGTAGCGCCACCAGGTGGTCTGGATAATAAAGGCGGTGATAAGACTCAGCAGCGGCGACAGCAGGATCACCGGCTGTGACAGCAATTGTTCCTGTGCCAGCCAGATATTCAGCAGCAGCTCCGCCAGCAGCAGGGTCGGCCAGAAGCGCCGCCACAGCAGGATCATCAGCGCCAGCCGCAATCCTTCCGGCAGAAAAAACGCTGACAGCACACTGTTCTGACTGAGGTAAAAACCGATGATCCACAGACCAATCCAGGTCAGGGAATAGGTAAACAGCAGAAATACCGACTGTAACAGCAGACGAGCGCCGCGCCTCATGGCCTATTGTCCCGCGATAAGGTGGTGCGCCAGGGCAAAATGAACCAGATCGATCGTGCTGTCGCACTGCAGTTTGCCCAGCACATTGGCGCGGTGGACATGCACAGTTTTATGGCTGAGTTCGAGTTTATCCGCAATCGCCCGCACACTCATCCCGGCCACCAGCAGATCAAACACCTCGCGCTCGCGCGGGGTCAGCTCTTCCAGCGCCCGGTTCTCCGGTGGTGACTGGCGCAGCGCGCGCATGGCATCCGCACACAGATAGCAGCCGCCCTGATGCACGGAACGCACTGCCTGAACCAGCTCTTCCGGGCCGCAGCGTTTGGTGAGATACGCACTGGCACCGGCGTCCAGCGCGCTCTGCACAAAGGCCGGGGTATCATAAATACTGAGAATGATGGTTCGGAAGGAGGTTTTGCGCTCCCGCAGACGGGCGAGCAGCTGTAATCCGTTTTCATCCGGCATGGAAATATCCATGATCACCACATCAATATCCGGACGGGTCAGTGCGGGCCAGGCTTCCGCCGCACTGGCATATTGTCCGGCGATGGTAATATCCGGCTCCAGTGTCAGGAGCTGGGCGAAACCGGATCGCACAACTACATGGTCATCGATGAGCGCTATTTTTATCATGTCCGGACAGCGTATTATCAGCAGAAAGGGATCAATTATTGACAGAGGTTATATCAATATAGCGGGTGATAATCGAGGATATTCATACAGAAATCCGCTCTCCGGCTGTTTTTTTACCGCTTAACCGATTCGGTTGCAGGTAAATTATTTCACATAGGCAAGCAACGGCAGTGAATCACGGGCCAGTGCAGTGCATTTGTAGTTTTCCGGCAGCTTTATATGTTTGATGTCGAAATAGTTCTCTTTATTCATTTCCGCCATCTGCCGGGTATCATAATTGCTCATATCCCAGCGGTTACTTTTGGCAAACAGTAAGATCGCTTTTTCGATGCGGGCATTCGGTAAATCCCCGTAGCCGCAATCATTTTTCAGATAAATAAAAACCGCAGTCAGTCCGGCGAGGTCTTCAGCCTGTGACGGCGTCAGCGCTTTCGCGGGCAGGGAAAGCAGCAGGGCACAGCTGAATAAAGCGTGAATGAATATTTTCATAGTAAGTAGTTTACCGGTGGCGCCTGTCAGTTTATGTGAAGATTTTAATAGTTTTGTCGCGAATGTCATCCGCTGACTAAAGTGGTGTAAAGCCCTTATTCCGGGGAAGGGAATACATTGACCTTGCCCTTAGGGCAGGGTTTAGCCTGCGCTATAACAGAACCCAATCATTTTGTCATAGCATATCACCACTGATGATAAAGGAAGCATATCATGCAACGACGCGATTTTTTGAAATATAGCGCATTCTTAGGTGCTGCCACGATGCTGCCGGCATGGAGCCGGTTTGCTTTTGCGGCACAGGAACGCCCGGCTCTCGGTATTCCGCCGCTGTTAACGGCGGATAATGCCCAAAAAATCACCCTGAATATTCAGCAGGGGAAAATGGCGTTTATTCCAGGCAAAACCACCCAAACCTGGGGATATAACGGTGATTTACTGGGCCCGGCACTGAAACTGCGGCGCGGTAAACCGGTGACGGTGGATATCGTCAATAAACTGCCGGAAGCGACCACTGTTCACTGGCACGGTCTGGAGATCAGCGGTGAGCAGGATGGCGGGCCGCAGGCCATTATCGCCCCGGGCGGCACCCGCACGGTCAGTTTCACGCCGGATCAGCCGGAAGCCACCTGCTGGTTCCACCCGCACACTCACGGCAAAACCGGTCATCAGGTCGCGATGGGACTGGCCGGGCTGGTGCTGATTGAGGATGACAATACCGCCTCAACCGGTCTGCCGGGAGAATGGGGAACGGATGATATCCCGGTGGTATTGCAGGATAAGCGTCTGACCGCAGACGGTGAAATTGATTATCAGCTGGATGTGATGTCAGCGGCGGTCGGCTGGTTTGGTGACACCATGCTCACCAACGGCGCGGTTTACCCGCAGCATATGGCCCCGCGCGGCTGGTTGCGGCTGCGGCTGCTCAACGGCTGTAATGCCCGCAGTCTGCGGATGGCTGCCGGTGACGGGCGTCCGCTGTATGTGGTCGGCAGTGACGGCGGTCTGCTGGCCGAACCGGTAAAAATGCAGGAACTGCCGATGCTGCCGGGGGAACGGTTTGAAGTGCTGGTGGATACATCGGACGGAAAAGTCTTTGATATTGTCACCTTGCCGGTTCGTCAGATGGGGATGACCCTGGCACCGTTTGACGGCCCGCTGCCGGTGCTGTCCATCCGTCCGACTCTCGATGCCGCGCGTGGTAAGCTGCCGGATGTGCTGGCAGCCATGCCTGCCCTGATCGACACCTCCCGTCTGCCGGTACGTGAATTCCGTCTGATGATGGATATGCGCCTCGATATGCAGGGCATGATGATGCTGACCGACAAATACGGCCCGCAGGCGATGGCCGGGATGGGCATGCACGGCGGCATGGGCGGCCATATGAGCGGCGGGCATATGGGCGGAATGAATAATAATAGTATGGGACGCGGTATGCGCGGCGGCCACTGCGGCTCCGGTGAGGTTGATCTGATGAACGCCAACAGCATCAACGGCATCCCGTTCTCCATGACTGAAAGTGCCTTTGATGTGAAACAGGGACAGGCGGAGCGCTGGATTATCTCCGGTGTCGGCGACATGATGCTGCACCCGTTCCATATCCACGGCACCCGTTTCCGTATTCTCAGCGAGGGCGGACGTACACCGGCGGCACACCGGCAGGGCTGGAAAGATATGGTGCGGATCGAAGGCAATGTCAGCGAAGTGCTGGTGAAATTCGACCATCCGGCCACCAATGCGCATCCGTTTATGGCGCACTGTCACCTGCTGGAACATGAAGATACCGGTATGATGACCGGCTTTACTGTCACGGCCTGAATGTAAAATTAACCGGTGACAATCCGCGTCAGTCATGGCGCGGATACTGTTTATCTGTCCGTGGTATGCTAAACTAACGCGCTTTCTGACCGGTATTAAACCGGGTTTAATGCCGAACCACTGAAACAGCGTACCGTTGACGACAAAAAAATCATGAAGAAACACACCTTAGATACAATGATCTCCGAAGCTGAGATTCAGCAGCGCGTTGCCGATCTCGGTAGCGAAATTTCCGCACACTATCGTCACAGCAACAAAGAGCTGGTCTTAGTCGGGTTACTGAAAGGATCTTTTATTTTTATGGCCGACCTGTGCCGTAAAATTGATGTTCCGCATGAAGTCGATTTTATGACGGTATCCAGTTACGGCAGCGGCACCTCGTCCACCCGTGATGTGAAAATTGTCAAAGACCTGGACGAAGATATCCGCGGCAAAGACGTGCTGATCGTGGAAGATATCATTGATTCCGGCAATACACTGCACCGCGTGCGCGACATTCTGTCTCTGCGCGGCCCGAACTCTGTGGCTATCTGCACCCTGCTGGATAAACCGTCCCGCCGTGAAGTGGATGTGCCGGTTGACTGGGTCGGCTACGCAATCGAAGACAAATTTGTGGTCGGTTACGGCATCGACTACGCTCAGAGCTACCGCCACCTGCCGTATATCGGCCATGTGACACTGCTGGAAGAGTAATCTGTCCGGATGTGACTATAAAAACGGCACCCTCAGGTGCCGTTTGCTTTTACGGTGATCAGGACGACGGCATATTCGAGAGTTTGGCCACGGCCTGGCGGTAAGCCAGTTCCATTTTCTCGCGGCTGTCAGAGCTGATATCCAGATCATGCAGCAGGCCGTTGTTAATCCCGTAGATCCAGCCGTGGATCATCACACGCTGGCCGCGTTTCCACGCTGCCTGCATAATGGTGGAGTGACCCAGGTTATACACCTGTTCCACCACGTTCAGTTCACACAGACGGTTGATGCGGTCCTGTGGTGCGAGTTCGCCCAGCAGGGAGCTGTGCTGATACCAGATATCACGGATATGCAGTAACCAGTTGTTGATAAGCCCCAGTTCGGTGCCCTCAATCGCGGCCTGAATACCACCGCAGTTGTAGTGACCGCAGACGATAATATGTTCAACCTGGAGTACATCCACGGCATACTGGATGACGGACAGGCAGTTCAGGTCGGTATGGATGACAAGGTTTGCCACATTACGGTGAACAAACAGATCGCCCGGTGCTGCTTCGATCAGTTTTTCAGCGGGAACACGGCTGTCGGAGCAGCCGATCCAGAGAAAACGCGGCTTTTGAGCCTGTGCTAACTCTTTGAAAAATTCCGGATCTTTTTCGTTTACAGATTCGGACCACTGTTTGTTATTGGCAAACAGCTCTTCGATTTTTTTCATCATGACGGATAGCCTGTTGCAGATCCTTTAGCTAGAATCTTTTGTATAAAAAATTTAAATTTTAATAAATTGTTATTAAATAATTTCAGCAAAGAAGACAAATTGTCAAGAACCGATTCCGGTTCGCAGGTATTATTTCGGTTTATATTGCACCCAAATTTCTAAATTAAAAAGGTATTTTTCTGTTATGACCTATGCACTGGAAATATCACAATTAACCAAGCAGTATGCGGGAGGCGTGCAGGCTTTACGGGGAATTGACCTGAAAGTCAGTGCCGGCGATTTCTACGCCCTGCTGGGTCCGAACGGCGCGGGAAAATCCACCACCATCGGGATCATCAGTTCACTGGTGAATAAAACCGGCGGCAAAGTCTCCGTGTTCGGTTATGACATCGATACCGACCTGGTTCTGGCCAAACGTCAGCTCGGCCTGGTACCGCAGGAGTTTAACTTCAACCCGTTTGAGACCGTACTGCAGATTGTCTTACAGCAGGCGGGCTATTACGGGGTGCCGCACAAACTGGCGCAGGAGCGGGCGAAAACCTATCTGACGCAGCTGGATTTGTGGGAGAAACGTGATGAGCGCGCGATGCGTCTGTCCGGCGGGATGAAGCGCCGCCTGATGATTGCCCGTGCACTGATGCACCAGCCGAAACTGCTGATCCTCGACGAACCGACCGCCGGGGTGGATATCGAGCTGCGCCGCTCCATGTGGGGATTCCTCAAGACCCTGAATGCGCAGGGCACCACGATCATTCTCACCACGCACTATCTCGAGGAAGCGGAAATGCTGTGCCGCAATATCGGGATTATCCAGCACGGTGAGCTGGTGGAAAACACCAGTATGAAAGAGCTGCTCGGTAAGCTGGAATCGGAAACCTTTATCCTCGACCTGGGCTCGAAAAACCCGCTGCCGCAGCTTGAGGGGTATACATTCCGGCTGACCGACACCTCAACGCTGGAGGTGGATGTCCGCCGTGAACAGGGGCTGAACGGTGTTTTTGCCCAGCTGAATGCGCAGGGCATTGATGTGTTAAGCATGCGCAACAAAGCGAACCGGCTGGAGGAGTTATTTGTGCATCTGGTGAATCATGATTTGGAGGCTGCAAAATGATGTCGCTGTACTGGGTGGCGCTGAAAACAATCTGGCGCAAAGAAATCACCCGTTTTATGCGGATTTGGATCCAGACGCTGATCCCGCCGGTGATCACCATGTCACTCTATTTTATTATTTTCGGTAATCTTATCGGTAATCGGATCGGTGAAATGGGCGGTGTCGGTTACATGCAGTTTATCGTGCCCGGCCTGATTATGATGTCAGTGATTACGAACTCCTATGCCAACGTATCCTCTTCTTTTTTCGGGGCAAAATTCCAGAAAAGTATTGAGGAACTGCTGGTGGCACCGGTACCGACCCATGTTATTATCGCCGGGTTTGTCGGCGGTGGTGTGGCGCGCGGTGTGCTGGTCGGGATCCTGGTCACATTAGTATCTCTGTTCTTTGTGCCGTTACAGATCCACTCCTGGTTTATGATCATTGCCACGCTGCTGATGACCTCGATTCTGTTCTCGCTGGCAGGGCTGCTTAACGCGCTGTTTGCGAAAAGCTTTGATGATATCAGCATTATCCCGACGTTCGTCCTGACGCCGCTGACCTACCTGGGCGGGGTATTTTACTCCCTGACGCTGTTACCGGCGTTCTGGCAGGCGGTGTCGAAACTGAACCCGATTGTCTATATGATCAGCGGCTTCCGTTATGGTTTCCTCGGTATCAGTGATGTCTCCCTGACCACCACTCTCGGAGTACTGAGCCTGTTTATTGCCGTGTTTTATTTGCTCACCTGGCGCCTGATTGAGAAAGGGCGCGGTCTGAGAACCTGATCCTGCTTTCTGATAAAAAGCCCGGCACATGGTTGCCGGGTTTTTTGTATCTGTCCTGATAATTTTCCTGCGCTATGTAATTATTTTTCCTCGGTTTATCCCCGATTAATGCAGACCTTCTCCCGTTCCTGCTCCTGCCAAAGCTAAATCACAGAATTAGTATGCGTTTATCCTCCGGAATATAGATTAATTAAATTAATGTGTTTATCGTGTGCGGGCCGGTAAAAACCGGCTGTGTACTGATGTTTAAGGATAAATTTCACACTGTTTCATTATTACATTCGGAGATATTTTTATGGGTATCGCTGCATACGGCAGGGAAGACGGATGGTCGTTTATCGATGATGTGTTAAACAGTCCGGGGCGGGGTAACGGACGCTGGATTAATAATAAAATTTCATATGATGCCTTTGAGGCCGGAGATTACATTGCCAGATCCAATACCGGCTGGAATGGCGTTGGCGTGACCGGGCAGCCCGCAGAAGTAACCTATTCATTCCCGACATGGGAGGGGATGTATTATAACGGCGCAGGAAACACCGGCCTGACGGGCTTTAATGACTATCAGAAAGATCAGGCCCGTTTATCACTGCAGTCATGGGCTGATGTGGCAAATATTACCTTTAAGGAAGTGGATGCCGGCCGGGGGGAAATCTATACCAATATCACCTTCGGTTATATCAATGATAAATACACACAGGCCTACGCCTGGCTGCCGCACACCAAAGATTATTCGGGTGATGTGGTGACCGATTCGCGGGGTTTTGATGTCTCCGGCCAGTCCTGGTACAGCTCCGAACCCGGGGCGCTGAATGTGACACCGGTGACCGGAAACTATGGCCGCCTGACATTTACCCATGAAATCGGTCATACCCTCGGGTTAAATCATCCGGGCAACTATAACGCCGGTGAGGGACGTCCTTCCTATAAAGATGCGGATTATGCCGAAGATACCCGCCAGTACAGTGTGATGAGTTACTGGAGTGAAAAAATCACCGGTGCTGACCACAAAGGCTACTACGCTTCCGCGCCGTTGCTGGATGACATTACGGCGATTCAGAAACTGTACGGTGCCAATTATAACATCCGCACGGATGACACCGTGTACGGCTTTGGTTCCAATACCGGGCGCGATTATTACACCGCAAAAAGTATCACAGACAAGCTTATTTTCACCGTCTGGGACGGCGGTGGCAATGACACCCTGAATTTCTCCCGTTATAAGCAGGATCAGAAAATTTCCCTGCGTGAAGGGGATTTTTCGGATGTCGGCGGCCTGAGCGGAAATGTGTCAATTGCACACGGTGTGGTGATTGAAAATGCGTTTGGCGGGCACGGAAATGATGTGATCATCGGCAATGATGCGGATAATATTCTGAAGGGCAACGCCGGGGATGATGTGCTGTACGGCGGTGCCGGGCAGGATCAGCTCTGGGGTGGCACCGGGAGCGATATCTTTGTGTTCTCGGCTGTGACGGATTCGCTGTATGACCGGCCTGATCATATCCGCGATTTTGCGACCGGTCTGGACAGTATTGATTTACAGGGACTGAATCAGAACAGCGCCGGGGAAAAATTCATTTATTTCACCGATGAATTTACCGGCACGGCCGGAGAAGCGGTGCTCCGCTATGATGACGGTCTGAACCTGACAGAGCTGCTGATTAATGTCAGCGGAAATCAGTGTCAGCCAGATTTTAAAGTGGATATCACCGGTATGGTGAATGTTCACACTGACTTTATCGTTTAACGCAGCAGGCGGGCGCGGCCGGTGCGGCGTCCGCAGCATTCAGGAATTCACTATGCAAATTTCCCGGTCATTATTGTTTTCGTTGCTGTTATCAGGGCAGAGTGCGGCCATCAGCCAGAAAATTCCCGCTGCAGAAGACCTTCAGGGGCACTGGCAGTTCACGGAGGACGGGCAGACGCTGCCGGTCGGACTCACGGCGGTTCCCGACAGCGCGGCAGACGGGTTTCAGCTGCATTTCACGGCACAGCCGCAGATAACGGCCTGGCGTCCGGCGCCGGACGGCATTGCGTTTCTTACTGCAGACGGCACCACCCGTTATTTCTTTTCCGCCGAAGCCCCCGGCCGTTACCGCGCGGAAATCTGGCATGAAAATGGCGCCTGTCTTCTGAAAGAGTAATTACCTCTCTTTTTTACCTGGTGAACAATATTATCAATCCCGGCAAACATGCCGGGCGGAGTCCCTGTGTATGCTTTCCGGGAAAACCAGAAATGACATTACGGCATTTATTGCCGCCCGCAAGTCCCTGTTTACCTCACTGGCATTATTCAGCGGGCTGATTAATCTGCTGATGCTGGTACCGTCTGTGTATATGTTGCAGGTGTATGACCGCGTTCTGCCCTCCGGCAATGAAATGACACTGCTGATGCTGACGCTGATAATGGCCGGATTACTGGCACTGACCGGCGGTCTTGATTATCTGCGCAATATGCTGGTGATCCGTATGAGTAACCAGTTCGATCTGGCGCTGAACAGCCGGGTTTATGATGCGGCGTTTCAGGCAAAGCTGCACCGCACACCGGGGCATCTGCCGTTACAGGCACAGACCGATCTGATGATCCTGCGCCGTTTTATCACCGGTAACGGTATTTTTGCCTTTCTCGATCTGCCCTGGTTTCCGCTTTATCTGCTGGTGATCGCCCTGTTTAATCCGTGGCTCGGGTTGTTTGCCTGTGGCGGCGCCGTCGTGCTGATTGTGCTCGCGCTGCTCAATGAACGGCTTTCCGGGCCGCCGCTGACAGCCGCAAACCGCTCTTCCGCCGCCGCACAGGGCATGCAGGGCAGCCATTTTGCCCATACTGAACCCGCAGAGGCGATGGGAATGCAGCAGTATCTGCGTCAGCGCTGGCTGAACCGGCACTGCGACAGCCTGAAGGAACAGACGCAGGCCAGTGATTATTCAGCAAAAATCATGACTATCACCAAAACCGTCCGCCTGATCCTGCAATCCCTGATGCTGGGGCTGGGCGGCTGGCTGGCGCTGGATAACACCATCTCGCCGGGCATGATGATTGCCGGGTCGATTCTGCTGGGACGCGCGCTGTCGCCGGTTGAGCAGGTCACCGATGTGTGGAAAAGCGCCAAAGAGAGCAGACTGGCGTATCAGCGGCTTACTGCGTTGCTGGCGGCTCACCCGCAACCACCGCAGAAACTGGCATTGCCGGTTCCGCAGGGGAATCTGTCGGTTTCAGTTATGCAGGCGGGTTATCCCGGCTGTGACACGCCGCTGTTGCACAATCTGCATTTCAGTCTCGCACCGGGAGAAGTGCTGGGAATTATCGGCCCGTCAGGTGCCGGGAAATCGGCGCTGGCAAAATTGCTCGCCGGGTTGTGGCCTGCAATACGGGGGGCTGTCCGGCTGGACGGAGCAGATCTCTGTCAGCAGGACAAGGCGGTATCCGGCAAATATATCGGCTATCTTCCCCAGGAAATTGCGCTTTTTCCCGGCACAATCGCCGCTAATATCGCCCGTTTTGACCCGGATGCTGACCCGGAAAATATTATCCGCGCCGCACAGCTGGCACAGGTGCATGAACTCATTCTGCAATTGCCGCAGGGCTATGAAACCCTGACGGGGGCAGACGGCACCGGCCTTTCCGGCGGTCAGCGGCAGCGGATCGCCCTGGCGCGGGCGCTGTACGGTTCACCGGCACTGATCATCCTCGATGAGCCCAATGCCGCACTGGATGATGCCGGGCTCAGTGCATTGATATCGGCTATGAATGCCCTGAAAAAACAGGGAAAAACCATCGTTCTTATTACTCACCATAAACCGCTGCTGTCCGTGACAGACAAACTGCTGCTGCTCGCAGGCGGACGTATGCAGCTTTTTGGCCCGGCGGAGAAGGTCATTGAAACGCTTAATAATCAGGCTGGTAAAAATAATGGTCACTAAATGGTTATCCGGGGCGCCGGGGATCAAAACCGATACCGGCGGGTATCAGCGGGCGGGGAAATACGTGGTTGCTTCCGGTCTTGCCGGTTTTCTGTTGTGGGCGGGATTCGCCCCGCTGGATCAGGGTGTTGCCGCATCGGGAACAGTCGTGATTGCCGGTAATATCAAGCAGGTGCAGTCTCCGGCGGACGGCGTGATTTCGGAGATTTATGTGCAAAACGGCCAGCGGGCGGAAAAAGATCAGGTGCTGGTACGGCTGCGTCCGGTGCAGTCTCAGGCTCAGGCAGTATCGCTGGCAGAGCAGCTCGACAGCACATTGCTGATACAGCGGCGGCTGGAGGCAGAGCTGCGCGGTGAAGCGGCGTTTACCCCGGCGGCGGACGATGTCTTTTATGCGCCGCCCGCGTATGGCCGGGCACAGTTACAGGTGCAGAATGCACTGCTCACAGACCGGCGGCTTGAACTGGAGAGTGAGATTCAGGCCCGCCGGGTCACGGTTGACGGCCTGACACAGCGGCTTATCACTCTGCGGGAGATTGCCCGCAGCACTGCGCAACAGGCGGACAGCCTGACGGCACAGGCGGCAAACCTGAAATCGCTGGCGGATGAGGGGTATCTGCCGCGCCACCGCTATCAGGAGATCCGGCGGGAAAGTGCGGCACTGCGTAATCAGGCGGATGACACCTGGTTACAGATAAGCCGTGCGGAGGAAGAAAAATCTGCGCAGACAGAGCAGATCATACAGAGACAGGCGGCTTTTCACAGCGGGATCCGCGAGGAGTTATCACGTCTGTCAGTTCAGCGCAGTGAGCTGAAAAAACAACAGGTTATCGAAAACGAACGGCTGGAACAGCATGTTATCACCGCGCCGGTGACCGGTACTGTTATGGATGTGTCCGTGTTTACCGCCGGCGGTGTGGTGAGAGCCGGGGAAAAACTGATGTCGGTGGTACCGGCGCAGCAGACGCTGATTATTGAAGGAAAATTATCACCGCAGTGGATAGATAAAGTCGCTCCCGGTCAGTCTGCGGATCTGCTGTTTACCGCCTTCAATCAGAACCTGACCCCAAAACTGCGCGGCGAACTGACAATGATCTCCGCCGATCGTCTGATAAATCCGGTAAACGGGGAACCTTACTATCAGATTCAGATCGCGGTGCCGGAAACGGCGGCGGCTCAGGTGATTAAACCCGGTATGCCTGCTGAGATTTTTATCCGTACCGGTGAACGGTCTCTGCTCAGTTATCTGTTTAAGCCTGTGACTGACCGGCTCTTTTTCGCGCTGACCGAGGAGTGATCCCTATGCATTCTGCAAAATGCCTTTTTGCGGCACTGCTGTGTCTGTTTTCCGCCGGTGTGCAGGCGGTGACCTTGTCTGAACTCGGTCAGTCCGCACTGAACAATGATCTGTCATTCCGTGCTGCGGGAAAGGCTTATGAGGCGGAACAGGCAGAAGCTGCCGCCGGGAAATCACACCTGCTGCCGTCCGCCGGGCTGAGTTATCAGAACACGCCGTATAACCGGCTGACACAGCGGGCACCGGTGACCTCTCAACGGCATTACAGCAGCCATTCCCTTAATCTGGTGGTGACACAGCCGTTGTTTGATTACACAGCATACCATCAGTACCGGGCAGCACAGATACGCGGCACTGCCGCAGAGAGCCGCTTGCAGATACAGCAGGCAGAGCTTATCAACCGGCTGGTTTCTGCGTATCTGAACCTGGCCTGTGCTCTGGAATTACAGAAAACAGACCGGCTCCGGCTGGCGCTGAATACCGCTCAGCTGGCGGCTGCACAGCGCCTTTTGCAGCTCGGGGAAGGAACCGTGACGGAGGTTGAATCCGCCCGTGCCCGTCTGCGGCAGCGTCAGGCGCAGATCGCGGAAACAGAAGCGGAAAGTCTGAATGCGCTGCTGATATTGTCTGATCTTACCGGCCTGGCGCAGTTGCGGATGCAGGATCTTCCGGCACTGAAAGCGGGGGATTTCCGGCTGCCATACCTGAATGACGGCGACTATGCGGCTCAGGAACAGCAGATGCTGGCGGTACATCCGGAAATCAAAGCGGCACAGCAGGAAACCGCGCTGGCAAAAGCGGCGGCAGAGGTACAGCGCGGGGCGTTTATGCCGTCGGCGCAGCTCTTTGCTGTCTGGTCAGATACCCAATCAGACAGCAATGATACTGTCGGTCAGCGTTACCGTAATCTCAGTGCCGGGATCCATCTTTCAGTTCCGCTGTTCAGCGGCGGAAAAGATCTGGCGGGGATGCGCAAGGTATCTGCTCAGATTCAGCAGGCGCAGTATGAGCAGGATGCGCTGGTACAGACACTCCGGCGTGACCTGGCGCGTCAGTATCAGGCGTTCCGCCGCAGCAGCATACAGCTGGCGGCGCTGGAGCAGGCCGCTGCGGCTGCGCGGTTACAGGTAACGGCGGCGGAAAAAGGGTATGCGGCGGGGCAGAACAGTCAGCCGGAGGTGGCACATGCCCGGGATCAGTATTATCAGGCGGAGCAGGAGCTGACAAAAGCCCGCTATGACGGGCTTCTGGCCTGGTTCCGGCTGCGTCATTACAGCAGCACGCCGGAAACCGGGCTTTTCAGGCAGATTGAGGATTATTTTACAGTGACGGAGAGGCTGTCTCACTGCCGGCAGGGTTCGGCATGTTGACATGCAGGCAGTCGATCAGGCGGATATTTCCCAGCCATGCGGAGGCCAGAATCACCGCCTTCTCACTGTTGACGCGCACCGCTTCCAGGTCATCAGCATCACAGATTTCCAGGCTGATATCGCGGAATCCGGCACGGCTTAAATCGTCACGGGCATTATCCAGACTTTCGGCAATAGCACTCGGGCGTTCACGGATCATATCCGCGAGGGTCTGCATAACCTGATACAGACGCGGTGCCGCCTCTTTTTCCTCTTTATTCAGCAGGGTATTGCAGGAGCTGAGTGCCAGCCCGGTTTTTTCCCGGACGGTCGGAATGGTGGCCAGTGCGATATCATAATTCAGGTCACGGATCAGACGGCGGATAGTCAGGAAACGCGGATGGTCGTTGGTACCGAAGAAAACGATATCCGGTTGTACCAGATTGAACAGCTTGCACATCACGGTGGCGATACCGCGCAGACGGGTGCGCTGATGCGGCTCATCACACTGACTGAGCAGCGGCGGTACAACCACCTGAGTCTGGTGAGCCAACCCGTGCGGATAGACATCACTGACCGCCGGGGCATACACCAGATCCACCTGCGCTTTGCTCAGTTTTTCGCAGTCTGCCTGGAGAGTGCGCGGGTAGCGCTGCAAATCATCTTCGCGGGGGAACTGGAGCGGATTCACAAAGACAGACACCACGACAATATCCGCCTGGTTACGGGCTTCTTTTATCAGTGCCAGGTGGCCGTCATGCAGGTTTCCCATTGTCGGGATAAACGCAACACGTTTGCCGTCAGTCCGCAGACGGGCAATCTCTTTGCGCAGGATCAGCGCAGTTTCAATAATCCGCATCAGTGTCTCCTTGTCTGTCTGTTGAGCAGAAAGTTCAGCGTACCGGCTCTGATGATGACCAGAGGCCAAGCCCGTTTTCCGGGGTGCGGGCAACAACCGCCGCAAGTGACTCGCCGTCCGGCAGAATCAGCCCGGGGGCGATTTCGGCGAGCGGGTACAGCATAAATTCACGCACTTTCAGGCCGTAATGCGGCACGGTCAGCCGCGCATCACTGATGACCATATCACCAAACAGCATGATATCTAAGTCTAACGTGCGGGGACCCCAGCGCTCATCCTTGCGGACACGGCCGTGCGCCAGTTCGATAGCCTGGGTGGCATCGAGCAACTGGTGCGGTGTCAGGTCAGTTTCCAGCAGAACAGCCGCATTGAGATAATCAGGCTGTCCGGCGGGGCCCATCGGCGCGGTGCGGTAAAAAGCGGAGTGGCGCACCAGGCGGCTTTGCGGGACAGCACTCAGCGCGGCAATCGCCCGGTTGACCTGGTCAAGCGGATCGGCAAGATTACTGCCGATCGCAATATAGACCGGAATCATGATTCGCTGTTTCCGTTACCCTGACGGGCACGCGGATGACGGCGGCGCGGGCGCGGACGGCGTTTGACCGGATCACTGCCCAGTTCAGTCACCATCGAGCGCTGCTGCGGGGCATTCGCCTGCTGGAAATCTGCCCACCAGTGAGCCAGTTCCTGCAGTTCATGACGGCCTTCCACATTCGCACGCAGTTCGAGCAGATCAAAGGCGGCGCGGAATTTCTGGTTTTCCATCAGACGGATCGCGCGTTTACCCTGACGGCGCGGCAGACGTAACTGTAACTGCCAGATATCACGCATGGTGGTGGTCAGGCGTTTCGGAATAGCAATCGCGCGGCACTGTTCATCCAGGATGTCATTAATGGCGATCGCGAAGGCTTCGTAATAGGCCAGCCCGCTCTCCTGGGTCAGTTTTTCCGCATGTTCGCACAGCGGATACCACAGCATTACGGCAAACAGGAAGGCCGGATTGACGCGCTGATCGTTATGAATACGGTAGTCGGTATTTTTCAGTACCTGATCCACGATACGGGACAGCGGGGTGTCCGGGTTCTCTTTCAGCGGCCCGGCAACCAGCGGGAACAGCATATCCAGCAGGTCGTATTCACGTAATAATTCAAAGGTACGGTGTCCGTCACCGGCCTGTAATAACTTGAGAACTTCCTCAAACAGACGCGCAGGCGGGATATCACGCAGCAGTGTGCTCAGCGTGCGGATAGGCGCGGCGGTCTCCGGCTCGATGGTCATATCCAGTTTTGCGGCAAAACGGATGGCGCGCAGCATACGCACCGGGTCTTCGCGGTAACGGGTTTCCGGATCGCCGATCAGACGGATAATGCGCTGCTGTAAATCCGCCAGTCCGCCGACATAATCACGGACGGTAAAATCAGCCACGCTGTAATAGAGGCTGTTAATGGTGAAATCGCGGCGGACAGCATCTTCTTCAATGGTGCCGAAAATATTATCGCGCAGCAGCATGCCGTTTTTGCCCTGCTGAGAGCGGGCTTTGCCGTCATCAGCCGGTTCGTTATTGTCATGCGGACCACGGAAGGTCGCGACTTCGATAATATCCGGGCCGAACATAATATGAGCCAGACGGAAACGGCGGCCGACCAGACGGCAGTTGCGGAACAGTTTTCTCACTTCGTCCGGCGTGGCATTGGTCGCGATATCGAAATCTTTGGGTTTGCGCTCCAGCAGCAGATCACGGACACCGCCGCCGACCAGATAGGCGTCAAAACCTGATTTATTCAGGCGGTACAGAACCTTCAGCGCATTCTCGCTGATGTCCTGACGGGAAATAGAATGACTGTTGCGGGGAATTACCGTTGCGCTGACTGTCCCGCTGTTATCCATATTTTTTGCCGGTTTTTTGCGTTTAGCGGCAGGACGCGCGGGGGAAGCCTCACGGAGTGACGGATTCTGCGGCGTATGGTCAGCATTCGGGGCCGGCCTTTCACTGGCAGCCTCTGTGCAATCTGCCTTATTCTCGCGGGAAATCAGACTGCGACAGAACTTTGCGACTCGGTTTAAAATGGTACACCTCTGTATAACAATTAAATGATCTAAAAAATAAGCGACTAATAATATCGTACACTTGGTTTTTTGAGAATGCCTTAGCCCGGATATTGCGGAATTATTCCCTGTCTGTCACCACATCATCACGCGGTACGGCCGTAATATCCCAGTTCCGCACACTGTATGCCAGCAGTTCAGTCAGGGAAAGCGACAGCGGATCTGTTTCCGGCAGCGGCTGCCGGAGCACCTGCAACGCCTGCCATAACAGCGGGCACGGATCACTGAGCGGCACCGGGGTGGCATGATTTTGCTTGGAGAGTTTACGCGCCGCCGGGCCCAGCATCAACGGCAAATGGAGATAATGCGGCTCCGGCAGCCTGAGCTGGCGGTATAATGAGAGCTGATGTGAGGTGGGATACAGTAAATCCGCGCCTCTGACCACCTCTGTCACGCCCTGATAATCATCATCGAGCACCACCACCAGGTTATAGGCAAACAGCTTATCTTTGCGGAAGATAATGATATCTTCCTCTGCCGTGGCGTTATCCGTAAACACATCACCCCGCAGGCCATCGGTAAAATGGTACACCGGATGCGTCCTGATAAGCCGCAGTGCGGCGTTATCCGGCGGCAGTCCGCGCTGACGGCAGGTGCCGGGGTAATGGCCGCCGCTGTCATGGACATCATGCCGTGTGCAGGTGCAGTAATAGCACAGCCCGGTGGCTTTCAACTGCTCAATCACTTCACGGTAAGCATCATGGCGGCGCGACTGATACAGCACACCGCCGTCCCAGTGCAGGCCGTAATGGTCAAGAATACGCAGAATGGCATCCGCAGCACCCGGGACTTCGCGGGGCGGGTCGATATCATCAATACGGAGAAGCCAGCGTCCGCCGAGGTGACGGGCCTGAAGATAACTCCCCAGTGCGGTCACCAGAGAGCCGAAATGAAGTGCACCGGAAGGTGAGGGTGCGAAGCGGCCGGTATAACCGGGCGCTGAGCCGGCAGAATATTCCGTCATCTGTAGTGGCATAAAAACGGACGGCGCTGTCAAAGCGCCGTCTGTGGTGAATCTGTCAGCCCGCCATCTGCTTTTCGCGGATTTCAGCCAGCGTCTTACAGTCGATACATAAATCTGCGGTCGGACGCGCCTCTAAACGGCGGATACCGATTTCAACCCCGCAGGACTCACAAAAACCAAAATCGTCGTCCTCAACCTTTTTGAGGGTTTTTTCGATCTTTTTGATCAGTTTGCGTTCGCGGTCACGGTTGCGCAGTTCCAGGCTGAATTCTTCTTCCTGAGCGGCACGGTCAACCGGGTCCGGGAAGTTAGCTGCTTCATCCTGCATGTGCGTGACAGTGCGGTTTACTTCATCCCTGAGTTGGTTGCGCCATGCTTCAAGTATCAGCTTGAAATGGGCCAACTGGGCTTCGTTCATGTATTCTTCGCCTGCCTTCTCGTGATACGGCTCCACGCCGGCAATGGCAAGAATGCTCAGGGACGAGGTTTTACGTTTTTGCCCTTCTTGCATAATGCTTCTCCTACACACGCATGTCTGACAATATCCCTTAGAGGGGAAAAATAGGCCGCTATAGATAGCAGATGATTATGGATAATGCAACCCTTGCTTTCATTAGTTTTGTAAGGTGTGAAGAACAGCGTGTTTATTCACCCCGCAACTCACAAAACATCCTATTTATTATTAAAAAAATTGATATTCACCCCATGAATGCAAAGGGTATCTTTTCTCCGGCAGTGATGCCATCCGGTGTCATCCGCATTCTGTAACAAATTACTTCAGTTCCGGACTGTGATGCCTGCTGCAAAAGTGATGAATATTTTTTATCAATGTGTGCTGCGTCCGATACAGCCTCAATCCCTGAATGCAGTACAGCAAAAAACAGAACAGCACGATTTCCCGCTTCAGCAATTGCTTGTAACTCACGTAAGTGTTTTTGTCCACGTAAAGTTACGGTGTCGGGAAAATAACCGTGTCCGTTTTCCAGCAGCGTGACGGATTTCACCTCGACATAACAGGGCTTTTTCTGCGGATCGGTCAGTAAAAAATCAACCCGGCTGTTTTCACTGCCGTATCTTACTTCCTGTGCCAGCGTCTGATACCCGGCAAGTTCCGGGATTCGGTTCTGCGCAATCGCCTCAGCCACCACCCGGTTCGCCTGCATTGTATTCACACAAATCAGATGCCCGGCCTGTGTCTGCGTCAGTTCCCAGCTGTGCGGATACTTGCGCTTTGCATTGGCGGATTCGGAATACCAGACGGTATCACCCGGCGTGGCACAGCCTGTCATCGCGCCGGTATTGGCACAATGAATGGTGATGGTGCGCCCGTCCTGCGTGATAATATCCGCCAGAAAACGTTTGTAACGCTGCACCAGCGTGCCCGCCTGTAACGGGGGATGAAATTCCATCGTAACTCCTGTCAATGTGACTGCACTTTTCAGGGGGCGGCAATGCTACAATGTTGCGCGTCGAAAGTTAAGCAGATAATGATGAGGTTTTTGTGACATATTCCCCCGTTTGTAACATTTATCCGGCACTCAGTACGGCACTGAAAAGTGCCCCGCAGGTGTTGTTACAGGCTCCGACCGGCAGCGGGAAATCCACTATTCTGCCGTTGCTGATGCTGAAAGACGAATCTGTCACCGGACGGATTATCATGCTGGAGCCCCGCCGTATCGCGGCCCGCAGCGTGGCGCACCGGCTGGCATCGCAGCTCGGGGAGCGTCCAGGGGAAACCGTGGGTTACCGGATGCGCGATGAAACCAGGATCAGTGCAGCCACCCGGTTTGAGGTTGTTACAGAGGGAATTCTGGTCAGAATGTTACAGCAGGATCCGGAATTATCCGAAGTAAGCATCATTATTCTGGATGAATTCCACGAACGTAATTTACAGGCCGATCTCGCCCTTGCGCTGCTGCTGGATGTGCAGTCCTCACTGCGTGATGATTTGCGTCTTCTGGTGATGTCCGCGACCTTAGATAATGAACAGCTGCTGTCCCTGCTGCCGCAGGCGGAGGTGATCACAGCGGAGGGACGGGCTTTCCCGGTGGAGAGACGGTATCAGCCGCTCAGTGCGCATCAGCCTTTTATCAGTGAGGTAGCCCGGGCGGTGTTACAGCTGTATCAGCAGGAGGAAGGTTCTGTGCTGGTGTTTCTGCCGGGACAGGCGGAAATCTGCCGGTTACAGGAACAACTGACCGGTAAAACGGATGCGGATACCCTTATCTGCCCGCTGTACGGCGCACTTTCCCTGAAAGAACAGCAGCAGGCGATTGAACCGCCGCCGCCCGGTATGCGCAAAATCGTGCTGGCGACCAATATTGCCGAAACCAGTCTGACGATTGAAGGTGTGACACTGGTGGTGGACAGCTGTCTGGAGAAAACCGCGCAGTTTGATCCGCGCAGCGGACTGACCAGGCTGGTACGCAGCCGCATCAGCCGCTCATCGATGACACAGCGTGCCGGTCGCGCCGGACGTCTGGCGCCGGGGATCTGTCTGCACCTGTGCGGACAGGCGGAAGCCGAACGCGCTGCGGCCCACAGTGAGCCTGAAATCTGTCACAGTGATCTCGCCGGGCTGGTGCTGAACCTGGCGCAGTGGGGCTGCCGTGAGGTCTCACAGCTTGCCTGGCTTGATACCCCGCCTGCCGTGGCGGTACAGGTGGCGAAAAAACTACTGACAGAAACGGGCTGTCTTCTGCCTGACGGCGGACTGACTGCCAAAGGTGAGGCAATGGCCGCCTCCGGGACTGAGCCGCGTCTCTCTGCGTTGTGGCTTTATACCCTTAATGAAGAACCGGCACAGATATACTATGCCGCCCGGCTGATTGCCGCGCTGGAAGAGCCTTCCCGCGAAGGTAACGGCAATCTCCTGCATGATCTGACACACCCGTCCGCCCGGTGGGATAAGCGGGCGCACCAGCTGTTGCAGGCCGCCGGTCTGCCGGTCAGAAAACCGTCTCATGATCCGGACAGCGGCTGGCTGTGCCGCACGTTATTACAGGGCTTTCCGGACAGAATCGCCGGTAACCGCGGGCGCTCCGGTGCGTTTCTGCTGGCAAACGGCACCGGCGCGGTTACAGATGAAAGCAGCCCGCTCGGTAATGAATCCGGGCTTATCGCCCCGCTGATCCTGCAAAATGATCAGCAGGCCAATGCGCGGATCCTGAAAGCGGTGCCGTTTGAATTATCACAGCTGACAGAAATGGCGCCGCACCTGCTGAAAACCGAAAACCGCCTGACCCGTGATGAAAACAAAGGCAGTTGGCAGGCGTGGCAGGCGGTCACCTGCGGGCAGCTGATTATTGAGCGGAAACCGCTGGCGGCACCGTCTGATGAGGTTGTCCGCGACGCGCTGCTCAGTTGGATCCGCGAACAGGGTTTATCCGTTCTGCCGCTGAATGAAGCCTGTGAACAGTTACTTATCCGCCAGCAACTGGCAAATGAGCTATTTCCGGAACAGCCGCTGCCGGCGGCGGATAATGATACACTGCTTGCCGGGCTGGGATCCTGGCTGTCGCCGTATCTGACTGGTGTGCGCAATCAGCAGCAGCTGGCAAAGCTGGATTTATACGGCGCGCTGCGTCAGCGCATGGACTGGTCGCAGCAGCAATGGCTTGATGCACAATTCCCGCGTCATTTTGAAGTACCCACCGGCACCCGGATCCCTGTAGAATATGCGGCGGATAAACCGCCGGTGATGGCAGTCCGCATTCAGGAGATGTATGGTGTGCGTGAAACGCCGGTGGTGGCGCAGGGACGGCTGCCGGTGACGGTCAGCCTGTTATCGCCTGCACACCGCCCGATACAGGTGACAGCAGACCTGAAAGCCTTCTGGGGCGGGAGCTACCGGGAGGTGCAGAAAGAGATGAAAGGGCGCTATCCCAAACATTTCTGGCCGGACGATCCGGCAAATGCACAGCCGACAAAGCGTGTAAAAAAGTTTATGTAAATGCAAAGATAGTCTTTGTTTAACGGATTTTTACTGTGTCTGTTGCCGTAATCGGCGACAATAGCAACTGATGAAATAACCGCCTGTCCCGCCCGGCACATGATTGTGCGGCAGACAGACTGATGGGAGAGACCATGTCTGATTTTGATCGTGAACCCACCGGCCGCAGGGGCAGCAAGGCTTCTGCCGGTAAAAAAAGAGGGCGCTCAGACCGCCGTCGCCGCCGGGATGAGGATTATGACGATGATATTGAATACGATGATGAATTCGGTGATGACGAGCCGGATGATGATGATTATGACGATGAAGAGGATAGTCCGCGCATGAGTAAAAAAGGGCGCAAAAACAAGCCGCCCAAACGGCGCTGGCGCTGGTTCTGGTTCCTGGTCAAACTCGGCATTGTGATGGCTATCCTGCTGGGGATCTACGGCGTTTATCTGGCCGGAAAAATCAGTGACCGCCTGGACGGTAAAGTCTGGGATCTGCCTGCGGCGGTTTACGGACGTACTGTAAACCTCGAACCGGGTATGGATTACAGCCTGAATGAGATGGTGAAACTGCTTGAAGGTATGCAGTACCGCAAAGTCACCAAAATCACCCGCGCCGGTGAATTTTCCGTGACCGGTAATACTATTCAGATGCTGCGCCGCCCGTTTGATTTCCCGGACAGTAAAGAAGGGCAGATTAACGCCCGGCTGACTTTCGGCAGCAGCGGACTGGAAAAAATTGAAAACGTGGATAACGGCCGTGAATTCGGTTTCTTCCGCCTCGATCCGAAACTGATCACTATGCTGCAATCCGCAAATGGTGAGCAGCGCCTGTTCCTGGCCCGCAGCGGCTTTCCGGATGAGCTGGTCAAAGCCCTGCTGGTGACCGAAGACCGCAATTTCTATGAGCATGACGGTATCAGTATCACCTCCATCGGGCGTGCCCTTCTGGCAAACCTGACGGCGGGACGTGCGGTTCAGGGCGGCAGTACCCTGACACAGCAGCTGGTGAAAAACCTGTTCTTATCCAATGAGCGGACACTGGTGCGTAAAGCCAATGAAGCCTATATGGCGCTCATTATGGATTACCGCTACGACAAAGACCGCATTCTGGAACTGTATCTCAACGAAGTGTATCTGGGACAGAGCGGGGATGAGCAAATCCGCGGCTTCCCGCTGGCGAGCCTCTACTACTTCGGCCGTCCGGTGGATGAACTGAGTCTCGACCAGGTGGCACTGCTGGTGGGGATGGTAAAAGGTGCGTCGGTCTATAACCCGTGGCGTAACCCGAAAAATGCCCTTGAGCGCCGTAACGTGGTGCTGAAACTCCTGCAAACTCAGGGCGGTGTGATCGATCAGGAAATGTATGATGTCCTGAGTGCACGTCCGCTGGGTGTGAAAGAGAAAAGCGGCGTGATCACCCCGCAGCCTGCGTTTATGCAGCTGGTTCGTCAGGAACTGCGCGAGAAGCTCGGCGATAAAGTGGATGATCTGTCCGGCGTGAAAATCTTCACCACACTGGATCCGGTCTCACAGGATGCGGCTGAAAATGCCGTTGAGGAAGGCGTGAAAGCCATCCGTGCAGAGCGTAAAAAACCGGAGCTGGAAGGGGCGATGGTAGTGGTTGACCGCATCAGCGGGGAAGTCCGCGCGATGGTCGGCGGCTCCCAGCCGCAGTTTGCCGGGTTTAACCGTGCTATGGCGGCGGAGCGCTCTATCGGCTCACTGGCAAAACCGATGACTTATCTCACCGCGCTCGGTATTCCGGACACTTATCGTCTGAATACCTGGCTGGACGATCAGCCGCTGACCATTAATGTGCCGGGCGGCGGCGGTACCTGGTCACCGCGTAACGACAGCAAAACCTTCAGCGGTCGTGTGATGCTGGTGGATGCGCTGGCGCGCTCTATCAACGTGCCGACGGTTAACCTCGGTATGGCGGTCGGTCTGGATGCAGTGGCGGATACCTTTGTCCGTCTCGGTGCGCCGGCGAAAAATATCCAGAAAGTCCCGGCGATGCTGCTCGGTGCGGTAAACCTGACACCATTGCAGGTCTCTCAGCTGTTCCAGACCATCGGCAGCGGCGGTAACCGCGCGACACTGTCCGCACTGCGCTCGGTGATTGCGGAAGACGGCACAGTGATTTATCAGAGCTTCCCGCAGGCACAGCGCGCTGTGGCTCCGCAGGCAGCCTATATGACGCTGTACGGCATGCAGCAGGTGGTGGAACGCGGTACCGCGGCCCGTCGTCTGGGATCGAAATTCGGTAAATACCATCTGGCCGGAAAAACCGGGACCACCAACCTGATGCGCGACAGCTGGTTTGTCGGTATCGATGGCAAAGAAGTCACCGTCTCCTGGATGGGGCTGGATGATAACAGCCCGTCCGGCCTGTACGGCGGCTCCGGTGCACTGGTGCTTTATGGCCGCTATCTGGACAATCAGCCGCCGCTGGCGCTGAACCTCACACCGCCGGAAGATATCGCAGAGATGTCGGTCAATGCGGACGGCAATTTTGTCTGCAACGGCGTGGGTGTCACCCGGACATTACCGGTCTGGACAACGGACGCACAGGCACTGTGCGGCCAGCAGGCCCCGGCTCAGCAGCAGGGCGAAGAAGCCCCGGGATGGCTGAAAGAGATGTTTGAACAGTAATCCTCTGTTCTGTGAGAAGCACTGAAAACCCGCCGCAAGGCGGGTTTTGTTTTATGGAATAGAGCTCGCTGTTGCATGATGAGTAACACCCTGATACGGTGTTACTCATCATGCAACAGACGCGTTTAAATTTGGGAATTATCACTGATGAAACAGGCTATTGTTTCACATCCCGGTACAATCGTAGCCAATATACTGACTGATCTGGGTGTGGGAGTTCGTCAGTTTGCCGGAAATATCGGGGTAACACCGGCAACGGTTTCCCGGTTCTTATCGGGGAAAACAGCCCTGACACCAGCCCTGGCTATCCGGATAGCAGCAGCATTAGGCAGCAACCCGGCATTCTGGCTGCGCTTACAGGCAAATTATGATTTGCACCGTCTGGAAAAGGAAATCGATACTTCGGGGATCACGCTGTACGGTGCTTCTGAAGAAGATGTATGACTTAATGAGCTGCCGGATGAAAGTACGGAATCACCTGAGTTTGAAAAGAAATAGCACTGGTCAGTCATGGAGTGACCTCATAGAGTCATGACGATGAAAAATAGTAAGAAAACACAACAGACGCTGATAATGCCTGGGACTTTTTTCCGGGATACTTACACTAAATCTTATCTGATGGGCTGCTTTGTGCCAATAATAGTTATGTCTTAACTAAGTGTTATTAGATTTTTTAATTTATGCCGAGATTTGATAAATGAATCCGATTACATTGAAAAATTCTTGAATAAAAAGTGTAATAGCGCTTACTCTTAAAAATCTACTGAATAGTAAGCCAAATATTTTGAGTAAAGCTCCACTTCAGTACCATAACTCATAGAAGACTCAAAGCTAAATCAGTAACGAAACAAAGTAGAACAGATAAATCAGTATCTTTGACACAGGCAGAAAGTTGACTTTGTGGTATTATAAATTGCTAATAAGATTAGCTTACTAGCTAAGCTATAATTATAGTGGGTTTGATTCACCTTTAACTAAGTAGACCTCCATCTAGTGTATTTATAGCGTTAATAACTGAATACATTTCAGATTGCAGTAATGTATCCCAGATATCTAAACAGATATTAAGAGCCTCTTTATCTTGGTCTTCTGTGGCTTCATCATATAATTTTTGCAGAACGGCAAGTAGACTTGACTCTTGAATATCCATTCTTAGTGATTGATCATTTACACTAGAACTATTCGTAATATTTTTTATTAACTGTAAAATAGGTTCGCTTAAGTTAGATAAACCTCTTGGATATTTTTCTAATGAATTAAATAGTTGATATAAAGAATGATTAGCAACCTTTGATGTAACAAAAAGATTAAACAGTTTATCTGCGTTGGGTTTGAGCCAATAGTTTTCATGTCCAATACATACTCCTATTTTTCGTAGTATTTCATTATTGTCATCATTGATTAATAATTGATAGGCATACTCTATTTTATCGATCTTATCATGGTATTTATTTTCTTGAAGAAACTGACAAACGACAGATGAATACCCTTGTTTTAGAATATTATCACCTTGAAGTACTGTGTTAAGTTGTTCATCAAATAGATCATTAAAAAACCAGCGAGCATATATTTGTGTTGCAGCTTGTTTCTTTACTTCATCATAGGATGAGGTTAGCATTGATAGCACTAAATCTATATATTGTGATTGATGCTTTCCTTCAAAACCTTGATTAAAAAAATGATAAGCACCATGGCTACATGTCATACGTAAATCTTGGTAGCATAGCTCAATAAATTTCTCATGGGCATAATCATTATGATAATTTAGTAATGGAGTTAAAAGAAAGATAGCAGCGATTTTTACTGAAGGATGTTCATCATTAATTGCACAATCAACTAGTTCAAGGTTATCTAATGCAAATATTTCGTTGTTCCAAAAAATATCAGCAATCCCTCGGTAAGCAACACCTCGAACGCAATTAATTGTTGTGCTAAGTAATGATTCAGCATCGGCGCAATCTGTCATTTTTCCTTTTTTAGGGTCCCAAACAGTTAACTGTTCAGTTTCAGGATTAGTTGAATGTTTTGCGAGATCTATTAGTGTATCAATAATCTGCTTAGACCAACTAGCAGATCTACTGCTCAATAGTCGAACTAGAGAGTACTCACAATCTTTATTATTAAAATGAAGAATTACTTTCTCTATTAATTCTATAGGACAATTTTCATTAGATTCTTTATTGCTATTTTTTTCTCGTTTATTATTTTTCTCAGCTAGTCCATAAAAAAAAGCATCAATATATTTTTGGTGAATAGTTTGAGGCAACGAAATTGCAAATTTAGCAAAACGAATAGGTTCGTTTATCACGTTCGATCGTAAATCACAAGAAAACGACCTGATATCAGCTTTAGAAACAATATTATCGCTGACTTGAGTTAACTTATTAGGCGAAAATTTAAACCCCGGTGTTAGTATTAGCTTGCGCCATGATTTATTAGAAAGCTTATTTCCGTCAGGTAATGGCGAAGTAATTAATCCTCCCGTATAACTATTAATAAGGCAAAAATCAGCCTCAGTATATGAGCTAAATTTTCGTGTAAGTACTGAAATTAAATTGTTTGATTCACTCAATATGCGTTGAGGATCTAATGTTGGTAAAAGAAAATATTGTAACTCTCCCCAATAACTATAATACACTCCTCTTCTTCTCTCTTCCAATCGCCATTTTATCTGTTCAAGTTTTTTTGTAGAATGAAAAAAGTAAATTGTTTTTTCTAATTGAAGAAACAATTCATCAGAACAATAAGGGGAAAATTTAGTTATGAGTTTTCCTGGTAAAATCCAGCCCGGCTCAATATATTCATTGCCACAGGCTAAACGGATTTCAGAAGAAGCCAATAGCCAATTTATGACTAAATCTGCATATTGATTTGGTAAATTCAATAGTAGTGTTGCAACCAAATGTGTTATCACAGCATTTGATTTTTCCATATAAGGCGTCATAAGCTCTAACAATTTGTCAGGATGAGCTTCTAACTGTTGTCCAGCCGCCTCAATAAGTGTAAAGAGCCCGTTTCGAATACTACTTACATCATGATCGTTGCTATACGTAAATCGATGAAACCATTGATGAATAAAATATTCATCCTGTTCTGAACTAAAAATACTGTCTATGTATTTAAGAAAACGTTCAATCATTTGTGTTGGTATTACTGCTGCCAATTTTTTGATCTCTTTAAGATCATCATCAGTCCAACCGTCACTATGAGTTATCTTATTAATTTTTTTTATATTAGAGGAGTATGGATATTCACAGATAACGTTTCTATAATGTTCTAATATTAATTCAATGAAAAAGAGTACACGTAGTGGATGTGTTTTGCTCAATGACTTCCAATCAATATAATGAATGGTACAACCTAAATTAAGTAATCTCTTTCGAAGTTCAAAGATATCATCCGTATCATCTTTAATTTTCCATGGTAATGCAGAGTATACCCTTTGATTCCACTTCTCCGATTGACCAACGAAGGTCGATAGTTCTTTGGTAATTAACTTTGGTTCAATTGTAGCTATAGAATGGAGTAAATTTACAGTAAGGTTAATTAAATTTTCATCGTTACTGTGTAGCCATTTTAAAATATTTTCATTATCACTTAAGTGGCGAATAATGGCAATATTTGAATAGCAACTTATTGTTAGGAATTTGCTAAAAAGCAGAGGGTTTGTGATGATTTTATCAATAAGCAATTTTGCTGGTTTTTTGATACTGTTAATTTCTTTAATTGAGTTTAAGACTAAATGTTTTAGATGGAACCTGATATTATCATTGAATAAGATGGCTTCAACACAGTGACAAAAGGCAGCTTGCCCCGAGTCTAATAGCATATTTAGCGCATATTTTAGGTGTTCTCTTTTGGTTAAGGTCTGTACCTCATAAGAACCAATTACTGCCAAGAGGGCCTGTGGTGATTCACTTCCGGCTTTAAAAAACTTGGCTCCTACTTGATAATCAAATAAGGCCTGATGCCGAAAGCTAATTCTTTGATTTTGTTTACTGAGTAACCCAACAGAAATTAATGCATCGAGCTGTTTTTTCGTTCCTGTTGATAGTAAATTTTCAGAAATTGATAATTGTGATTGATGAATCATCAATGTTACAACTTCATCAATAAGAAATGTCGCTTCTTGTTCTGTTATTCCACACTGATTGATTTGATTTAGCCTATCTTCCCAAAATTTTTTGACTAGCTCTAATTTATTATTAAATTGAGGGGCAGTTTGAGTACGCTGTGCAATAGATAAGTAAATGCCTAACCATAAAGGAATTTTAAGTATCTCTTTTTTTTCTTCCGTTAAAGAAGTATAAGCTTCATAAGGTGAAACTAATGGTTTTATTGTGTTTTCATCTAAAAGTGTTAATTCGATATCTAAACGATCATTACTAATACTTTCTAACCAACTGGATAAGGCAATATCTTCATTTAAGTCAAAATCTCTCGATGCTAAAATGATACTGATATCTATTCCTTCTTTTCTTGCGTTAATAACTTGATTGACGATTTCCCGGCAGATATTTAACGCATTATTTGAGTGTGAGGCAGTCCATCTTATTGCATCGAGTTGGTCAAGAATAAACACTATTTTTTGTTGTGATGTAAACTTAGTTAAGCTATGGACAGGTGAATAAGGAAACCCTAAAGATTTTCCAAACTCATTTGTATTGTGTTCAGGTCGTCTTCTATCTAATCTTACAGGAACTGAAATAATATTGTTAGCTATTAAATGGTTATGCAATTCTAAAAGTAAAGCGCTTTTCCCTCTTCCTGCTTCTGCCTTAATTAAGGTTACTGCATTATCTTCAATTGAGTTAGTAATAGAGTTTAATTCACTCCTCGGGATTAATGTATTGCAAATAAGAAAAGGTTTGATTGATTCTTCAAACTCAGTAGAGAGAATATCAAGCACAGTTGAAATTCTATGGTCCTCGGGAACAATCTTTTGTTCAAAGCCACTCGTTTTTAAATCTGATAATAACTCTGATAAGGTTATTTTTTTCCTTAGTTTGTTAAATTCGACTGGATAGTTTTTAAGAAAACTGAGTAATTTTATGGGGTTGCCAAAAAATAATGCAGAAGCTTTATCTTCAAGTTCACATTGAGTATAACGATTAATTATATAAGGGGTAATCTTGAACTTTTTAAGAAAATGAATGACTCTGTTTATATCCGAAGGAATATCTACGTCCAATTTCAAATAACTGCAAATGGCATTAAGGTCTTTTTCACGTTCTTGGCTAGCTTTAATTTGGTACTTCATAAAATCATCAGGATTCATGTTGCTATTAAGAGCACTATCACTGAGATCACTCATTTTTTTACTGGGTAAGGGGGAAACAAGATGAAACTCGGTAATTCCACGTTCAATTTGAAATAGGGCATTGTTAAAAATATTGGATTCATTGAGTTGAGATAAGGTCCAATGTTCACTATTACCTACGCCAGCTTTACATTGATGATGCTCTGCTTGATTTTGAAAAGTGCCAATGATTACATCAACACCAACCTCGTCATCTCCAATAGGTTCGATCGTAATCCAATGAACTTTTTCTTCAAGTAGGCGAAGCAGTTGGTAGGCCACCCAGTTAGCTTCATATCTATTGCCAAATTTTTCGGCATAACCCCCTGCTTCCAAAGCCATCTTATGTTCCCTGAAATATTATTAATGATATATTTGATTAGTTTAATCTCAAGACGAAAATTATCAAAGCTTGTATGGAACTCTTTTCAATTATCAAGCTATTACTATTAAGAAACTAATGTCCGCTTCTCGCTCATTACAGACCTGATAACCACCCGGCCTGTCCTCTGCAAGCCAACAGCAGACGTTAAGCGTAAGTTGACGGGTCATACTCCCACTGTGATTCGTCACTGTAAATCGTACCTTCATCATCCATCACCCGGGCATTAAGGTGCTTTGCAATCTGCAACATCTTTCTGTACAGGTATGTATCAGGCCATTTGGTATAGATATTACCTTCGCTCCAGTCAAGCCATGATTCTTCGTACAACGAGGGGCCGGACCACAAGGCGTGGTAATCGCCGTTTATAATATATCTGTTTAATTCATTATCGTTATTAACGTAGTTAAGCCATTCATCAGCGGTTATTTGCGTATCCTCATTATCTGCCCAAAATTCAGCTCTCGTTATGTGAAATTCAACACCCATAGCATCTCCTTAACGCTGGTATAGACTTCACCAGACCAATAATTATTCCCAACCAGCAAAACCCGTCACTATCCCGGACAAAAATTAAACCATAAAAAAACTGCGCCACATTCGTTGCATTGAACGTTTGCGGCGCAGTTCACAGTTAAAAGCCGGTGACGATTACTTCTTCTGCTTCGCTTCCTCAGCAGCTTCTTCGGCTTCCACTTCTTCATACCAGCGCGGGTGATGTTTCTTCGCCCAGCGGCGGCTGACTTTACCTTCCACCATACCTTTGATGGATCCTTTCACCCAGAAGGCCATATACATATGGATCAGGATGGCGTGGATCAGGACGATAGCCGCTGTTGCGTGGATCAGCAGACTCCAGCGGATCATCCACATCGGGAAGTAGTGCGCAAAGTACGGACGCCAGATGATGATCCCGGTGGCAAGCAGCACAAAGATCATGCTCATAATGCTCCAGAACATCATTTTTTGTCCGGCGTTGTATTTACCGACACGCGCCACATGATGCTCATTGCCTTTCAGCACTTCGATAATGTTTTTAATCCACGGCAGATCTTCTCTGTCCGGGATGTTGTGCTTAACGAAGCGGAAAAACATAAACATCAGCACGACGAAAATCAGCACACCAAAGAACGGGTGCAGAATACGCCCCATTGCCGGCGTCCCGAAAGTTTCCGTCAGCCATTGCAGTGTCGGGAAGAACAGCGCAATACCGGATAAGGAGACCAGGAAAAAGCAGATCACCACTGTCCAGTGACAGGCACGATCAATAAACTTCGTGCGGACGATCATTTTGCTTTTCTTACTCATGGTGAGTTTCCTCCTCTTCCTCATCGTCCGTCTCTTTGTTCGGGCCGATCCCCACATAGTGGAATACCAGTCCGGCAAAGGTAGCGATGAACCCGATAGCTGACAGCGGTTTCAGTACCCCTTTCCAGAGATCAATCGGTGTATCAATCTGCGGATCTTTCGGCAGCCCGTGATAGAGCTCCGGATTATCCGCGTGCTGCAGCACATACATCACGTGTGTGCCGCCGACACCGTCCGGATTGTAGACCCCGGCGTTGGCAAAGCCGCGTTTTTTCAGCTTCTGTACGCGCTCGTCCGCCACTTCCAGCATGTCTTTTTTGGTACCGAAATGGATAGCACCGGTCGGACAGGTTTTCACACAGGCAGGCTCCTGGCCCACGCTGACCCGGTCAACACAGAGTGTGCATTTGTACACCCGGTTATCTTTCGGATTCAGACGCGGAATATTGAACGGGCAACCCGCAATACAGTAGCCGCAGCCGATGCAGTGTTCTGACTGGAAATCAACGATACCGTTGGCGTACTGAATAATCGCACCGGCAGACGGACAGGCTTTCAGACAGCCCGGATCCGAACAGTGCATGCAGCCGTCCTTGCGGATCAGCCACTCCAGTTTGCCGTTCTCTTTGGTTTCGCTGAACCGCATGACAGTCCAGGATTTGGCGCTGAGATCTGTCGGGTTATCATAAACCCCGGTACAGAACCCGACCTCATCACGGATATCATTCCATTCGGAACAGGCCACCTGACAGGCTTTACAGCCGATACAGGTGGACACATCGATCAGCTTGGCGACTTCAAACTTGTCGTCACGGGCCTGAGGAGGCGGCGTTATGCTGTTGGTCGCAGAACGTTTGATAATGTCTTGAGATTGCATGGACATAATTCCTCCTTACGCCTTCTCGATGTTGACTAAGAACGCTTTGAATTCAGGCGTTTGCGAGTTGGCGTCACCGACTCCCGGCGTCAGTGTGTTGGTGATAAAGCCTTTTTGGGCGGCACCCTCAAAACCCCAGTGGATAGGGATCCCGACAGTTTCGACCGGCTTACCGTCCACCATCAGTGTCTGCAGACGCGGCGTGACCACAGCAACCGCGCGGATAAAGCCGCGTTTACTGCTGACTCTCACTTTGTCGCCGCTGCTGATCCCTTTGGCTGCGCCCAGGGTTTCACTGATTTCCACAAACTGTTCCGGCTGTGCGATAGCATTGAGCCGCGCATGTTTGGTCCAGGTATGGAAATGCTCGGTCAGGCGATAGGTTGTGCCCACATACGGGAACTCCGTGTGACTGCCCAGACGGTTTTTGTCGTCCTCAAAGATACGGGCGGCCGGGTTGGATATCACGCCCGGATGCAGCGGGTTGGTACCAATCGGCGTTTCAAACGGCTCATAGTGTTCCGGGAACGGTCCTTCCGCCATTTTATCGATGGCAAACAGACGGCCTAAACCTTCCGGCTGCATGATAAACGGCCCGGTGCCGGCTTCCGGTGCAGAGGCGTTGAAGTCAGGGATATCGTTACCGACCCACTTCTTACCGTTCCACTCGATAAGCACGCGGTTTTTATCCCACGGTTTACCCTGCGGATCGGCTGAGGCGCGGTTATAAATAACACGGCGGTTCAGCGGCCATGCCCATGCCCAGCCGAGGGTGTTACCGATGCCGGACGGGTCACTGTTATCCCGTTTCGCCATCTGGTTGCCCTGTTCCGTCCAGCAGCCGGTGTAGATCCAGCAGGAGGACGCAGTTGAACCGTCATCACGCAGCAGCGCAAAGGAGCTGAGCAGCTCGCCTTTTTTGGCCTGTAAATTACCGTTGGCGTCATACAGATCTTCAAGGGCCACGCCGTTGTTCTCTTTGGCGACTTCATCGGATTCCGGATTGAACGGCTGCTTGTAATCCCAGGACATTTTCATCAGCTGGTCAACACCCTGACCGCCTTCCTGCTGATACAATTCGCGCATTTTCCACAGAATACCGGCAAGGATCTGACCATCGGTACGGGCTTCCCCCGGGGCATCCGCTGCTTTCCAGTGCCACTGTAACCAGCGGCCGGAGTTGGCAATCGAGCCGTCTTCTTCCGCGAAACAGGTCGACGGCAGACGGAACACTTCGGTCTGAATGGATGCCGGATCCACATCATTCATATCGCCGTGGTTCTGCCAGAAACTTGCGGTTTCAGTGCTCAGCGGATCAACGGTGACCAGGTATTTCAGTTTGCTCAGGCAACTGACCACTTTGTTTTTGTCCGGGAAGGACGCGACCGGGTTAAAGCCCTGACAGATATAGCCGTTGATTTCGCCTTTGTTCATCATGTCGAAATACTTCAGCACGTCATAAGCCTGATCCCATTTCGGCAGCCAGTCATAGCCCCACTGGTTCTCTTTGGTTGCTTCATCGCCGTAGAAAGATTTCATCAGGCTGACGAAGAACTTCGGATAGTTACTCCAGTAGTTGACCTGGCCCGGCAGCGTGGCTTTCGGCGTATTGGCTTTCAGATAGCTGTCGATATCGGTCTGTTTCTCAGACGGCAGAGTCAGATAACCCGGCAGGCTGGTGGAGAGCAGACCCAGGTCTGTCAGACCCTGAATGTTGGAGTGACCGCGCAGGGCGTTCACGCCGCCGCCTGCCACACCCATGTTGCCGAGCAGCAGCTGGATCATTGCCATGGTACGGATGTTCTGCGCGCCGACGGTATGCTGCGTCCAGCCGAGGGCATACAGGAAGGTTGCCGCACGGTTGGCCGGGCTGGTGGAGGCCAGAATCTCACAGACTTTGAGGAAATCCGCCTGCGGTGTGCCGCAGATTTTTTCCACCATCTCCGGCGTATAACGGCTGACGTGTTCTTTCAGCTTATTCCACACACACTGCGGATTTTGCAGGGTGTCGTCACGCAGCGCATAGCCGTCTTCACCGAACTGGTAATTCCAGGTGGTTTTGTCGTAACGGCGTTTTTCAGCGTCATAGCCGCTGAATAAACCGTCTTTGAATGTATAATCCTCACGGACCAGTAACGGCGCATTGGTGTAATGGCGCACATACTCGTCGTGGAATTTTCCGTTTTCCATCAGGTACAGGATCACGCCGGAAAGGAACGTAATGTCGGTCCCGGAACGGATAGGGATGTAGTGATCTGCCACGGATGCGGTCCGCGTAAAGCGCGGATCGATAACGATCAGTGTGGCATCATTGTTGTTTTTCGCTTCCATCGCCCAGCGGAAACCGACAGGATGTGCTTCCGCAGCATTCCCGCCCATCACCACAACGACGTTGGCGTTTTTGATATCAACCCAGTGGTTGGTCATGGCACCGCGACCAAATGTCGGAGCAAGACTTGCTACCGTTGGTCCGTGTCAGACACGCGCCTGGTTATCGACTGCCAGCATCCCGAGGGAACGGGTAAATTTCTGGGTTAACATCCCGGTTTCGTTGCTGGCGGCAGAGGCGCAGAGCATCCCGGTGGTCAGCCAGCGGTTTACCGTGGTGCCTTCGCTGTTTTTCTCAATGAAGTTGGCATCACGGTCGGCTTTCATCAGACGGGCGATACGCTCAAAAGCGTCATCCCAGCTGATGCGCTGCCATTTATCCGAGCCCGGCGCGCGGTACTGCGGATAACGCAGACGGCTTTCACTGTGAATATAATCAAGCAGACCGGCACCTTTCGGGCATAACGCCCCGCGGTTGACCGGGTGATCAGGGTCGCCCTCGACGTGGAAAATCGCTGATTTGGCATTCATGGCACCATCACCCATGCTGTAAATCAGTAATCCGCATCCGACGGAGCAATAGGTACAGGTGTTACGGGTCTCTTTTGAACGGAGTAATTTGTATTCCCGGACATTAGACATTGCTACTGACGGCATAAAGCCTAAAGCGGCGGCAGTTGTTCCGGCGAGACCGCCGGCACAAACCTTAAAGAACTGTCTGCGGCTGAAATTCATCGCATCCTCTTTTTTATTTATTTGTAAAAAATCGTGAGGAGAATATCAGCAAAGGTTGAATTTATATTGCCTGAAATCAATGAAAGTGAACTTTGATGTTTAATAATTATCAATTGGGGTTTTTAGTGTTTTGTAAATAATCACAAAGTGGTAGAGAAAATTAAGAATATTGATTCAGATCAATTAAAAAAATAAGCGTCCGGAGAAAAAAGAAAAATAAGTCAAATTTCACCGGCGGCACATAATAAGATTATATTTGTTAAAAAACAATTTAAAAATGGCGGATATCCGAATCATCATTTTTAAAATGGGAAGGGGATTGCCCCATCTGTTTTTTAAACATAATTGAGAATGCCCCCGCACTGTTGTAACCCAGCTCATACGCCACTTCGGTAATCGATTTTCCGGACAGAATATGAGACAGCGAGTTCAGAAGACACGCCTGCTGCCGCCATTCTGAAAATGACATCCCGGTCTGGGTGCGGAAAAAACGGCTGAAAGAGCGCTCGCTTTTGTGCAGCTGTTCCGCCCATTCCCCCGGTTGTGAGGTGATAACCGGTTTGCGCATAAACTCACGGCACAGACGACCGAGCTTCTCATCACGCGGGATCGGCGCGAAAAACGGCAGCGGGGGCATACGCGCCAGCTCGCAGAGGATCAGCTGCATCAGCACACCGTCACGCCCCTGAATATCATATTCCGCCGGGATATCCACCGCCTCCAGCAGCAGCTGGCGCAGCAGCGGGGAGACACTCACAACCTCACAACTGACGGTGTGGCGCGGCTTTGCTGCCGGTTCGATATACAGACTGCGCGTGCTGACATTCAGCATCCGGGTTTCATGAGCGACCTGTTCCGGGATCCACACCCCGCAGGATGGCGGGATCACCCATTCACCGTCTGCGGTACTGACTTCAATCAGCCCGGTGGCCGGATATAAAAACTGTGCCCGGCGGTGAGCGTGGTATTCCAGCAGGGTATCGGGCAGATAATCGGTGCCGAGCGCAATGACATCCCGCGCGATATTATCCACGCTTTTTAACGGAATATTTCTCATGAGTGCTGTGCTCCGTATCTGACTGAAAGTAAAAACCGGCGGGTGTTATATCAGATCCCGCCACCGCAAAACAGGGCTTTTGTGACAATAACAGACGCGGATGCCACATCTGTATTATTACGGTAACAAACATAAAACGTTCAGTTAACAGTAACCGGAAACAGGCCGGAATTCAAATGTCGTTGTCTGATTTGCGCATGGCGGCAATATATTAATCCATTACTATTTTGCTGCCGCCATTCTGTTTATACAGATTTTAATTATTTCCGGTTATTAAGCGATTACCGGTGGCGTGAAGTTATTTCCGGTCATTTAAAATTAAATAATATTTATTATTTCCTGATGTTTTAAATACCGCACTTTGTTTCTCACCCGGGGTAAATCCATTATGAGTCATCAATCCGGCCACGATAATGAAAAATCCGGCGCTCCCGGCGAAATAAGCCGCCGCCGCTTTATACAGGTCAGTTCTGTATTATCTGCAGTGCCGTTTCTGGCATCCGAAAGTATTGCATCAGCGCCGGCCGATCCGGCACATATTCCGGTTCATCAGACGGATGACGGCGTGCGCATTGTACCGACCTGCAGTAGTTTTGACTGCGGCGGGAAATGTGATATCCGCGCTCATATCAAAGACGGAAAAGCTATCCGCATCACAACCCGGCCGGATGCGGAACTGAATGAAGAGATGCCGATCATGCGGGCCTGTGTGCGCGGACGCGGCTACCGGAAATTTATTTATCATCCTGATCGCCTGAAATATCCGATGAAGCGGGTCGGTAAGCGCGGTGAGGGACGTTTTGAACGCATCAGCTGGGAAGAAGCCACCAGCCTGATTGCCGCCGAATGGCAGCGCATCAGTGACAAATACGGCCCGGCGTCGCGCTTTGTCAGCCTGAGTACCGGCGTGACCGGCGGGATTTTTTCCGGTGCAAATATGCTGCGCCGCCTGTTTAACCTGACCGGCGGCTTTCTGGAAAACTATCATTCCGTCAGTAACGGCAACACCATGGCGGCCACGCCCTATACCTACGGCACGGCGGCCAGCGGCAGCACACTCGATACCCTGGAAAATACGCCGCTGGTGATCCTGTGGGGACATAACCCGAACGAAACGATTTTCGGGCACAGTAACCACTATTTCCAGAAGATGAAAAAAAACGGCACCAAATTTATTGTCGTTGATCCGCGCTATTCCGATACCGCCTCTTCGCTGGCGGATCAGTGGATCCCGCTGCTGCCGACCACCGACAACGCCATGATGGATGCGATGATGTATGTCATCGTGACAGAAAATCTGCACGATCAGGCGTTTATTGATAAATACACCCTGGGTTTCAGTGAAGGCCAGATGCCGGAAGGCGTGGCGGATAATGAATCTCTGGTGGCGTATCTGACCGGCCGCAAAGACGGCATGGCCAAAACCCCGGAATGGGCAGAGAAAATCACCAAAGTCCCGGCGGACACTATCCGTCAGCTGGCGCGTGAATATGCCACAACCAAACCGGCGGTACTGATGCAGGGCTGGGGACCGCAGCGTCATATCTGCGGTGAGCGCAGTGCGCGCGGGGCCACGCTGCTGGCAACCATCACCGGAAATGTCGGTGTGCGCGGTGGCTGGGCAGCGGGTTACGGCATGGCGCTGAATCCGGAACTGCGTAAAACCATCGCCGGACCGAAGCTGTTTGATAACCCGGTCAAAGCCAAAATCAACATTACCAACCAGGTGCAGGCGTGTGAGGACAAAAGGCTGGTCACGCCGGAGAACGGACTGAAAAATGCAGACAAACTCGACACTGAAATCAAAATGATTTTCTCGATGGCGGGTAACTACATGACCAACCAGAACACCGATATTCTTCATGCCGCAAGCGTGCTGGAGGATGAATCGAAAGTCGAATTTATCGTCTGCAGTGACCTCTATCTCACCCCGAGTGCGAAATATGCTGACCTGCTGCTGCCGGAAACCAGTTTTCTGGAACGCTGGAATATCGGCGGTACCTGGAGTTACGGCGATTATCTTATCCTGTCTGAAAAAGCTATTGAGCCGGAATTTGAACGCCGTACTGATTATGACTGGCTGTGCGAAGTGGCAGAGAAACTGGGTGTCCGTGATGCTTTCACCGAAGGTCATGAAACGGATCGCGACTGGATAGAGTTTCTCGTCAATGACGCGGCACAGAAGCGCCCGGAAGATAACATTCCCTCATTTGCTGAGCTGCTGGTCAAACGCCGCCATTTATTAACGCATCGTCCGCATACGCAGAACGTTGCGTTTGAGCAGAACATTCAGGATCCGGAAAACAACCCGTTCCCGACCCCGTCCGGCAAAATCGAGATTTTCTCCAAACGCCTGTATGACATGCACAATCCGGAGATCCCGGCGCTGTCTCATTATGTTCCGGCAACAGAGGGGCCGGAAGACAGTCTGACCGCGAAATACCCGTTACAGCTGATTACCTGGAAAGGGCGCAACCGTGCTAACTCCACACAGTTTGCCAACCCGTGGTTACAGGAAGTGCAGCGCCAGGAGTTGTGGATCAACCCGGCGGATGCGGCTGATCGCGGCATCAGTGACGGTGAGAAAGTGAAAGTGCATAACGATCGCGGTATCACCATGATCGCGGTGAAAATCACACCGCGCATTATGCCGGGCGTGGTGGCATTACAGGCCGGCGCCTGGTGGCAGCCGGACAGCAACGGTATTGATCAGGGCGGATGTGCCAACGTGCTCACCTCGTCACGCAGTACCGCGCTCGCCCACGGCAACGCGCACCAGACACTATTAGTTGAGGTGGAAAAAGCATGAGCAAATTCATTGTTTATCCGGCAGTCAGTGACAAACAGTTAGGTTTCTATATTGATTCCGCCCGCTGCTCCGGCTGCAAGGCGTGTCAGGTGGCGTGTAAGGACAAAAATAATCTTGATGCCGGCCGCCGCTTCCGCCGCGTGTATGAAATGACCGGCGGCGGCTACAGCCGCAATAAAAACGGTGCGCTGATTAATAACGTGTTCGCCTATACGCTCTCCATCTCCTGTAACCACTGCAAAGATCCGATTTGCGTGCGCAACTGCCCGACAACCGCAATGCATAAACGCGAAGGGGACGGCATTGTGATGGTCAATACCGATAAATGTGTCGGCTGCGGTGCCTGTGCGTGGTCGTGTCCGTACGGCGCACCGCAGATGAATCCGGAAACGAAACAGATGTCGAAATGCGATTTCTGTATTGATCTTCAGCAGAAAGGTGAGCAGCCGGTATGTGTCAGCACCTGTCCGCTCGGGGCGATTCAGTTCGGGCCAATTGAGGAACTGCGGGCGAAATACGGCTCACTCGATTACGTGACCGGACTGCCGGATCCGTCAATCACGCATCCGAATCTGGTGATCAACCCGCATCAGGGCGCAAATTTTGATGACATGAACAGTGAGAGAAAAGAAAAATGAATGAGTGGTCACTTTTAATTTTCACTTACATGATGAATGCGGCGGCGGGGCTGTGCGTTGTGAGCGGGGTGTTTGCCGTGCATCTCAGCCGCTGCCTCCCGGCGGACAGTTTTAAGCGCTTTATGATGCTGACGATTTTTATTATCTGCACCATTGCGGGGGCAGGCTCGGTCGCGTCAATTACTCACCTCGGTGTGCCGCTCAATGCACCGAATGCCGTTAATAATGTGTTCAGTGCCTGGCTCAGCCGTGAAGTGGTGGTAACGGCCGCGTTTGTCGGTGCGCTCGGTGTCAGTTTTCTCTGGTTGTGGAAGACAGGAAAATTCTCTTTCCTGTTATACGGCGGCGCAATGGCTGTCGGGCTGGCTGATATTTTTTGTATGGCGTCGATTTACCGTTACACCTCGATTCTGACCTGGAATGATATCAACACCTATCTGATGTTTTACGGCACAACACTGACACTCGGTGCCGTCCTGTTTGTGCTGGTGGTGATGGTGATCCGGAAAGCCGGACACCGGGCCGGGATTACACTGCCTGCAGATGCACTGTCATTATCACAGCTGTGGCTGCTGTGGGGAGTGATGGCGGTAAGTCTGATCGGACGCCTGCTGTATCAGCCATTTTATGCGCATTACCTGACCCGCACGCAACTGACACACAAATCAGTCACATTCCCGCTGTCACCTATTGAAGCGTATGACAGTATTGCCGGGCTGCGGATTGGTGTCTGGGTTGCGGCGGTGATTGGTGTGGCACTCTGCGGTATCTCTCTGGTGCGGGCACAGAAAAAAACACACAGCGGCTTACCGGTCTGCGCCGGGTTTATCAGCGGCTGTCTGCTGACTATCGCGGCAGAGTTTATGCTGCGTTATGTGTTCTATTACATTCATATCTGACGGGGGATGTGATGAGTAAAACAGCTCACTATGCGGCCGCGTTTAACGTGCTGGGGATCTGCTATCTGTTCCCGCCGGATGATGACAGCAACCGGGCCGCTATGCGTCTGTTTACCCTGCCGGGATTTGCACAGCAGTGGCCGTGTGAGGTGGATAATACACTGTGTTCACAACTGAGCCGCACGGCGGGTGAGAGCGCGGAGGTACTGAAATCCGCATGGCAGTCTCTGTTTGCCGGGCCGGGAGCGTTACCGGCTCCGCCTTGGGGCTCAGTGTATCTGGATGCGGAGGGATTGCTGCAGGGGGATTCGACCCTTGCGCTGAGCGCATTCTTAAAACAGGAGCGGCTGAAACTGAATACCCCGTATCCGGAACCGGCTGACCATATCGGGCTGATTTTATTCCAGGCGGCGGTACTTGCATCCGAAATGCGGAGCGCGGCGGTGAACACACTGCTCAGTCAGCATCTGATGAACTGGCTGCCGCGTTATGCGCAGCGGCTGGATACACACGGACACAGTCCGTTTTATTCGGCTCTGACTGGGCTGGCGCTGACCACCGTGCAATCATTTATAAAAGCATAATATTCACAGTTATCGGTTTGATTACATTGCCCGTATCTTGTACGCCTCTTTCTCCGGAGGCGTATTTTTTTTATCTGTTGTATTACGTATTTCTTTCTAAGCCGGATTCCCGGTTAACCGTGTGTCACTGTTAATTTCGCTTTCGGGTGCTATTATTCTTATGATTTCGAAAATGTAAAACTTTTATCATGATGATTGCTTTTAACGGATAAGGAATATTCAAAATGGCATGGAAATACGATGTTGCAACACGGGCATTTTCACTGAACGGCGTGCATCAGTTTTATGCGGAATACGCTGGTGCACAAGGGTACAAAAATGATTCTGCTTATGAGTGCAGAGCGAATCAGGGACCACTGCCGCGCGGAACATATACCATCGGCGCGCCTTTTACCCACAGCACTGCCGGAGCTTATACTCTGAGATTAACCCCCGCAGCAGGTAATGATATGTGCGGACGGGCAGGATTCCTGATCCACGGAGACAGTATCAGTAATCCGGGAACTGCATCCACCGGCTGTATTGTGCTGATAAGATCCCGCAGAGAAAAAATTGCGGAAAGTGGTGATACGGAGCTGATTGTCGAATGAAACTGAAATATTTATCGCCGCTGCTGTTATCACTGGTCAGTGCGCCGTTGTTTGCCGCACCGGATATTGTCGGTGAATGCAGCAAACCCGGCCGCTCGGTTGACCGGGAGATGCAGATAGTGATGGAGCATACGCTTCACATTGATATGAAACAGATTGATGAAAGCAAAACCAGAACAGAAATTCTGTCTGCTCAACCAGCCGGGGAATTGCTGATTTCTCAGCTTGCGCAGGAAACCTATGATTCCCTGACAGATAAATCCAAAAGCTCACCGGAATCCTATAAAAAACTGTTTTCTGTTAATCCGCCGTATAATCTGGTTTTGCGGATCACGTATGTGAATAAAGATAATAAGAAGAATATCTTTATCGCCTCCGGACTGGCTGACAAAGATGAGTGCTCGGTTCATTTTAACGGCTGGCTGACAGAGCAGCGGGAATTCTGAGGCCGTCATAAACAAAAACGCCCGGACAGATGCCGGGCGTGACTGGTTATGCGGGTATTACAGCTCCGAGAAAGCGTAAGCGGCCGCATCAATGGTTTTGCGGATATCTTCGTCGCTGTGCGCGACAGACATAAATCCGGCCTCAAAGGCGGATGGCGCCAGGTAAATACCCTGTTGCAGCATCAGGTGGAAGAATTTCTTAAAGCGCTCAACGTCGCAGTTCATCACATCCTGATAGCAGGTGACTGCCGGGGCATCGGTAAAGAACAGGCCGAACATCCCGCCGACATGGTTAACCACAAACGGAATACCCGCTTCACGGGCTTTTTCGCACAGACCGTCTGCCAGCATATCCGTCAGTTCGGTCAGGCGCTGATGCACACCCGGCTGGGCGATTTCATGTAAGCAGGCAAGACCTGCCGCCATCGCGATCGGGTTACCGGACAGCGTTCCTGCCTGATAAACCGGGCCGGTCGGAGCGAGTTTTTCCATGATTTCACCGCGGCCGCCGAAGGCACCCACCGGCATCCCGCCGCCGATAATTTTCCCCAGACAGGTCAGATCCGGCTCAACATCATAATGCGCCTGAGCACCGCCGAGGGCGACACGGAAGCCGGTCATCACTTCATCGATAATCAGCAGCGCACCGAACTCATCACACAGGGTGCGCAGGCCCGGCAGGAAATCCGCTGACGGCGGTATACAGTTCATATTCCCGGCGACCGGCTCGACAATGATACAGGCGATATCGTGCGGATGTTTTTCAAACGCCTCACGGACAGAGCTCAGGTCATTGTAGGTGCAGGTCAGTGTGTGTCTGGCAAAATCTGCCGGCACACCCGGTGAGTTCGGCTGGCCGATGGTCAGTGCGCCGGAACCGGCTTTCACCAGCAGGCAGTCAGCGTGTCCGTGATAGCAGCCTTCAAATTTGATGATTTTATCGCGGGCGGTGTAGCCGCGTGCCAGACGAATCGCACTCATGGTCGCTTCGGTACCGGAGTTCACCATGCGCACCATATCCATGGACGGCACCAGTTCGGTGACAAATTTCGCCATTTCCACTTCGTCGGCAGTCGGTGCACCGAAACTCAGCCCTTTTTCCACCGCTTTGATGACGGCGGTGCGGATGGCCGGGTGATTATGCCCCAGCACCATCGGCCCCCAGGAGCCGACATAGTCGATATAGGCTTTGCCGTCGACATCATAAATATAGGCCCCGTTGGCGCGCTCGATAAACAGCGGCGTACCGCCGACACCGTTAAAGGCACGAACCGGTGAGTTCACACCACCCGGGATAAAATGTTGTGCTTCAGTATAGAGATTTTCAGAACGGCTCATGCAGGACTCCTGTCAGTCGGTGAGCGGGAAATTGCGGCTATTGTAAAGGAGAGCGGCGGTGAATCCAACTTATCGCATTATCCTCATGATAACTATATCCTTATTAATAGTGTGGACACTGTGCTTTCTGTGTGACGAAACTTGAACGATTGCCGGAGGTGGTGGATAATCAGCAGTAGTGTCCGGAAGCGGTCAGCTTCTGCGTGTGTTTACTGGTCGCGGCCAGTCTGGAGTAATAAATGAGCGATGATTCAGCAATGCCTCTGCAATTTACTGATGCGGCAGCTAAAAAAGTAAAAATCTTAATCGCGGATGAAGAAAATCCGAACCTGCGTCTGCGTGTGTATATCACCGGCGGCGGTTGCAGCGGTTTCCAGTATGGCTTCACGTTTGATGATGCCATCAATGACGGCGACATGACTATCGAAAAAGAAGGCGTGGCGCTGGTGGTTGATCCGATGAGCCTGCAATATCTGGTCGGCGGTTGTGTGGATTATACCGAAGGGCTGGAAGGCTCGCGGTTTATCGTCACCAACCCGAATGCCAAAACAACCTGTGGCTGTGGTTCTTCTTTCAGTATCTGATTTATCCGCAGACAAAAAACGGGCGCCCGGAATGCGCCCGTTTTTTTATTCTGCTTTATCTGTGTTATAACGGATAAATAATAACGGTAAACCCCGTTACCGGCTGATGAAAGGAGCAGGAAATGAAACGGAATATATTGACCGGCATGGCGGTTACCTGTGCGTTGTTATTTCCGGTGATATCACAGGCGGAAACCAAAACCACCAAAGTGTATGTATCTGAAGTTGATGATGTACAGTATGGCTCGGTGGCCGGTTATATTCTGGTGGATTTTAAAGGCAGGAAAGTACTGGAAAAACCGGATGAGTTCAGTGTATATAATGATAATAAAAGTATGCTGATTGCGGCATATACCGGTTATCCGTTCAGCACACATTTCCTGGTGGAAGGGGATATCCGTTATGGCGATTATGATCTTATCCCGGTTCACCATAACTACCGCTACGGCGAAACATTCCGGTTAATGACCAATGAAGGGAAACTGCGGGACTACATCAGATATAAAATTATTAATCTGTGTGACCCGGACGATACCTATACCGGCATGACCGGCGCTAACGGATTAACGGTCAGGTTCACCACGGAAAAACCCTGTGATGTCCAACTGCTGACAGGCGACGATATTAAGTGATATATCGCGCCTGCCGTAACAGTATTATATAACATCCGGTTCAGCGGTTTACCGGTATGATTTTTTCCGGCGGCAGCGGCATTCCGGCACAATCATCATATGTGACGTTATTTTTATCCGGTACAGAACAGTTTTTATGGGTTACATTACCGTCATCATCATAATCGTAAGTCCAGCCGTGTCTCCGGTTATTACGCTCTGACATCATGTATTTTGTCATGCGTTTGTTCACAAAATAAAATCCGTTACTGAGACCGTCTTTATAATCACGAAAATAAGTAATATCTCCGTATTTGTTATATTCAACACTCCGGCCGTCTAATTCATCGTTCTTGTAGTGCTCTTTTTTAGCCAGGATATTGTCGGTATAGTATTCAGCATCGCCGTGTTTTTTATCATCCTGATACTGTATTTTGCTTCTGACACTGCCGTCTGTATTAAAGGTTATCTGAATACCGTTTTTCATGCCCTGCCGGTAGTCTGTATATCCGCTTACTTTTCCGTCGCCGCAGTTGTAGTCAGTTTCTTTTCCGTCTTTAAGGCCGTTTTTATATTCAGCGGTTAATTTTATTTTTGCTTTATCTTCGGATTTATTATCGTTCTCATCATAGACAACACAGTATTCAGCCGTAGTACCCGTAAAGGGAGCAGGTACTATCTGATAATACAGTTCATCCAAAGATGCGAGTGTATTAACATTAACAGTGTTATCTGATTTCTGATAATAAACCGGCGGAAAATCATCCGGGGTGAGTTTTTTATTTTCCGGGACGGGAGAGAGATAGTCGTTATCATACCACGTTATAGCATAAGGCATTCCCGGCCAGGCATAACGGATAGTCCAGCCATATTGCTTATTACCTTTATAATGCCGGATTTCGGTAATTAAGCCGCTGTGACAATCATAATCAATAGCTTTGCCATTCAGTTCTCCGTCGTGAAATTCATAATAATGCTCTGCATTATCCGTTACAGTTTTCTGGTTGTTTTCGTTGCGGACACAATATTTTACCGCAGATCCGCTAAAGGTCTGATTGGCACGCTGATAAGCAATATCGTCTTTATAGACGATTCTCTGTGAGGGTACGATATTATTGTCCGCTGCCGGTGAGGCAAATACCGTTCCGGCTGTCAGTAACAGCAGCGGGGACAGAAGAATATTGCATTGTTTCATTTTATATCCTTAAAAAAACAGCCTGCCATGTTAATAAACTAAAATAACGGAAAAACGTGTAAGTATAAATCAGATTTATACCGCAATAGTATTATGCGCCGGAAAGCTGAGAGTGATTCCTGTTCCGCTTTCGCCGGTTTGCCGGAAATGTAACAAAATAATGCAGAAAATAATATTTCTGCAGATTTATGTTTTGTGGTCGGCGCTATTCCGGTGGTTTTTTATTTTCAACCGGTTGTGTGTTTTTTCCTGCTTTTATGTTTTGAAATTCCGGTGATTTAACAACGTTTTCTCTTTTTTTGTTTCTGTTTTCCTGCATAAATATAATTGCACAGATAAGCATATCCGTTTAATTACATGACGTGAAAAATAATATTGATCCTGCTCAACATCTTTATATTCCATTCACTTACACTGAAAGTGTAAAAATAATACGACTTTACGGCGCACTATTTTCCGCAGCGTACGTTAAGGAATCTTCCATGATTTACCCGCTGACAGAACAGACCCCGGCCGTACAAAACAACGCTGTATTGCAGCGGTATGTGCTGCGTTATCTGGATATTGAAAAACAGACACAGCAGGCCATCGCACAGTACGGATTGTCTTTTGAATCGCCGTACCGGCGTCAGGCCGAAACGGACGCACTGCGCCGTGAGGTGAAAGCACTGGGCGCGGTTTTTGCCAACAACGGTAAAAGCATCCACAGCCGCTGGCTGTCATCCGCCTGTGTGCAGTGCCGCACCGGTGAGGGCAGTTACACCACGTTTTTATCCCTGAAATGTCACCGTGACTGCTATTTCTGCTTCAATCCGAATCAGGAAAATTACGACGGTTTTCAGCATGAGATACGGGATGCCATTGGTGAGGTGAATGCGATTGCCGCAGAAGGGTATCCGCTCACCCATATTGCCCTGACTGGCGGCGAGCCGCTGCTGTTTCGTCAGGAGAGTATCCGCTTTTTTGAAACGGTACAGGCGAAACTGCCCGGCGTTCATACCCGGCTGTACACCGCCGGAGATCCGCTGGATCGCAATACCGCGCTGGCACTGGCGGAAGCCGGTCTGAAAGAGGTGCGTTTCAGTATCAAAATTGATGATCCGCCGGAGAAAATTGAAAAGGTTCTCAGCCGGATAGCGCTGGCTCGGGAGATTTTCCCGGATGTGATGGTGGAAATGCCGGTGATCCCGGGCAGTGAGGAGCAGATGTATGACCTGCTGCTGAAGCTGGATGCTATCGGCGTGGACGGCATCAATCTGCTGGAATTCTGTTTCCCGCTGACCAACAGCCCCGCCTATCAGGAACGGGGCTTTGCCCTGAAAAATCCCCCTTATGAAGTCTATTACAACTACTGGTACGCAGGCGGTCTGGCAGTGGCAGACAGCGAGCTGGCCTGTCTGCGGGTGCTGAAATTTGCCCTCGGAAATCAGCTTTCCGTTGGTGTGCATTACTGCTCGCTGGAAAACAAACACACCGGCCAGGTGTATCAGAGCAATGCGTTTCTCAGTGCGGAGCCGTATTACCTGTTTTCTTCCCGTGATTACTTTTTCAAAAGCGCCAAGGTGTTCGGTGAGGACTGTGCTGCCGTCGCGGCAGCATTGCGTAAGGCGGGTGTCCCGTTTCGTGAGGATCTCCTGCACGGTTTTTTACAATTCAGTCCTGAATCGATTATGCGCCTGACAGACATCCCTGAACTGCCTGTTCTGCTGACATCCCACATTGCGGAAGCCGATGAGCAGGGCAATCCCCTGATTAAAGAAGTGCGGGTGGAATTCACCACGCCCGCTGAATTTTCGCCCGACGATATCCACGGAGGTATGTGTGAACAGTGATAACCGGGATCCGGATTATCTGTATGCGCGTCAGTTTGCTTATGACGTCCTGCGCCGTCTGCTGACGGACGAACCGACAGCGGAACTGCTGGTTTATCTGCGTGATGAGGGGCTGTCACTGTTTCCGGCAGATGATGCACTCCCCGCCATGCAGAGTGCGCTCGATGCCATGCAGGATGATCTGAACACCCGCATGCTTAAACGCGGTGCCGCCGATTTTGAGGCGCTGCACTGGGATTTTACGCGCCTGTTTATCGGGCCGGAATCGCCGCCTGCACCGCCGTGGGAGTCAGTTTATGTCTCTCGCGATAAACTGCTGTTTCAGGAAAGTACCCTGAATGTGAAAACCTTTTATCAGCAAAACGGTTTTCATCTGCCGGAAACGGAGTATGAGGCGGCGGACCATATCGGCTATGAGCTTGATTTCCTCTGGAAACTGAGTGAACAGGCGTCACAGGAGCTTGACCGGGAACAGGCGATGTGTGAGCGCATTACTGCGCCGCTGGCCGTTTCTTCTGACTTTATGCAGGCACATCTGCTGGCGTTTATCACGCCGTTTTGCCGTGAACTGAATAATCACGCGGAGACCGCGTTTTATCGTCAGCTCAGCACACTTCTGGAAGTCTTTGTCCGGAGTGATTATAAGAAAATCAATGAATTAATAAACTTACAATAATAATTTAAAAACCTGATGATGAGGTAAGAGCAATGTCAGACAGACAGAAAACCGGCGTAACCCGCCGTTCATTTCTGAAATGGACGTCGGCGGCATCCGCCATGGCGGCACTGCCGTTAAGCAGACAACTTCACGCGGCCACTCCGGCACCGGCACAGACCACCCCGGCGGCAGCGCCTGCCGCCAAAGGGCAGTGGAAACCTGTCGCCTGCTGGCATAACTGCGGCGGGCGCTGTGTTAACAAAGCACTGGTGGCCGATGGTGTGGTGGTCAGACAAAAAACCGATGATGTGGTGGCGGATTCCCCTGACTTCCCGCAGCAGCGCGGGTGTCTGCGCGGCCGTTCCCAGCGCAAACAGGTGTTCGGGGCCGATCGCCTGAAATACCCGATGAAACGCAAAAACTGGGCACCGGGCGGCGGGGACAAAACCCTGCGCGGACGTGACCAGTGGGTACGTATCAGCTGGGACGAGGCACTGGATATTGTGGCCTCCGAAACCAAACGTATCACCGGACAATACGGCAATGAATCCCTCTGGGTTACCGGCGGTAACGGTACGGATTTCCAGAGTGTGTTCTCCGCCGCCGGGGGCTTTACCGGTGACTGGGGCACCACCTCCTGGGGCGCATGGTTTGAAACCCCGGCCCATCTGGGCCTGCTGGAAGGGTTCTACACCTTCGGCACCAATGACCGTTTTGATATGCGCAACTCGCAGCTGATTGTGATGTGGGGCGCGAACCCGGCGTGGTCCAGCCCGGGCAGCCCGACTTATAACTATTATCAGGCGAAAAAAGCCGGGGCACGTTTTATCAGTATCGACCCGAGCTATACCGCCACCGCAGAGCTGATGGATGCGGACTGGTATCCGATCAACCCGGGGACAGACCACGCGCTGGCACTGGGGATTATGCATGCACTGCTGGAGATGGACAGCCCGGAAAATCCGCTGATCGATTGGGAATTCCTGCGCCGCTGCACCGTCGGTTTTGATGAGAGCAATATGCCGGCAGGGGCGGATCCGAAGAAAAACTTTAAGGATTATCTGCTCGGCACCTACACCGGCAAGCCAACCACGCCGGAATGGGCGGCGGACATCTGCGGTATTTCCGCATCGGACATCCGCTCGCTGGCGCGTCAGATCGGCGGCACACAGCGCGTGGCGCTGTTAACCGGCTGGGCACCGGCGCGTATTCATAACGGTGAGGGATGGGTTCAGGCATTCTCAACACTCGGATTTATGACCGGGCACATGGGCCGTCCGGGCCGCATGACCGGTGCGTGTTGTCACTATGCCGCCGGGAACAACGGTACCCGTCTGGTGATGGCCGGAGCGAACGGCTTACCGGCAGTGAAAAACCCGGTCACTCTGAAAATCAACCACAACGAACTGAACCGTGCCCTGCTGGAGAAAAAATTCCGTCAGCGCGGCGTGGGGGATGTGGATGCTAATATTCAGATGATTTTCCATCCGTTTAACGCCACTTTACAGACCCGCGCCAACATTATGCAGGGAATTGAGGCTTACCGCAGCGGCGTGGAATTTATCGCGACCGCAGCCTATGTCCCGCATACCTGTGCGAAATATTCCGATGTGATCCTGCCGGTGACAACCGAGTGGGAGCGCGAGGGAACCATTCTTAACCCGAGTAACCGTGAAGTCATCATTGCTGCGGTGAATGTGACTCAGCCGCTGTATGAAGCGAAAAGCGACCAGTGGATCGCCAAAGAGCTGGGTAAACGTCTGGGTGTCAATGTGGATGAGATCTTCCCGATCTCCGAAAAACAGCAGTTCTTCAATAAACTCAACGGTGCAACCATCATTACTGAGGATGGTGTTACCAAAGCACCACTGTTTACCATCACTCAGGCCGATATTGATGAGTGGCAGGTGACCGGCACACCACAGGAAGGGCGCATCACCCTGAATGAATTCCTGACCAAAGGGAAGTATCAGGTGGAGCGCACCCCGGATGATAATTACGGCTATATCGCGTATGAGGACTTTATCCGCGATCCGGCGGCGAATCCGCGTCCGACACCGAGCGGTAAGTTTGAAATTTACTGCGAAACTCTGGTGGAGAAAGCGAAAGAGTGCGGCTGGACAGAATTACCGCCGATCGCCGAATACATCCCGTCCGCCAGCGGCTATGAAGCCAGCTTTAAAGATTTCAGCAAAAAAGAGAAAGGGGATTATCCGTTCCAGGTTTATAACCCGCACTATCTGCGCCGTTCACACAGTACCCTGGATAACGTGCCGTGGCTGCGCGAGCAGTGGCCGAGCCCGATCTACATTAATGCCTCCGATGCCAGACGTCTGGATATTAAACAGGGCGAAACCGTCCTTGTGACCAGTCCGCAGGGCAAAATTCTGCGTCCTGCGCTGGTAACCCAGACGATGAAACCGGGTGTGGTTGCACTGCCGCACGGCAGCTGGACCAATGTGGATGAAACCACCGGGATTGATATGGCCGGGGCGGATAACACCCTGACCATTCAGGTACCGACCGGACTGGGCACCTCCGGGTGGAACACGATGCTGTGTAATATCGAAAAATGGCACGGTGAGCAATTAACTGACGATGCGCGTCTGCCGCAGCGGATTATCGGATAAGGGGCACAGACATGGATAATCAAGTTGGATTTTATATAAATGTCGCCGCCTGCATCGGGTGCAAAACCTGTGTTGTGGCGTGCAAGGATAAGAACGATCTCGAGGTCGGGCGTAATTTCCGCCGTGTGTATGATATCGAGGCCGGGGAATATCCGCGCCCGCGCCGCTGGCATCTCTCCATTGCCTGTAACCATTGTGACGATCCGCAGTGCGTCAGCCATTGCCCGACAACCGCGATGCATAAGCGGGAAGAGGACGGGGTGGTGCTGGTGGATCATGATAAGTGTGTGGGCTGCCGTTACTGTACCTGGGCCTGTCCGTATGAAGCACCGCAGTTTGATCCGGCGATCGGCATGATGACCAAGTGTGATACCTGTCTGGATCTGCGGGAGCAGGGCGGTAATCCGATGTGTGTGGATTCCTGTCCGATGCGCGCCATTGAGTTCGGCCTTATCAGCGAACTGCGCAAAAAATACGGCACCAATGCCGATATCGGCGGTCTGCCGAGCTCATCTATTACCCGGCCGAACCTGGTTGTCGGCACCAAAGGATAAGGAGAATTATCATGCATGAACTGCCTCTTGTTATATTCACCTTATTTATGCAGGCTTCGGTCGGCTGTCTGGTGATCACGTTACTTTGTTATTTCCGTCTGTTCGGCTGCACAGACGCCCGCACCGGGATGAAATGGGTGCGTGTTCCGCTGGTTGCTTCTTTCCTGCTGGGCTGTGTCGGCTTACTGGGTTCTCTGTTCCATATGGGGAATCCGTTCCATATGTTTTACACCATGCTGCACGTCTCGACCTCGTGGATGAGCCGTGAAGTCTGGGCGACCGCCATTTATATGGCGCTGCTGTTCTTCAGTGTCGCGCTGCTGCTGTTAAAACAGAAGGTGAACGGCTTCCTGCTGCTGTTAAGTGCGGCAGCGGGACTGGTGTATATGTATGCGATGTCCGCTCTGTATGCGAATACCCTGTTTAACCTGTGGGGCGGACTGTTTACCTATGCCGGATTCTTCGGCACGGTGCTGCTGACCGGCGGGATGATCGCTGGTCTGCTGCTGGTGACAGCGCTGGGCTTTGCCCGTGAGGATGTGCTGATTCAGCGTGTGGTGAAAATTTCCCTCGCTGCCGGTGTGGCCGGACTGCTGCTGATGCTGCTGGGCGCATTGTCACTGCTCGGTAATATCGGTGAGCCAATTTACGCCGGGATGACACCGCGAGCCATGCCGGAAGGGCTGCTGAACCTGAATATCATCCGCGTGGTGCTGATCGGGCTGGGGATGTTCTTTGCCGGTCGTCTGCTGTGTCAGAAAAACGAACAGGTCACTAACGGCACACTGATGATGGCTCTGGCGGCCATCTGTGTATTTGCCGGTGAAGCGGTTGGTCGTGTGGTGTTCTTCTCACTCGGCGCGTAATACGCTGTATGAAACAAAAAATCCGGACGCTCTCACGTCCGGATTTTTTATCAGCGGGTCAGAATCACATCCCCTAAGATATTGTCTTTCAGCAGGCCGCCGTTTTTCGCCTGGAACAGCACAAAATCAATATCCCGCGCCTGATAGCGCTCACGCAGAATGGTGGTGATCTCTTTGATCGCCTTACCCTGCAGTAATCCGTCAATCATCATCGCCAGCAGCAGCGACTGGTCACTGTAGGTCAGCGGATTGAGCGATCCCATAACCCGGTTGAGATAGTGATCAAAGACCGGCAGCGGGTTTTCCGGGTGTTCGCGGTTCAGTTTAATCTGCACGTCGATCACGGTATTAAAATCAATACCATAATGAGCAATCCGGTCACGCAGATCATTGACATAGCGATCGATATCATCGGAATAGAGTGTGCTGATGGTGCCGCCGAATGTAAACAGCGTCATGCCGTTCAGGCGCTGCAGAATATACAGGGCAATATAAAGATTGTAGCGTGACGGGATCAGCAGACAATTATCAATCCACCAGACCAGCACATGATGCGGGCTGATGCTGTCATCAATATATTTGACCGGCGGATAGATCATTATTTCTGTATCACTTAATTCACCGAGGTGCGTCTGGATCAGATTATCCACCTGACGCCACTCCAGTCCGCCGCTGCCGCAGCCGAGTACCGGAATTGCCACGGATTTCAGCCCCTGTTTTTTAATCAGGGCTTTCAGTTCACGCAGGCCACTTTCGATAAATTCATAACCGGAAGGAGAATCCCATTTATTCCGGGTCGGGAAATTAATAATTTTACGGCCGTGTTCATCAGTCACTGATAACTGGCCGGCACCTATTTTCTTTGCATAAAGCTTCATAGGCGCGCGCATTTACCGGATAATCCAGTCTGAACTGATAGGCAATTCCTTTTCCCATAACGCCCTGACAATTAACGGCATTTACCAGCGCCTGAGCATCAGATCTCAGTAAATCACCTTTGAGGTATTTAATCATCGTTACAGTCCGTTTCTTTATTCAGTCTGTAACATTGTCGCCTGCTCCGGCGCTGACGGGTATCGGAATCTTCTCGGGTTTACGGAATAATAATAGTCGCGGAAAAATAAGTAATAATAACAGGAAAGATAAAGCTGAATTAAATACAGAAAATAAAAAAGAGAATATGCCGCATAATAAGCGGCATATTATTAACATGATATATTCATATCAGTTGTTATTTATTTTCTCACATAATTCTTCCGCAGCCTTTAACAGCCGGGGCGTGCCGCGCTGGAACCAGTCGGCATTAATCGTAATCACCGGCACATCAAGCTGCGGAGACCAGAAGCGCTTTACATTCTCCACTTCGCGGTTATCCCCGGAGATAAGGATCATGTCCGGTCTGCGGGTCAGTACCTGCTCGCGGTTGACCTGCGGCCAGGGCACCGGGCTGTCGGCAAACACATTTTTACCGCGGCACAGGGTCACCACTTCACTTTGCAGAGTGGTGCCGGACGCGGTGAAAATCGGGTTCTGACCGAACTGGAGAAAAATCAGTTTCTCCGGTTTATCACCGTAGCGGGTTTTCAGGGCGTCAATCCCGTGGCGCATATCTGAAGCCGCTTTTTCCGCCAGTGCCGGTTGCGGGCTGTAAGGCGCGAGGCGATCCAGATCATCCGCAATTTCATCAAGATTGCGCGGATCGAAATACTCGACTTTGATCCCGAGATGCTCCAGCTGACTCAGCGGGCGCTGCGGGTTGCCGCCGCGCCAGGCCATGATCAGATCCGGTTTCAGGGCGATAATCCGCTCAAGGTTCAGTCCCTGCCAGCTGGACACCTGCTCGATATTTTTCGCTTCCGGCGGGTAATCTGCGTTAGCGCTGACGCCGACCAGGTTGTCCCCCAGACCGGCGGCATACGCCATCTCCGCCAGTGACGGAGAGAGCGCGATCACCCGCTGTGCCGCTGCCTGTGCCCCGCAGGCGGCCAGCAGAAGCAGCAGCCCGGCGAGGCGCAATGACGGTTTTATCATTTCAGTGAATCAATATTGGCGAGGATTTCCGCCACCATCAGAGATGACTGCTTTGCTGCCAGCGGCAGAAACTCATCAAAACTGAGGTGCGAGGCTTTATCCGCCACATCAGAGATAGCGCGGACCACCACAAACGGTACCTGATACTGATGGCAGACATGGCCGATGGCCGCACATTCCATCTCCACTGCGATTACTGACGGGAAGGTGGCCCGGATACGCGCCAGCGGCTCTGCGCCGTTGATAAAGGCATCACCGCTGCAAATCAGGCCGCGCACCGCGTTCAGACCGAGGGTCTGAATGCATTTTTCAGTCAGTGCGATAAGACAGGCATCAGCAATAAAGGCCGGCGGGCATTGTGCCATCTGGCCCGGTTCATAACCGAATGCAGTCACATCCGCATCGTGATAACGGACTTCCGAGGAGACAACAATATCGCCGACATTCAGATGCGGGGCGAGGCCACCGGCAGAACCGGTATTAATCACCACATCCGGTTTGCACAGCTCCAGCAGCAGAGTGGTACCGATCGCTGCGGCGACTTTGCCGATACCGGATTTGAGCAGCGCGACATCAACACCGTTAATCTGACCGGTATAGATTTCGCAGCCGCCGTGGCGGAGGGTCTGCATGTTGGTAATCTGATCACGCAGCAGGGTTACTTCCTGCTCCATCGCACCTATGATACCGACTTTCATTATGTCATACTCCCTGAATAGAAATTGAACTGCATAATAACGGATTAGCAACAGTTTATCACCGAATCCCGGCGGGTGGTGTCTTTTCCCGTGCGGATAAGAAGACGGAGGCGACGTGCCGGTTATTGATTTTAAAAAGAAGCTGAATTTTCACCGCCAGTTTGGTGCTTCTGCGGAAGAATCTGCACAAGAGTTTCTGGTGAATCAGGCATTTGAAAGTGATCGCGGCCGTATTATCAATTCTGCCGCTGTCCGTCGTCTGCAACAGAAAACTCAGGTGTTTCCGCTGGAGCAGAATTCCGCCGTCCGCAGTCGTCTCACACACTCCCTGGAAGTGCAGCAGGTCGGGCGTTATATCGCCAAAACGATCCTCAGTCAGCTGAAACAAGCACAAAAACTGGAAGAATACGGCCTGGATGAGCGTACGGATGCGTTTGAAAGTGTGGTTGAAATGGCGTGTCTGATGCATGACATCGGCAACCCGCCGTTCGGGCATTTCGGGGAGGCGGCGATTCAGAAATGGTTCAGTAATCTGCTGGGCGAGCCGCAGACCGGAGATGAGGATAACTGTCAGATTGCCGCACTGCGCCTGACCGGCTCACCGCAGGCGGATCATCTGCGCCGTCAGCTGCGTCGTGATTTGTGCCTGTTTGAGGGCAATGCCCAGGGAATGCGGATGGCACACCATCTGCTGAAACTGAATCTGACATTTGCCCAGATAGGCAGTGTGCTGAAATATACCCGTCCCGCCTGGCAGCTGGAGCCGGTGCCGGAGGAATTCGATTATCTCACCAAAAAACCGGGCTATTACTGGTCTGAAAATACCCTGATTCAGCGGCTGCGTGATGAATTACAGCTCGGTGAGTTCTGCCGTTTTCCGCTCAGTTATATTATGGAAGCGGCGGATGATATTTCGTATTGCATTGCTGACCTGGATGATGCGGTGGAGAAAGGTATTCTGACCCCGGATACCCTGGTGACCTATCTGCGCCAGGAGTGGCAGGCGCTGGAAGGCTCTGCGGATTCCGCGCTGTTCCGGGATACCGTTGAGCAGGCGTATCAGTCACTTACCCGCAGTCAGCACCGCAGCCCGCAGGATCAGTTTTTTATGTATCTGCGGGTTTATATCACCAATAAACTGGTGCCGTACACCGCGCAGCGTTTTATAGATAATCTGCCTGCCGTGTTTGCGGGTACTTACAATCAGGCGCTGCTGGAAGATAAAAGTGAAGAGCACCGTCTGCTGAAAACCCTGAAGCGGGTCGCGTTTAAATATGTGTTTACCCATCACGAAGTGGAAGAGCTGGAATTACAGGGATTCCGGATCATCAACGGCCTGCTGGATTTTTACCGGCCGCTGTTAATGATGCCGCAGGCGGATTTCGCCGATCTGGTCCGTGAAAACTTCCACAAACACTATTTTATCGAAACGCGGCTGTTACATAAGCTGTCACGCAAGCAGCGGGCGGCCTACGGGGAAGCCGTTGCCGCACTGGCCGATAAACCGCAGGAAGAGCAGACCATCCTGGAATTTTATTACCGCGCCCGGCTGATTCAGGATTATATCAGCGGTATGACCGACCATTACGCTTACGAAGAATTCCGGCGTTTCACCGTTTGTCAGTAAGCTGCTGATTAATGGCAGCACTTTCGCACAAATGACCTGACAATTCCGGTTCAATATTACCGGAATTGTTGCTACGATTAATCCGCAGGTGTTGCTGAAATAGATTCACTGTATTCGGTGGCGGATATCTGTTATTTAAGGAAGGAATATAAAAACGATTTGCTGTGTAAATGTTAATAAATATAAAACAAATCGTTATTATTTTTTTATTTATTATATGTACATCATATTGTTGCAGCCTGAATGCGTTTCAGGGGCTATACCGTCGCACCAAAAGTATTAACCGGGATTACATCACGTATGCAAAAAGAGTATCGGGTCGGGATTGAATTTGAATATTGGCTGACACAGTACCGGAATAAAAGTGCCGCCGGTATTAAATCCTTTGACAATATTACCCTGTCAGAGCTGGCACCTGCACTGAATAACCGCCCGGGGATGGATGATGCCTCGCTGCATAAGGGTGATGCGGGTATTAAAGCCGGTTACTGGTATGTTGAGGGCGATGAGCGGTTTTCACCGGAAGGCAAACTCATTGCCCAGGTTATCAAAGGAATCGAAATCCGCACGCCACCGGCAAAGTCGGTGACAGCGGCACTGGATTCCCTGCAGATTATTGAAGCGCAGCTGAGTGAACGTCTGAAAGCGTGCGGGCTGGGGCTGGCAATCAGTGCTTATCATCCGGTTTCGCCGCGCTATCAGTTTAATCCGCCGCTGAATGCATGGGAAAAAGCGTTCCGTGAGGAGCACGCTGCTTTCCGCCACGCGGATCTGGTAATGCAGACCTGCGGGCCGGATATCAATATTTCCGTGCCGGAAATGAGTGACGCCCGTGTTGTGCACGCGGTTGAAAAACTGACGTTCTTTGCACCGTACCTGGTGGCGCTTTCGCTGAACGGTCCGCTGGAAAACGGGCAGTTATGGGGCGGTTTATCCCGCCGTACCGCACTGCGCAGTTGTCACCGTCCGGCCTGTAAAGGGTTCCTGACCAACTCGGCGGTGTATCCGCATGACTTTATTTATCCGGCACGTAACGAGGGTGAGCACGGTCGGATTGAATTCAAAGCGTTCGATGCGGTTCCGGACCCGGCGCTGATGGGCGCATTCTGTGCGTGGATCCTCGGGCTGGTGCTGGATGACACCATTTCCTTTAATTACAGCGTGCAGCCGGACGCCCGCTTTAATGCGATTGCCCGCGAGCCGTTTGCCGACCTGACTGTTTCCACGGTGGTTGAGACACTGCTTATCGCCGCCCGGCGCGCGCTGGAGCAGCATGGCCTGCTGAATGAAGCGGCGCGGCTGCAGTTACTCAGTGAACGTCTGGCAAACAGAATGACCCCGGCGGATGAAATGATCACCCGTTTCCTGATCAGCGGGGAGTTAATGCATTTCGGCGGATTGTGGCCGGAGCAGGATGCATAACGCTGTCATATCAGGATACATTTTTATTGCCGGTAACAATAAACCGTTATTTTTTAAATAACGGTTTTTTTTGTGCCAAAAAAATCAGCACCGGTAAGTTCATGTAAATTTATTATTTATCAGTGGCTGATATTGCGTATTATTCAGCGGGTGGTGCGGTATCAGGCATTATAAATAATGAAACCGGCAGCACTGATGTGTAACGATAAATATCATTTATCCTTTTAACAAATAGTGCTGAGGCGCTATCCGGCAGTATGGTATAATCAGCGCCACGCATTTTTTACCGGTTCATGACGTGTTATTTGCAGTGTATCCGAAGAATCCGTTGGTCAATACGCTGCTTTATGGGAAAATCACCGGCCTCACAGACAACGTTTTTTATCATTATGGCGCAATTTTATTCTCAGCCCCGTCAGACCCCGCGGCAGTCCCGGACTGTCACTGTCACCGCTGACTCTCTCGATGCCCTCGGGCAGGGCATTGCCCGCCTTCAGGGAAAAACTGTTTTTATCCCGGATCTGATGCCGGGTGAGTCCGCACAGGTCAGGCTGACGGAAGAAAAGCGTCACTATGCCAAAGGCAGTGTGGTGAAACGCCTGTCTGATAACCCGGTACGCCGTAAACCGGCCTGCCGTCATTTCGGGCAGTGCGGCGGCTGCCAGCAGCAGCATATTCCGGTTGCCATGCAGCGGGAAACCAAAGCGGCGTATCTCGCGTATCTGCTGACCCGCGAAACGGGTGAGGCGTGCGGTGAGGTTCCTGTTCTGAGCGGAGAAGAGTACGGCTACCGCCGCCGGGCGCGGCTGGCGCTGGTGTATTCCCCGAAAACAAAACAGCTGACCATGGGATTCCGTCAGGCGCAGAGCAAATCAACGGTTGCTGTCACACAGTGTCCGGTGCTGGTTCCGCGTCTGGAGGCATTACTGGTACCCTTACAGCGCTGTCTGTCGTCTCTGGCCGCCGCACCGGAACTCGGTCACGCGGAACTGGCGGATACCGAAAGCGGACCGCTGCTGGTACTGCGTCATCTGGCACCGCTCAGTGATGCGGATTTATCCGCACTGACGGCGTTTTGTGCTGAACACAATACCGCGCTTTATCTGCAGGGCAGTGCCGGTGCTCCGCCTGTGGCAGTTTGTGCGCCGCATCCTCCGCATTACGCGGTAGCCGGGTTAAAATTACAGTTCAGTCCGCAGGATTTTATCCAGGTGAACAGTGTCCTGAATGAGCTGATGGTGGCACAGGCGCTGAACTGGTTGGAGCTGACAAAACACGATCGCGTGTTAGATCTCTTCTGCGGGATGGGTAATTTTACGCTGCCGGTGGCGGAACGCGCCGGTGAGGTTGTCGGGGTGGAAGGCGTGGATGCGCTGGTCCGCACGGCACGGGAGAATGCCCGTCTCAATAATCTGGCGAATGCCGCATTTTATCACGCGGATTTGTCGCAGGATATTACCGGGGAGCCGTGGGCGGCTTCCGGGTTTAACAAAGTATTACTGGATCCGGCGCGTGCCGGGGCGGCTGAGATTATGCCGCATATTGTTGCGCTTTCCCCTGAGCGCATCGTTTATGTTTCCTGTAATCCCACAACACTTGCAAGGGATAGTCAGGTTCTGCATGGTGCCGGGTATCACCGGAATGCTGTCCGTATGCTGGATATGTTTCCGCAAACCGGCCATTTGGAGTCGATGGTGCTTTTCACAAAGACACCACCGGTCAGTCAGTAGGGAGAATGTATGGTCGCGGTAAGAAGTGCGCATTTAACACCGGCCGGTGAGTTTGACCCGGCACACTGGATTAACAGCCTCGGGCTGCATAACCCGGTGACGGGTGAAAAACTGGAAGAGGTCTGGCATTACTGTCATCAGAAGGTTGATGGACATCAGGATGCGGCGCTGTTGCTCGGGCGCGGTATTGAGATGGTGGAGATTTTATCCACCCTCAGTATGGATCTCGACAGTCTGCGCGCAGCGTTGCTTTTTCCGCTGGCCGAAGCGGAGATCCTCGGAGAGGAAGAGATAAGCGAAGCCTTTGGTCCCGCTATCTGGCTGCTGGTCAAAGGTGTGATGGATATGGATGCTATCCGTCAGCTGAAAGCCACCCATAATGACGAAACCAGTTCGGTGCAGGTGGATAACATCCGCCGTATGCTGCTCTCCATGGTGGAAGATTTCCGCTGCGTGGTTATCAAGCTGGCAGAACGGATAGCCCATCTGCGCGAAGTGAAAGATGCCGGTGAGGACGAGCGCGTTCTGGCCGCCAAAGAGTGTTTCAATATTTATGCCCCGCTGGCGAACCGCCTCGGGATCGGGCAACTGAAATGGGAGCTGGAGGATTACTGCTTCCGTTATCTGCACCCGGATGACTACAAACGCATTGCCAGCCTGCTGCATGAGCGCCGTCTTGACCGCGAAGAGTATATTGATAACTTTGTCACGACCCTGCGCAACGACATGAAAGAAGAGGGCATTCAGGCCGAGATCTACGGACGGCCGAAGCATATCTACAGTATCTGGCGCAAGATGCAGAAAAAATCGCTCTCCTTTGATGAGCTGTTTGATGTCCGTGCCGTGCGGATTGTGGTGGAGCGTCTTCAGGACTGCTACGCCGCGCTGGGGATTGTTCATACCCATTTCCGTCATCTGCCGGATGAGTTTGATGACTATGTGGCGAACCCGAAACCGAACGGCTATCAGTCGATTCATACCGTGGTACTGGGGCCGGCGGGTAAAACCCTGGAGATTCAGATCCGCACCCGGCAGATGCATGAGGATGCGGAACTCGGCGTTGCCGCGCACTGGAAATACAAAGAAGGTACCGCAGGCGGCGGCAAAACCGGCAGTTACGAAAACCGTATTGCCTGGCTGCGTAAACTGATCGCGTGGCAGGAAGAGATGGCCGATTCCGGCGAAATGCTGGATGAGGTGCGCAGTCAGGTGTTTGATGACCGCGTTTATGTCTTTACCCCGAAAGGGGATGTGGTGGATTTACCGGCCGGCTCCACGCCGCTGGACTTTGCTTATCATATCCACAGCGATGTGGGTCACCGCTGCATCGGCGCGAAAATCGGCGGCCGTATTGTGCCGTTCAGTTACCAGTTGCAGATGGGCGATCAGATTGAAGTGATCACCCAGAAACAGCCGAACCCGAGCCGTGACTGGCTGAACCCGAACCTGGGGTATGTCACCACCAGCCGCGGACGTGCCAAGATCCATAACTGGTTCCGTAAACAGGATCGCGATAAAAATATTATCGCCGGGCGGCAGATGCTGGACAACGAACTGGCCGCGCAGGATATCAGCCTGAAAGAGGCGGAAAAACTGCTGATCGCCCGTTATAACGTTCACTCGCTGGATGAAGTGCTGGCCGGTATTGGTGTGGGTGATATCCGCATCAACCAGCTGTCGAACTACCTGCAAAGCAAACTGAACAAGCCGACTGCGGAAGAAGCCGATCGCGAGGCTCTGAAAACCCTGGAAAAAGCCCCGCCGGCCAAACCGGCACCGGCTCACCAGAGCAGCGGCCGTATTGTGGTTGAGGGCGTCGGTAACCTGATGCATCACATCGCCCGCTGCTGCCAGCCGATTCCGGGGGATGATATCATCGGCTTTATCACCAAAGGCCGGGGAATTTCCATCCACCGCGCTGATTGTGAGCAACTGGCGGAATTGCAGGAGCAGGCACCTGAGCGTCTGGTGGAAGCGGTCTGGAGTGCGAGTTACTCCAGCGGCTATTCCCTGGTGGTGCGGGTGGTGGCGAATGACCGCAGCGGCCTGCTGCGCGATATCACCACCATTCTGGCCAACGAGAAAGTGAATGTTCTCGGGGTGCGCAGCCACAGTGATGTAAAACAGCAGATTGCCACCATTGATATGGACATGGAAATCTACAATATCCAGACCCTCAGCCGTGTGCTGGCAAAACTGAACCAGCTGCCGGATGTGATTGAGGCAAAACGTCACACTCAGTAAAACGGCCGGAAATCGGTTACACTGAAAAGCAGACTCCGGTCTGCTTTTTTTATCACTCCCGGAAATCATATTCAGGAATTAATCACATGTCTGTATCAGTTGAACGCCTGCTGGCGATCATGTCGCAGTTACGCGACCCGGAAAACGGCTGTCCGTGGGACAAAGCGCAAACCTATGCCACTATCGCCCCTTACACCCTGGAAGAGACCTATGAGGTTCTGGACGCGATTGAGCGGGCAGATTTTGACGATCTGAAAGGTGAGTTAGGTGACTTATTATTTCAGGTGGTGTTTTACGCGCAGATGGCGAAAGAAGAAGGGCGTTTTGATTTTGAGGATATCGCCGCCGCCGTCAGTGACAAACTGACCCGCCGTCATCCGCATATTTTTGCCCGTGAGCAGGGGATCGGTGCGGATGCGGCCATTTCCGGCTGGGAGCAGCGAAAAAGTGCCGAACGCGCTGAAAAATCACAGTATTCCCTGCTGGATGATATCCCGGCAACACTGCCGGCCCTGATGCGCGCCTATAAAATCCAGAAACGCTGTGCGTCTGCCGGGTTTGACTGGGACACACTTCCGCCGGTGCTCGGCAAAGTGTATGAGGAACTGGATGAGGTGATGGAGGAAGTGAATCAGCCGCAGGTGAATGATGAGCGCGTGGCCGAAGAGCTGGGCGATTTGCTGTTTGCGGTGGTTAATTTCTCCCGTCATCTGGGACATAAACCGGAAATGGTGTTACAAAAAGCCTGCCGTAAGTTTGAGAACCGTTTTCGTCAGGTGGAGAGCGATATTGCCGCCCGCGGACTGACCATGGAATCAGCAACACTTGATGAAATGGAGAAAAGTTGGCAGGATGTTAAATCCCGTGAGGGGTAAGCTTAATGCTTTCAGCTAATGATTTTACCGGAGAATGAAAAGTTTTTTATAAAATGTAAGACGTTGATTAGTTAGTGTAAAAAGGCGGTTTTTACCGCCCCGGGAGCGACGGATAACCGAAAAGAGGTGACGAGATTATTTGTCGCCAAAATAAGGTTAGGGTATACTATTTTCCCGTCCTGTTATATCCATCATCTATTACACCTAAACTTTCAGGTTCAGCATGAAAACTAATTATATTTTTGTGACCGGCGGGGTCGTATCCTCTCTGGGTAAAGGCATTGCCGCAGCCTCTTTAGCGGCTATACTCGAAGCCCGTGGACTCAATGTCACCATGATGAAACTGGATCCGTACATCAACGTCGATCCGGGAACCATGAGCCCGACCCAACACGGGGAAGTTTTCGTCACCAACGACGGCGCTGAAACTGATCTCGACTTAGGTCACTACGAGCGCTTCATCCGCACCAAAATGACCCGCCGCAATAACTTCACCACCGGACGTGTTTACTCTGAAGTTCTGCGCAAAGAGCGCCGCGGCGACTATCTCGGTGCCACTATTCAGGTTATCCCGCACATCACCAACGAAATCAAAGACCGTATCATCCGTGGCGGTGAAGGTCATGACGTGGTGCTGGTGGAAGTCGGCGGGACTGTCGGTGATATCGAATCACTGCCGTTCCTGGAAGCTATCCGTCAGATGGCGGCGGAAGTCGGCCGTGAACACACCTTATATCTGCATTTGACTTTGGTTCCGTATTTAGCGGCTGCCGGTGAAGTAAAAACCAAGCCGACTCAGCACTCAGTGAAAGAATTATTATCCATCGGTATTCAGCCGGATGTGCTGATTTGCCGTTCAGACAGAGTGATTCCTGCTAACGAACGCGCCAAAATCGCGCTTTTCTGTAACGTTCCTGAAAAAGCAGTGATCAGTCTGAAAGACGTAGATTCCATTTATAAAATCCCCGGCCTCTTGAAATCCCAGGGATTAGATGATTATATCTGTAAACGATTCAGCATTAATGCTCCTGAGGCAGATCTCTCCGAATGGGAGCAGGTGATTTATGAGGAAGCCAATCCGTCAGGTGAAGTTACCATCGGGATGGTCGGCAAATATGTTGAACTGCCGGATGCCTATAAATCCGTTATCGAAGCACTGAAACACGGCGGCCTGAAAAACCGCGTCACTGTGAACATCAAACTGATTGATTCTCAGGATGTGGAAACCCGCGGTACAGAACTGTTACAGGGTCTGGATGCGATTCTGGTGCCGGGCGGCTTCGGTTCCCGTGGTGTGGAAGGCAAGATTATGACTGCCCGCTATGCCCGCGAGAACAACATTCCATATCTGGGCATTTGCCTGGGGATGCAGGTGGCACTGATTGACTTTGCCCGTAACCTGGCCGGTATGGAAGACGCGAACTCCACGGAATTTGATGCTGATTGTAAGTACCCGGTCGTTGCGCTTATCACTGAATGGCGCGACGAAGACGGCAATATTGAAGTCCGCAGCGAAGAGAGCGATCTCGGCGGTACAATGCGTGTCGGCGGTCAGTTATGCCACCTGACGAACAATTCCCTGGTTCGCCGGTTGTACGGCAAAGATGCGATTACTGAACGTCACCGTCATCGTTATGAAGTGAACAACATGTTACTGAAGCGTCTTGAAGATGCAGGTCTGCTGGTTGCGGGCCGTTCAGTGGACAACAAACTGGTGGAAATCATCGAGAACCCTAACCATCCGTGGTTTGTGGCCTGTCAGTTCCATCCGGAGTTCACCTCTACCCCGCGTGATGGTCATCCGCTGTTTGCAGGTTTTGTCAAGGCAGCCTCTGATAACCAGAAAGGTCTGCTAAAATAAGATGTGAGGTGAGTGACCGGCCGTAAGTGCCGGTTACTTATCTGAAAATTTAACTTGTACTGAGGAAAACCTAATGTCCAAAATCGTTAAAGTGATCGGCCGTGAAATCATCGACTCCCGCGGTAACCCTACTGTAGAAGCTGAAGTACACCTGGAAGGCGGTTTTGTGGGTATGGCGGCTGCTCCGTCAGGCGCATCTACCGGTTCCCGTGAAGCGCTGGAACTGCGTGACGGTGATAAATCACGTTTCCTGGGTAAAGGTGTTCTGAAGGCAGTCGGCGCGGTAAATGGTCCGATCGCACAGGCGCTGCTGGGTCAGGATGCCAAAGATCAGGCAAAAGTTGACCAGATCATGATCGACCTGGATGGCACTGAAAACAAATCCAACTTCGGTGCAAACGCGATTCTGGCTGTGTCTCTGGCAAACGCCAAAGCCGCTGCCGCATCAAAAGGTTTACCTCTGTACGCACACATCGCAGAACTGAACGGCACTCCGGGCAAATACTCTATGCCGCTGCCGATGATGAACATCCTGAACGGTGGTGAGCACGCTGATAACAACGTGGACATTCAGGAATTCATGATCCAGCCTGTCGGTGCGCCTTCTCTGAAAGAAGCTGTCCGCATGGGTTCTGAAATCTTCCATCACCTGGCAAAAGTGCTGAAAGCGAAAGGCATGAACACCGCTGTGGGTGATGAGGGTGGTTATGCACCAAACCTGGGCTCTAACGCAGAAGCGCTGGCTGATATCAAAGAAGCTGTTAAAGCAGCAGGCTATGAGTTAGGCAAAGACGTTACCCTGGCGATGGACTGTGCAGCATCTGAGTTCTACAACAAAGAAACCGGTATGTATGAACTGAAAGGCGAAGGCCGTACCTTTACCTCTCAGGAATTCACTCACTACCTGGAAGAGCTGACCAAAGAGTATCCGATCGTCTCTATCGAAGATGGTCTGGACGAATCTGACTGGGATGGTTTCGCGTATCAGACTAAAGTCATGGGCGATAAAATCCAGCTGGTCGGTGATGACCTGTTTGTGACCAATACCAAGATCCTGAAAGAAGGTATCGAAAAAGGTATCGTTAACTCCATTCTGATTAAATTCAACCAGATCGGTTCACTGACCGAAACACTGGCTGCTATCAAAATGGCGAAAGACGCCGGTTACACTGCCGTTATCTCTCACCGTTCCGGTGAAACCGAAGATGCCACGATTGCCGACCTGGCTGTCGGTACCGCAGCAGGCCAGATCAAAACCGGTTCTATGAGCCGTTCTGACCGTGTTGCCAAGTACAACCAGCTGATCCGTATCGAAGAAGCGCTGGGCGAACGTGCTCCGTTCCACGGCCGCAAAGAGATCAAAGGTCAGTAATTGTTACTGTAAATGTTAAAAAAGGTGTGTCCGGCGGACACACCTTTTTTTATGTCCGCGTTATCTTATCTTACGAATATTTCCCCGCTTTTTATCCGTTCCCTCAATGACTAAAACTGGTTATTTACCATGCTATGACAAGTTTTTTTACTTATTCTGTTGCCTCAGATCGCAAAACGGACGATTTGTGATGTATTTTGTCATTAATACTTTTTATATTTCACATGAAGATAAATTATTTAACATTTTTATCATTCACGCAAAAACGCCGGTTATTAAACTATGACAGCAATCGGTTTCGTGAATACTTTTTCATCCTACTGAGGGAATTATCATGGACGCTTCAGAAACGCTCACCCAATCCACCGGGCTGGGTTCTTTTAATACAAAGGGACTCATCATACTGGCTCTGGACATCGTGGTGCTGATACTGCTGCTGAAATACCTGCCCTACAGCGACAAAGAGAACGCCGGGCTGGCGCTGATGGTGTTCGTCGCTGTTTTATGGCTGACTGAGGCGATTCATGTCACGCTGACCGCGTTACTGATCCCGATTCTGGCCGTGTTTCTCGGATTACTGGGCGCAGGTAAGGCATTACAGTCTTTTGCCAGTCCGACTATTTTCCTGTTCTTCGGCGGTTTTGCGCTGGCGACGGCGTTGCATATTCAGGGACTGGATCGCCTGATTGCCAACCGCCTGCTGCTGATTGCCCGTGGTCGTTTATGGGCGGCAGTGATTCTGCTGTTCAGTGTGACCGGTGCGCTGTCCATGTGGATCAGTAACACCGCAACCGCCGCAATGATGTTACCGTTGGTGCTGGGTATTCTGGGGAACCTCGATATCCGTCATGACCGTAACACGTTCGTGTTTATGCTGCTGGGCGTGGCGTACAGCGCCAGTATCGGCGGCCTGGGAACCATGGTCGGCAGCCCGCCGAACATTATTGCCGCAAACCAGCTGGGAATGGACTTCTTCACCTGGATGAAATACGGCATACCGATGGTACTGATCCTGATGCCGATTATGTTCGGTATTATGTACCTGATGTTACGTCCGAAGCTCGGTGCCCGCTTTGAAATTGAAGTGGAACAGGTTCAGTGGACACCAAAACGTCTGCTGACACTCGGTATTTTTGGTCTGACCGTTATCTGCTGGATCGGCAGTGCACCGCTGAGTGATCTGCTGGGTAAAATTAAAGATTTCGATACCATTATCGCCCTGAGTGCAGCTGCCCTGATTGGTATTACCGGGGTGGCCAGCTGGTCACAGATTCAGAACAACACTGAGTGGGGCGTTCTGTTCCTGTTTGGTGGTGGTCTGACACTGAGTATGATCCTGAAAGATTCCGGTGCCAGTGAAGTGATGGCGGACTGGATGAAAACCTCCTTTGGTAACAGCAGCTGGCTGGTGATTATTATCGCTGTCACCACCTTTATTATTGTGCTGACTGAGTTCACCAGTAACACCGCGAGTGCCGCACTGCTGGTACCTATCTTTGCCGGTGTGGCAGAAGGGCTGGGGATGCCGGTAATGGCGCTGACCATGATTATCGGTATCGGTGCATCCTGTGCCTTTATGCTGCCGGTGGCGACACCGCCGAATGCGATAGTGTTCGGGACCGGGTTTATCAAACAGTCTGAGATGGTGCGGGTCGGTGGTGTGCTGAATATCGCCTGTATTATTGTTATCTCGGCCTTCGCCTGGTTGTTCTGGATATAACAGCACCGCTGACGATAAACACAAAAATAAAGCATATAACAGAAAACCCGCTGATTTATCAGCGGGTTTTTTTATACCGGCAGGAAAGAAGGCGGGGGGCGACACTGATACCGCTGAGAAGGGGAGGTACAGCCGGAAAGACATTCAGGTATCACCGGATATAAAAAAGCCCTGCATCATGCAGGGCTTCAGATAAAGCGTGGTGATTCAGTGATTATCAGCCGCGTTTATTGGCAACATAAACCGTTAACTCAATACCCGGATGCAAGTCCTTCATTTTGACTTTACTGTTCCAGGACATCAGCTCTTTCAGTGTCACACCATGGCGCTGCGCAATACTGTAGTAAGAATCACCCTGACGCACTTTATACTTCGCCAGACGCATAGCATTTTTGGTTGCGGCTTTAGATGGTTTCACCACCGGGCTGCCTTTTACCTGCAATGTCTGTCCCGGTTTCAGAACCGCGGCGCTTTTCAGTCCGTTCAGCTTTTTCAGCTCGGCGACGGTCATCTTATGGCGGTTGGCAATGGCGTAGAATGAATCGCCACTTTTCACTTTGTACTTCGCGGCCTGCGCACGGCCTGCCGGTGAACTCAGCTGTTCAGTACGCTGATTGTTTCTCGTGACCGCTGTGCGGATATCATTAAGTACCGCGTCATCAGATAACGCGCTCATCAGCTGGTCGACTTTGGTTTTCGGCAGCATCAGATAGTGAGGACCGGCCGGTGAGGTTACACCGCGTTTCAGGCTCGGGTTGTAATCTTTCAGTCTGGAAACCGGCATATCCAGCAACTGTGCCGCGACATCCAGGGAAATCTGCTGACCGATATTCACCCGTGCCAGGGCGCGCTCTGCATCCGGTACCGGTAAATTCACACCGTTACGGTCACTGTTGCGGATAACATTACTCAGGGCAAAAATACGCGGCACATAATCCATGGTCTCTTTCGGCAGGGATAATGACCAGTAATCCGTTGGTTTTCCGGCGGCAGCATTCGCTTCCATCGCGCGCAGCACACGGCCTTCGCCACTGTTATACGCGGCCAGGGTCAGTGCCCAGTCTCCGCCGAACATATTATTCAGGCGCTCCAGTAAATCCAGTGCGGCAGTGGTGGAGGCTGCCACATCGCGGCGGTCATCAACCCACTGGTTTTGGTTCAGCCCGCTTGCTTTGCCGGTACTCGGGATAATCTGCCATAACCCGGCAGCCTGGGCCGGTGAGGTGGCATGCGGATTAAAAGCACTCTCCACTATGGGCAGCAGAACCAGTTCCATCGGCATGTTACGTTCATCGATTTTACCGATGATCCAGTACATGTAAGGTTCTGCGCGCAGTGTCACATCGTGGAGATAGCTCTTTTTGGCGAGATAAGAAAGTTCTTCGGCGCGGATGCGGTCATTGTCCGGGATGTTCATTTTCATTTCATCACGGATATAACCCCAGATATCATCTTCGGGACTGACGGAGGATGCCTTTGCTGCGTTCATCTGCTGAGCAGTCAGTAAAAAGCCGTTACCGGAAGGATAATGAGGTTTCTGTGCAGTTTTCTGCGGCGCAGTCTGACACCCCGCCAGCAAAATTGCGGCGGCAAGGAGTGTAGCTTTGATTTTCATGTTGGCGGAATCAGCATTATTATTCTTCAGTCTGTAGGTTTTGCAATCATACTGGTGTTATTCCGCCCTGACAACGATTACGGCTAAAATTGATCTTTTTTTGCGCGTAAAGACGTAAAAGTTTCCTCAGCCGTCGCCGTATGTTTACTTACTGATAAATTATGTTGCAGATCAATATTATCACAGTTAAGAAAAACATTAATTTTCCTTTCTGTTTTCAGTGTGACGGGCAGCGTAGCTTCATGATTCTGATGTAATTCTGCAATATATTGCTGATATGCCTGAATATCACGGTTTTCCGGCCAGACAGCGCGCGCAAAGGCGAGGTTAGACTGTGTATATTCATGCGCACAGCAGACCAGCGTCTCATCCGGCAGCGCCGCAAGGCGGCTGACCGAGCGGAACATCTGTGCCGGTGTGCCCTCAAAAATACGACCGCAGCCGCCGGAAAAGAGCGTATCGCCACAAAACAGATAAGGTTCGCAATAATAGGCCACATGACCGAGTGTATGCCCCGGCACTGCCATGACCTGAAATGTCAGCCCGCCGCAGGTGATAGTGTCATTATCCTGCACGCAGTGATTTGCGCCTTTCGGCAGGGTTTCGGCGGGACCGTAAACCGGCAGACCGGGGTAATGTGAAACAATCTCCGCCGTGCCGCCGGTGTGATCCGCATGGTGGTGTGTCAGCAGGATGGCTGAAGGGGTCAGTCCCCGCTCCCGCAGTGTATTCAGTACCGGCTCACTGACGCCGGGATCAACGATGACACAGGTGTGCGCATTATCCCGTAATAGCCAAATGTAGTTATCTGATAACGCGGAAATTCTGATAAGCTCCATAGATACCTCACCTTTCTGAGTGTGAACCAAGGATAAAGCCATGTTTTCTGCACGAGCGACAAAAACTCTGACGATGCCGGACTCGTGGTGCGATATTCCCTGCGGGCGCCGCTTCCGGCAATCGCTGGAAGCACAGCTGGCGCCCTGGTGGCCGAAAATGTTTGGTTTTCATCTGATTAAGATCGGCGCGCTGAGCTGTGAAATTGACAGCAGCAGCTGCATGATCCCGCATCAGGTGAATGTGGCACCGCAGGGTAACACCTTACAGGTATTCGGGGAGGCGGCGCAATTGCCGTTTCTCGACAAATCCGCGGATGTCTGTGTGCTGGCACATAATCTGGGCTACAGCAGTGATCCGCACCGGTTGCTGCGTGAGGCTGACCGTGTCCTGATTGAGGACGGCTGGCTGATTATCAGCGGATTTAACCCGCTGAGCCTGCTGGGGGCACGCAAACTGATCCCGTGGCGTCTGAACCGGGAGCCGCAGTGCAGCCGGATGTTTTCACAGTTCCGTATGCTCGACTGGCTCAGTCTGCTTAATTACGAAATTATGTATCACCGGCTGACCACGCCGATCCCCTGGTGTGATCCGGCAAGTTTCGGCAACCGGCATGCGCGGATTTTCGGCTGTCTGGGGGTGATTGTGGCCCGTAAACGTACGGTGCCGCTGACGTTCACACCGCAGAAGCTGCGCCTGCTGCGGCCGAAACTGAACAATGTGGTGGGCGCGACACGCCAGCAGACGCCGCCGCGCTGTCTGAAACGGCGCTGAGGATTACTCCGTTGCCGGCTGATAACCGGTATCGTCCTGTGACGGAGATTCTGCCGCTGCACGGGCGAGTTCATCACAGCGCTCGTTTTCCGGGTGCCCTGCGTGACCTTTCACCCACTGCCAGTCAATCTGATGGCGGGTGATGGCGGCATCCAGGCGCTGCCACAAATCGACATTCACCACCGGGGATTTATCCGCTTTACGCCAGCCGCGCCGCTTCCAGTTATGGATCCATTGCGTGATGCCCTGGCGGACATACTGGCTGTCAGTGGTCAGCACGATATCACACGGACGTTTGAGGGTTTCCAGCGCCACAATAGCGGCCAGCAGCTCCATCCGGTTATTGGTGGTAAGAAAAAAGCCCTCACTGAGTGCTTTCTCATGGCCTTTATAACGCAGCAGCGCGCCGTAGCCGCCGGGGCCCGGATTTCCGAGGCAGGAGCCGTCGGTGAAAATTTCTACCTTGTCACTCATCTCTGGTAGACTCTTCCTCTGATTGATTGGCAATTACCTGAGTCTGACACAAAACGCCATTATGAGCACTGATATTACACGACAAATTGTTCTCGATACCGAAACCACCGGTATGAACAAACTGGGTGCCCACTACGAGGGGCACAATATTATTGAGATCGGTGCGGTTGAAGTGATCAACCGGCGCCTGACCGGCCGTAACTTCCATCTCTATATCCGGCCTGACCGGCTGGTGGACCCGGAAGCCTTTGGCGTGCACGGGATCAGCGATGAATTCCTGATGGACAAACCGGTTTTTGCCGACATTGCGGATGAATTTATTGAATTTATCCGTGGCGCAGAGCTGGTTATTCATAACGCGCCCTTCGATATCGGCTTTATGGATTATGAATTCCGCAAGCTGAACCGGGGGATCCCGCCGACCGCGGAATTCTGTACCATCACTGACAGCTTAACGCTCGCCAGACAGCTGTTCCCCGGCAAGCGTAATAACCTCGATGCCTTATGTGACCGCTATCAGATAGATAACTCAAAACGTCTGCTGCACGGCGCGTTACTCGATGCCGAGATTTTGTCGGATGTTTATCTGGCAATGACCGGCGGCCAGACATCACTGGCTTTTTCAGCGGATAATGAGAGCAGCGGCGAAGAGAACGTTCAGACTATTCAGCGCGTTACCCGCCCGCAGAGCGGTCTGCGTGTGGTGTATGCCACGGATGAGGAAATTGCCGCGCACGAGGCGCGTCTGGATCTGGCGGAGAAAAAAGGGGCGAACCCGTGCATCTGGCGGAGCTGACTGCCTGCCGCAGTGACTGTGGTGCCTGCTGTACTGCGCCATCCATCTCATCACCGATTCCGGGGATGCCGGACGGTAAACCTGCCAATACCCGCTGCGTTCAGTTATCGGAGCAGAATTTGTGCCTGATTTTCGGCTCATCGCTGCGTCCGGCGGTTTGCAGCGGACTACAGCCCTCGCGGGAAATGTGCGGGGATAGCCGGGATGAGGCCATGATTTATCTGCTTGATCTGGAAAAACAAACCGCGCCCTGAAACCGGATGAGCGCGTTGCGGGAGACCGTGTGTCGTGTGCGGTGACCCGTATAAAACAGTATATTCAGGTGAAAAACTGTGCAATTGCATGGATTTACACAAATCAGGTATTGACGAACGGGAACCGGCATCGTATTATCCGCACCGTTCCCGAAAAGGAACACACGGAGCGGTAGTTCAGTTGGTTAGAATACCTGCCTGTCACGCAGGGGGTCGCGGGTTCGAGTCCCGTCCGTTCCGCCAGATTACAGAAGCCCTGACAGCAATGTCAGGGCTTTTCTGTTTCTGCTGCACAATCGCCCTGTATCATTATCATCCCCCGTTATTACCTCTCTTATCATTTTGATAATGCGTTGTGACCACACTCATACTTTATGTGAATAAATAATGTTCAGGTGCTGGCACATATCTTGCTGTTTGTTTTCCGTAACCGGTTGCGCGGCCGTCACCGCTGTGCCGGTAAAAACAATAAAACCAATCCAGAGGTTGTATTTATGAAAACAAACACCGGGAGTGATGAAGTCAATGAAATGATGCCGATGCGGAAACTGTTTCCGTATGCTGTTCAGCATATTTTTGCCATGTTTACCGGCACTATTGCCGTGCCGATAGTGATTTCCCAGGTTCTGAAATTGTCGCAGGAAGATACCACCCTGCTGATTGCAGCCGCGATTTTTGTCTCCGGCGTGGGGACACTTATCCAGTCACTGAGTATCACCAAATACGTCGGCGTCAGTTTGCCGCTGATCCTCGGCACTTCGTTTGTGGCGATGCCGCCGGTTTTTATTATCGCCTCGCGGTTCGGCGGGGGGCTTGAATCGCTGCCTTATGTCTTCGGCGGAACCCTGGTCTCCGGGGTGCTGCTGTTCTTCCTCGCGCCGTTGTACGGGAAAATTGCTTTCTTATTCAAACCGATAGTCATTGGTTGTTATCTTATAATGCTCGGTGTTTCCCTGTTGCCGGTTTCGTTTTCCGGCATTGTCGGCTATCCGGGGGATGCCTCCTACGGCGACCCGGCCGGTATTTTTCTCGGTGTGCTGACTATCGCGGTAATTGTGCTGTTAAACCGCTTCGGTAAAGGTGCGCTGCGGGAAATGTCGATTCTTATCGGCCTGATCGTGGCAACACTGGTGGCTGTGGTGATGGATATGGTCAATTTCGGCCCGGTGAGCAGTGCCGGGTGGTTTTCGTTTGTCCGTCCCGCCCATTACGGTATCCAGTTTGATCTGACCGCCATTATTCTGATGTTCCTCGGTACCTTTATGGCCACTCTGGATTCTGTCGGTACTTTCTCCACGGTCGGCCGCCTGTGTAACCGCTCTATGGAAGGTAATGCCCTGAACTCCCCGATGCGCGGGGAAGGGGTGGCGGTGACCATTTCCGGGCTGTTTAACTGTACGCCGCTGACCTCTTTTATTAACAATGCGGGGGTGATTATTATTTCCGGTGTGCGCAGCCGTTATGTAACCGCGTGCAGCGGCGTGATCCTGATTATCCTCAGTATTATTCCCAAATTCTCCGCAATTGCGACCATGATCCCCGCTTCGGTTTTCGGTGGTGCGACCCTGGTGATTTTTGCCTTTATTACGGTGGCGGGGATAGACACACTGACAAAATCCGTCGATATGACCAAAATGGGCAATATGATGGTGGTCGGGATTTCGGTCAGTGTCGGGCTGATGTTTAACGGACAGGGGGAAGCGCTTTCTCAGCTGCCGGAAATGCTGCGGATTATTCTTTCCCAGGGCGTGATAGTGACCTTTGTTCTGGCTATCATGCTGAATCTTTTATTCAATTTTGACAGTGTCGTCGGTAAAAAAGAGAAACCGTAATATCTTCGTCTGCCGGTAAGCGGAATTTTTCCGCTGCCGGCAGGAAACTCCCGCCATCCGCCGGATAAGCGCACAGAATGCGGTATTTCCGCTTGCTATTCATCGTGGTAATCGGGTTTAATAGGTCACTTCCGCTGTTGCGCAATACCTGGTGCTAAAACGATTTAGTCAGCGAAAATGCCGCCTGTGCGAAGTATTGTTTCTGTCCTCAGACACGCCTCGCCTGACGTCTCATTGTTGCCTTTTCAGCCCCGACCCTTTGCCTCTGACCGGTGATAAGGATTGCCATCCGTGCGCGGCACTGCGAAAATAGCCTGTATCTGCTTTTTATCCGAACCTGGAGTAGACAATGACCTCTCGTAAAACTCTTGCTAATGCGATTCGTTTCCTGAGCATGGACGCGGTGCAAAAGGCAAATTCCGGACATCCCGGCGCACCAATGGGCATGGCTGATATCGCGGAAGTACTGTGGCGCGACTATCTGAAGCACAACCCGACCAATCCGCACTGGAGTGATCGTGACCGCTTTGTGCTGTCAAACGGCCACGGCTCAATGCTGATTTACAGCCTGCTGCACCTCACCGGCTATGATGTATCGATGGATGACTTAAAAGCCTTCCGTCAGCTGCATTCCAAAACCCCGGGTCACCCTGAATACGGCTACACTCCGGGCGTGGAAACCACCACCGGCCCGTTAGGCCAGGGTATCGCAAACGCAGTCGGTTTTGCTGTTGCGGAACAGACACTGGCGGCGCAGTTCAACCGTCCGGGTCACGATATTGTTGATCATCACACCTACGTCTTTATGGGCGACGGCTGTATGATGGAAGGGATTTCCCACGAGGCCTGTTCTCTGGCCGGTACCCTGAAACTGGGTAAACTGGTTGCCTTCTATGATGACAACGGCATTTCCATTGACGGTAATGTTCAGGGCTGGTTCACTGACGATACCGCCAAACGCTTTGAAGCTTACGGCTGGCACGTCGTGCGCGGCATTGACGGTCACAACCCTGACCAGATCAAAGCAGCCGTTGAAGAAGCCAGAGCGGTTACTGACAAACCATCCCTGCTGATGTGCAAAACCGTTATCGGTTTCGGTTCACCGAAGAAAGCCGGTACTGCAGATGCGCACGGTTCTCCGTTAGGTGATGCGGAAATCGCTGCTACCCGCGAAGCACTGAACTGGCCGTATGCGCCGTTCGAAATCCCGCAGGAAATCTATACTGAGTGGGATGCGAAGAAAACCGGTGCTGCCGCTGAATCTGAGTGGGATGTGAAATTCGCTCACTACGAAAAAGCCTTCCCTGAACTGGCCCGTGAATACCGCCGCCGTGTAAACGGTGAGCTGCCTGCACAGTGGGAAGCGGATGCAAACGCCTTCATTCAGAACCTCCAGGACAACCCGGCCAGCATTGCCAGCCGTAAAGCATCACAAAATGCACTGGAAGCGTTCGGTAAAGTACTGCCAGAATTTATGGGCGGTTCCGCTGACCTGGCACCGAGTAACCTGACCATGTGGTCCGGCTCTGCGCCAATCAATGAAGACAAAGCGGGTAACTACATTCACTACGGCGTGCGCGAGTTCGGCATGTCCGCCATCATGAACGGTATCGCCCTGCACGGCGGTTTCATTCCTTACGGCGCCACCTTCCTGATGTTCGTTGAATATGCCCGTAACGCGGTGCGTATGGCGGCACTGATGAAGATCCGCAGCATCTTCGTTTACACTCACGACTCTATCGGTCTGGGTGAAGACGGTCCGACTCACCAGCCGGTTGAGCAAATCGCCAGCCTGCGTGTGACACCAAACATGAGCACATGGCGTCCGTGTGACCAGGTGGAATCTGCGGTAGCCTGGAAATACGCGATTGAGCGTAAAAACGGCCCGACATCCCTGATCTTCTCCCGTCAGAATCTGGCACAGCAGCCGCGTACCGCGCAGCAGCTGGCTGATATCGAAAAAGGGGCGTATATCCTGAAAGATTGCGCAGGTCAGCCGGAAGTGATCCTGATTGCCACCGGTTCTGAAGTGGAACTGGCCGTGAAAGCATACGAGCAGCTGACAGCCGAAGGCCGTAAAGCGCGTGTGGTTTCCATGCCATCCACCGATGCATTCGACAAACAGGATGCTGCTTACCGTGAATCTGTTCTGCCGTCAGCTGTGACCGCACGAGTTGCTGTCGAAGCGGGTATTGCGGATTACTGGTTCAAATACACCGGTATGCAGGGTGCCATCGTCGGCATGCATTCATTCGGTGAATCTGCACCAGCCGGTCAGCTGTTCAGTGAATTTGGTTTCACTGTTGAAAACGTGGTTTCTCAGGCGAAAGCTCTGCTGAAATAATCTGCTGATACAGATTCTGAAAGCGCATTCCGGTTTTTTTGACCGAATGCGCTTTTTTTATATCTGCTCCTCTGACTGTCTTGCGATCTTTTTTCATTTAGCATAACCTGTCTTTATTGAGCTGAACCGTTTCAGTTTTGAGGGTGTGCTGAATGTGCCGCAGAGGATAAAAAAGATTGCGGTTTCTATGATAAATACCCCGTACAAAAACCCGTGAGTCCGTTATTCTTAGTCCGCTGATAATTTGGCTATTTCTGAGGATACTATGACAATAAAAATTGCAATCAACGGGTTTGGGCGAATCGGGCGGAGTGTGCTGCGGGCGTTGTATGAAACCGGGCGTAACACGCAGATTACCGTTGTTGCTATTAATGAGCTGGCGGATTCCGAAGGTATTGCACACTTACTTCAATATGACACAAGCCACGGACGCTTTTTTAAACCGGTACAGCTGAAAGAAAAAAATGTACTGAAAGTCGGTGATGACACCATCCGCATCCTGCATGAAGCGGATATTCACCAGCTGCCCTGGGCGGAACTGGGTGTGGATGTGGTGCTGGACTGCAGCGGCGTGTACGGCTCCCGTGATGACGGGCTGGCACATATCGCCGGCGGCGCGAAAAAAGTACTGTTTTCCCATCCCGGCGGTAATGACCTGGATGCCACCATTGTCTACGGCGTTAACCATGACACACTGACGGCGCAGGATAAAATTGTATCGAATGCGTCCTGTACCACCAACTGCATCATTCCGGTGATAAAATTACTGGATGAGGGATTCGGCATCGAGTCCGGTACAGTGACCACCATTCACGCGGCGATGAATGACCAGCCGGTGATTGATGCATATCACAGTGATTTGCGGCGCACGCGGGCGGCCGGGCACTCCATCATTCCGGTGGATACCAAACTGGCTGCGGGGATCCGGCGGATTTTCCCGAAATTTGAAGATCATTTTGAGGCGATTTCAGTCCGGGTGCCTACAATTAATGTGACGGCGATTGATTTGAGCGTCACCGTAAAAAGTAATGTCACCACGCAGGATGTAAACCGCCTTCTGCAAAACGCAGCGACGGGGGCATTTCGTGGTATAGTGGACTACACAGAGTTACCGTTAGTCTCGGCGGATTTTAACCATGATCCGCACAGTGCTATCGTTGACGGCACCCAGACCCGCGTCAGCGGACAGCATCTGATAAAAATGCTGGTCTGGTGCGATAACGAATGGGGCTTTGCGAACCGTATGCTGGATACCACTCTGGCAATGGCTGAGGCTGGTTTTCACTGAGGGACGGCGTGCCCCGGCAGAAAATTGAACACAATTTAACTGATAAGAGAATCAACAAGAGGATTCACCATGTCCGTAATTAAGATGACCGATCTGGATCTGGCGGGTAAACGTATTTTTATCCGTGCTGACCTGAACGTTCCTGTCAAAGATGGCAAAGTTACCTCTGATGCACGTATCCGTGCCTCGCTCCCGACAATCGAAGCCGCACTGAAACAGGGTGCCAAAGTCATGGTGACCTCTCACCTCGGCCGTCCGGTTGAAGGGGAATACAACGAAGAGTTTTCACTGAAACCGGTTGTTGATTATCTGGCAGATAAACTGAGCTGCCCGGTGCGCCTGGAAAAAGATTACCTCAACGGTCTGGAACTGAATGCCGGTGAGCTGGTGGTACTGGAAAACGTCCGCTTTAACAAAGGCGAGAAAAAAGACGACGAAACCCTGTCAAAACAGTATGCATCTCTGTGTGATATTTTCGTGATGGATGCATTCGGGACTGCACACCGCGCCCAGGCATCGACTCACGGCGTGGCAAAATTTGCCCCTGTCGCCTGTGCCGGTCCGCTGTTATGGGCGGAACTGGATGCACTCGGCAAAGCGCTGGATAACCCGGCACGCCCGATGGTGGCGATTGTCGGCGGTTCTAAAGTCTCCACCAAACTGACCGTACTGGATTCTCTGTCCAAAATCGCGGATCAGATCATTGTCGGCGGCGGTATCGCCAACACCTTTATCGCAGCGGAAGGGCACAATGTCGGCCGTTCACTGTATGAAGATGACCTGATTCCGGAAGCGAAAAAATTACTCAGCAGCTGTGATATCCCGGTACCGGTTGATGTCCGTGTGGCGACTGAGTTCTCCGAAACCGCAGAAGCGGTGCTGAAATCAGCCAATGACATCAAAGATGACGAGCAGGTTCTGGATATCGGTGATGAATCCGCACTGCACCTGGCTGAAATCCTGAAAAATGCCAAAACTATTCTGTGGAATGGCCCGGTCGGCGTGTTTGAGTTCCCGAACTTCCGTAAAGGAACTGAAATCGTGGCTAACGCCATTGCTGACAGCGACGCATTCTCTATCGCAGGCGGCGGTGATACCCTGGCTGCTATCGATTTATTCGGCATTGCTGACAAAATCTCTTACATCTCTACCGGCGGCGGCGCATTCCTGGAATTCGTCGAAGGCAAAAAACTGCCTGCCGTTGTCATGCTCGAAGAACGTGCAAAACAGTAACAGTCATAATCAGATGACAATAACGGGCGGTGTGAGCTGCCCGTGACAACTTCCGAAAGACCAATACAGGAAATTTGACATGTCTAAAGTTTTTGATTTTGTAAAACCCGGTGTCGTCACTGGCGATGATGTTCAGAAAATCTTTGCGGTAGCCAAAGAGAATAATTTTGCACTGCCAGCGGTAAACTGCGTCGGGACAGACTCGATCAACGCCGTATTGGAAGCGGCGGCTAAAGTCCGTGCGCCTGTTATTGTTCAGTTCTCAAACGGCGGTGCCGCATTTATCGCCGGTAAAGGTTTCAAAGGCGAAGGCCAGCAGTCCGCTGTTCTGGGTGCTATTTCCGGTGCGCATCATGTGCATCAGATGGCGGAACATTACGGCGTACCGGTCATTCTGCACACTGACCACTGCGCGAAGAAATTACTGCCGTGGTTAGACGGCCTGCTGGATGCCGGTGAAAAACACTTTGCCGCAACCGGTAAACCACTGTTCTCTTCTCACATGATCGACCTGTCAGAAGAGTCACTGGAAGAAAACATTGAGATTTGCAGCAAATACCTGACCCGTATGGCGAAAATCGGTATGACCCTGGAAATCGAACTGGGTTGCACCGGTGGTGAGGAAGACGGCGTGGATAACTCCCACCTCGATAACTCCGCGCTGTACACCCAGCCGGAAGATGTGGCGTATGCCTATGAAAAACTGAATGCCATCAGCCCGCGTTTCACTATCGCGGCATCATTCGGTAACGTACACGGTGTATACAAGCCGGGTAACGTGCAGTTAACACCAAAAATTCTGCGTAACTCTCAGGACTACGTCTCTGAGAAATATAACCTGCCGCACAACAGCCTGGATTTCGTTTTCCACGGCGGTTCCGGTTCAACTGCGGAAGAAATCAAAGAAGCAGTGGGTTACGGTGTGGTGAAAATGAATATCGATACCGATACTCAATGGGCGACCTGGGAAGGTATCCTGCACTACTACCAGAAAAATGAAGGTTATCTGCAGGGCCAGCTGGGCAACCCGGAAGGCGAAGACAAGCCGAACAAAAAATACTATGACCCGCGCGTCTGGTTACGTGCCGGTCAGCAGTCTATGATCGAACGTCTGGAAAAAGCATTCAAAGAACTGAACTGCGTTAACGTTCTGTAATTTGTTGCGTGAATAATAAAATCGCCCGCTATTTGCCGGGCGATTTTTTTTACGGATTATTTTTTACGGATTATTTTTTCTGCTGGCTTTCATTTCGCCGGATTATCGATTCAATTAACTCATCGATATGAAGATTGACCAGCATCTCTACCGCGTCACTGCGGGTTTTACCGGAGAGCATAGATAAATGCGCTATTTTCCGGACGGTTGTGCCGGTCAGTGATAGCGAAACCGCCTTCTTCTTCTCTTTATCCAGTGACACTTTCCCGCTGTAATACACCGATTTCTGACCGTTATGGTTTTCCAGCTCTTCGCTCATCTTTTTCAGTGTTTTGCGATCCAGTGTGCCGGAGTCAGTCATTTCATAGGTATGTGAGGCTTTGCGGTAGCGGATTTCCGCTGACCAGGTATCACGTAACTCTTTGAAAGTACGGGTCAGAGTTGCCTCTGAGCAGCGGAGTGTCGCCAGGATTTCATCTGACGGAACCGGTTTTCCGGTACCGAGCAGGGTTGCCAGGGTGAATAAACGAACCTGTCGTGTGCTTAATTGCATAGTCTGGGGACACCTGTATAAAAACAAAGAGACAAAGCCGCTGTTATGCCGGAAACGGCTGTTCCGCATAACAGTTCTATTTAATCAGCTGATCAGGATATATCAAGGCATTCAGATATAATAGTGCAGGATATTCAGTCTGATGATATTTCTGTCCTCAGTTTCACCCGTTTTGTGTTTTAAACGGCTGTCCGTCTGTTTTCCGCTGTGCGATCCCGTACACCCGTGCACGGGCCAGAATGGCAGATGCCCAGCGCCGGTGTGTTGCCGGTTCACACATAGCCCCCTGTGATTTGAATACCGCCTGTGTGGAGTTGAGGATCCGCAGTGCATCCGCGTGTTCATCGGCGGAGACCCGCAGCGCCTGCTCAATCACCGCTACCTGATTCGGGTGGATCGCCGTTTTGCCCACCAGTCCGTGAGCAATATCCAGTGCCAGCTCCCGCGTCATGACATCGTGATCATCAATATGCTCACAGACCGGTGCGGTCATAGCAAAATCGTGCGGGGCAAATACAGAGACCAGCATTTTAATCACATAACCCATCGGGCCGTCATACAGGGTGAGATGGCGCGGGCGGCGCAGGGAGATCACATTCATCAGGTCATTGCCGCCGATACGCAGCGCGATGATTTTGTCATGGCAGGGATGGGATTTAAGTACCTGAGCCAGTTCCCGCATCTGCACCACATCACAGACTTCTTCTGTTTCCAGGGTCGGCATCATACACAGCGGGGTGTTTTTCACCACCTGCCACCAGACCGGCAGCGTTTTTTGTGTGAATTTCGGCAGCACCAGCCCGTCAACGGCACTGAGATCGCAGTGCTCCCGCAGCCACAATCCCATTTCCGGGTGGCGCGGGCGGATAAAGACCAGCGGCCAGTTCTGGTTACCGGCACGCTGTTTTTCCGCTGTCAGCGCGGCCAGGATGCCCTGTAAATTCTCCAGTGCCTGCGGGATATCCGCCTCACTGACCGCATCTTCCAGACAGATAATCAGTGAACGCAACCCGCTGATTTTATTACTGATAATCGCATCCGTGATATCGGTGCGGGTGGCAGGCATATAGAGTGAGGCCCCTAAATTCCACGGGGAGAGACGTCGGGTCATGGTGATACCTTCCTGATAATAGTGACGGCGCGGTACTGCCCGAGGGCATCGCCGGCTTCCGTGATAGTGATCCCTTTCTGACGGGCGAGATAAAGCAGCAATTCCACATCCGGCTCTGTGCAGTCGCGCACAAAGACGTGATCCGGCACCCGGCGCAGGACAGCACGGGTGGCTTCGGCAATGCCGGGTTTGATTCTGTTCAGATCGTTGACGCCGCAGCGTTCAGCCAGTGCGGTGATCACCGCGCGGCTTTTTTTCCGCAGTGCGGTTTTAGTGTCAGGATCCGGAAAGGCTGCAGCCGGAACCGCGGTTTCCTGACGGCGCAGCGCGGCAACAGTATCGGTGAGTGTCCGGCTGCACTCATAAGGTTGTAAATGCTCACAATGCACACAGCCGTGCGGGCCGGTCTCCGACCAGACAGAGCGGGAGATAAGCCCGGAAACCGGCGCCCCCATAATCCCGGAGGGGATCAGCCAGTCATCATCCGCAGCGGAGAGCCAGGCGCATCCGGCAGGATCGGCCAGCACCACCAGACGCGGATCGGCCGGGTAGCCGGGTCTGTCTTTCAGGGAGCGGATCAGTTCACCGGTGATGGCGCCTTTACCTGTCCAGCCGTCAACAAACACAATACCGGCGGTGCCGTGATGGTGTTCGATCCACTCCAGCGCCGCCGTATCAATACCGCGATCGCGGATAATACTGATGCCGTAATGGTGTGAGATTTTTCCCGCATCACGCAGCGCCTGATGCAGCATCACCCCTAACGGCACACCGGCGCGGACCAGGCTGACCAGCACAACCGGCTGATCCGCAAAATAGTCACCCAGTGTGCGGGCGAGGGCGCTTACATCACGCGCCAGGCGTGGTGCGCCTTTTTCCAGTGCGCGGTTAAACAGATCAAGATGCCAGTCCGTGGGAGCGGGCTCCTGGCTGAGCATATCGGAATAGTGTTTCTGTCCGGACTGAATCAGCTGCTCTTTCAGTTCCACCGGGGTCATATCAATGGTGACCGGCCGGAGCAGAAACTGCACATCATCCGGCAGATAACTGCCTGAGAACGGCGGGAAATTATACATCGGATACCTCACTGAAAATCCGGGCGGCGACCGCCTCCGCAAACTGACTGCGGGACGGCATCCCGAACCAGGTACAGTGTTTCATAAAGCGGTAATCACTCAGGCTGTCGCCGAGGCCGATAACCGGAAAGGTGCCGCGCTCTGCCCGTAATAACGCCAGCAGGTGCGTAACAGCACGGCCTTTTTCCACCGGATCCGGCAGCCAGGCGATATTGTTGCTGTTGCGGTGGATGTAAAACCCGTCCGCCGGAAACTGTTTTTCAATCTCTGCGGCAACGGCATACAGTTCCGCTGTGCGGGTACTGTCAGTGTGTTTCATCACCAGATAAACCGGCACATCATCGTATTCATAATTAATACGTGCCCATGCATCAATACCGCGCTCTGCCATCCGCTCAGTACAAAATTGCTGAAGTGACAACAGCCGTTCACGGTAAGGGGCGAGGGCGGCCAGCATCTCAGACTGCCAGCCGGGTTCCGGCGAACCGTCCGGCCGCAGGATCACTGCGCCATGCGTGGTTATCGCATAAGAACTGAACGGGATAGTGACGCGGCGGATTTCCTCCGTACCGCGTGCCGTAACCGGAATGAGATCGGCATGCGCCAGCAGCCAGTCTGTCAGCATCGCCTGTTCTTCCGTCATAAAACTGCGCGGCTGCAATGTGCGGTCAACCGCACCGGCGCGGAACGGCGTAAGTGCCTGCTCCTGCGTCATTTTGCGCTTTGTCTGGAACAGGGTGTCATCCAGATCGGTCAGGATCACCGGTTTAGTCGTCATAAATCACCTCCGTCAGCGGCGCGCAGCGGGCCAGTGCCTGTAATAACTGCGGATCAAACGCCGCCGGATCGGTTTCTGTGCACAGCAGAATGCGGTCAAATGACTGATGTGCCACATTGTAGAGATAATTGGGGATCCCCAGCCCGTAGTTATCCGTGAAGGAAATAACGGATTCAATAGCACCGCCGGGAGCTATCGGGGAGCGGGTCAGGGCGCTGAATTTTACATCCGCTCCGGCCTCCGTCAGTCTTTCCGCCAGCAGGAACGGCTGCCAGACAAACTCCCCGGAGCCGAGCACCAGGATCCGCTCACCGGGTGCTGCCGTCACCGTACTGCCAAAACCGGTATACGGGTCATGCAGGCCGAGCCGTACCCGCGTCAGCGGACGGCGGATTGGCACGGCTCCCGCAGCGCTGACATTCACATCCGGCATCTCCGGCAGGGCCGCATCCGGATCAGCTTCCCAGCGCCAGCTGCCGCTGATCAGAGAGACATGCCGCAACGGCAGCCCGTGCTGAACAGTGGCCGGATCCTCACGCCAGTCCGTCAGTGTGACAGTCACAACCTGTTGTAAATCAGGCAGCTGACCGCTTTCATGCAATGCAGTCAGCAAATTGGTAAACGTATTGCCGGTGGTCGCTTCATCATCTGCCAGCACCAGGGTTTTTGCCTGTTGCAGCCGGGTTTTCAGCTGCGGATCGGCCGGGAAATAGAGCAGATGATCGGTTGCGTGGCTGTGATTCTCTTTAAATTCACACAGCAGTTCACCGTCCGCCGGATGGCGGGTGGAAGAGAGATACAGGGATTCCGGGTACTGACGGCGGATCTCGCTGTATACGCCGGCTCCCAGTCCGACAGCAGTTTCCGCCATGCCGATAACCAGCAGCGGCTGCGGCAGATCCTGCGGAAACTGCTCACTGAGGCGGCGGTAAACACCGCGCATGATTTCCGGCTCGACCGGGATATGACGGCCCAGCACTTTGCTGACAAACAGAAACGCCCGTTTCGGGTTACGCCGCTCCGCAATCCCGAACAGGGCGTTCAGGGTTTCCGGGCTGGCGTCGCTGCGGACTTCCAGCGTGCCGGTGGTTAGTGTGAACCGGTGGTGACCGGGACGGGAAAAACCGGGCATAGTGACCTCAGTGTATTGCATTGTTCAGGGAAGACGGGTAGCTGACGGCTTCGGTCAGCGGGCGGACAATTGCCGGACGAAATGCAGTGCGGTCATATTCTCTGACCTCATCCGCACTAAGCAGCCCGGTACTGTACAGGGCAAACAGACCAGGCAGATTCACCCCGCTCAGCGCGGTATAACCGATACCGCCGGACGGCCGCATATTGATTTCCAGCAGCAGCGGCTGCCCGTGATGGTCATGGCGGGTCTGCACATTCACCAGTCCGTCCGCCTTCATCACCCGCGCACAGGCGCAGGCCAGCTCAAAGGCGGCACCTGAATGTTCAGGGTATTGCAGAGAACCGTCTTTGCGCCGCGCAACAGCCGCCAGCACCTCACCGTTATCCGCCAGAATATCCACGGAATACTCCGGGCCGGGCAAATAAGGCATCAGTACCTGCGCGGGGCATTTGTCAGCGCTTTCAAGGGCGGACAAATACTGCTGCGGTGTGGTGATCCGCCGTTCAGGGTTTGTGAACATGGCCATCGGCTGTGCATTGTCATCAAACTGCCAGAAACCGGCGCCGTAAATGCCCTGAACCGGTTTAATACACAGCGGTAACCCCGGAAACGGGGAATGAGCGAGTGCATCACGCAATTGCGCCGCAGAGGTAATCTGCACCGAAGGCACAACCGGCAGGCCGTGTGATGCCATTTCAGCAGCAAAGCGGACTTTATCATCCGCCACGGCGTAATCGGACAGAGAGGCGACGCCGGTTATCAGCCGGGTGCCGGAAGCCGTGATCGTGTTTCTGTGCATTTCAAACCACGGGATATTACGCCCGGCGTGGATTACCTGAATACCGTATTTCTCCGTAACAGACAGGATAAACGCCAGCCGCTCATTTTCATCAGCTGGTTCAGTCAGGGAGAAATCCGCCTCTGACAGGATCTCATGGCGGGGCTGCCGGTGAGAGGCATAAATCGTGAGATCAACCTGTAATGTCTGCGCGAACAGCCTGATATTCCGGATCAAGTCACGCTGAGAAGAGAGTCCTTCCGTCAGCCAGATCGCATGTGCCATTATTGTTTATTCCTGTTCTGTTTTATCCGATAGATTAGGAGCGAGTTTATTTAGGATTAATTAACATGTCAATCATATTATGATTATGTTTAAGTTGACAGTCTACTGACTAAACCTGACATTTCCTGTAACTGTTAATGTCATCATTTATGTTTTAACTATATGTTTAGATTGTATTATTAATTTAATGTGAAATATATCTTGCCAAAGAACTCCGTCATGATATGATTTTTTAAAATTCATTATCACCAGCACCTGTTGCCGGGTTTTATCTCCCGTTTAAGGAATGAAAATATGGTTTCATTGACGAAGAATCAGACGGTATCTCTCAGCAAGGCATCTGCCGCATTAAATCAGCTGCATTTCGGTCTCGGCTGGGATCCTGTTCAGAAAAAGAAAGGTTTTCTCGGTTCGCTGTTCGGCGGCGGTAACGACTCCATTGATCTGGATGCCAGCTGTATCCTGCTGGATAAAGACGGCCGTATTCTCGACACTATCTGGTTCCGCAAACTGAAATCAGACTGTAAATCCGTAATCCACGAAGGAGATAACCTGACCGGTGAGGGTGACGGCGATGATGAAGTGATCCGCGTGGATCTGAACCGTCTGCCGCAGAATACTGAATACCTGGCCTTTACGGTGAACAGCTTCCGTGGTCAGACATTTAACGATGTGGAAAATGCCTTCTGCCGTGTACTGGATCAGAGCGGTAAAGAGCTGGTGCGTTATCAGCTGAATGAACAGGGCTCACACACCGGTATCGTGATCGCTTCCCTGTGCCGCAGCGGCGGTGAGTGGAACTTTACCGCACACGGTGCTGCATGCCGCGGCCGCACGATTGACGACATGTCTTCCGACATCGTCAGTACGGTGGTGCGCTGATGAACATGACGCCCGGGGCGAATGCGCCCGTACCGCTGAAAACACTGCGGATTACGGTGCTGTCCGGTGCGGCGGCGGATGCCTCTGCGTTCCGTCTGTATGCTGACGGCAAAGTACAGGGCGATCCGGACATGGTCTTCTACGGCCAGCCGCAGAATGATGACAACACCATCAGCTGGCAGCAGAACGGCAACGATACCGTCTTTACGGTGGACGTCAGCCGTCTGCGTCAGGATGTGCAGAAAGTCGCATTTGTGGTCACCTGTGACGGCGGGCAGACTGTTGCCGGTCTGCGCAGCCTGGAAGTTCAGGTTGAGGCGGATCATGAAAAACTGCTCAGCGGCATTGTGGACACCGCCGGTCGTCAGGAAGCAGCACTGATCCTCGGTGAACTGTACCGCCGCAATAATGAGTGGAAATTCCGCTTTGTTGCCCAGGGCTTCAACGGCGGACTGAAACCGCTGGCGGAACACTTCGGGGTGGATGTGGCGGCAGAATCTGTACCGGCAGCAGCGCCTGCACCAAAACCGGCAGAAAGCAAAATCAGTTTAAGCAAGATATCGCTGAGCAAAGAAAAGCCGTCAATCAGTCTGAGCAAACGGGATAACTTCGGTGAAATCCGCATTAATCTGAACTGGCACCGGGACACTCAGAGCAGCAACTCCGGGGGCTTCCTCAGCAATGTGTTCGGTGGCGGCAACAAGGGAATTGACCTGGATCTGGGCGCATTCGTTGAGTTACAGAATGGTCAGAAATCGGTGATTCAGGCACTGGGTAATGCATTTGGTGATTACCGGCGCGAACCGTTTATTCAGCTGCAGGGTGATGATCGCACCGGTGCGGTTTCAGAAGGTGAGTGGCTGCATATCAACGGCGGCGAGTGGAAACACATCCGCCAAATCCTCATCTACGCCTTTATTTATCAGGGCGTACCGAGCTGGGACAAAACAGATGGCGTGGTGACGGTCTTTGTACCGGAACAGCCGCCGGTGGAAACCCGGCTGACAGAAGGGGACGACCGCCGCACCATGTGCGCGATTGCCCGCCTGGTCAATGAGAACGGGGCGATAAAAGTCGAACGTCTTAACCGTTTCTTTAAAAATCAAAGCGATATGGATGAAGCATTCGGGTGGGGTTTCCGCTGGAAAGCCGGCTCGAAATAATTTAAGTGAGGATACAGCAATGAGTATACTTAACCGGGTCAAAAGTGCGTTTAATTCAGGCCGCGAAGAGCTGACAAAACAGGTCAGCCGTTTCAGAAACCGTAAGTTTATGGAAGGTACAATCGCTGTCTGTGCCCGTATTGCGGTTTCCAGTGACGGGGTCAGTGCGGAAGAAAAACAGAAAATGATCGGTTTTCTGAAATCCTCTGAAGAACTGAAAGTATTTGAAACCGAAGAAGTCATTACATTTTTCAACAAACTGGTCACCAGTTTCGATTTCGACATGGAAATCGGCAAAGGTGAAACCATGAAATATATCCTGGCGCTGAAGGATCAGCCGGAAGCAGCGCAGTTAGCGGTGCGTGTCGGGATTGCAGTCGCGAAGAGTGACGGTAACTTCGATCAGGATGAGCAGAAAGCAGTAAAAGAGATCGCCGCTGCCCTGGGGTTTGACCCGGCAGAATTCGGTCTCTGATTTTTATACCTAAGGGTTAATTATGGAATCAACACATATCGGTTTTCCGATGGAAACAGTCACCGTTTTCGTCATCCTCGCAATCGGTGCGATTTTTATTGATTTGTTTATGCACCGGGGCGATAAGCCGGTTTCACTGAAAAATGCGGCAATCTGGTCTGTTTTCTGGGTTGCTGTGGCAATGGGTTTTGCCGGGTTTCTCTATATCCACCACGGTTCGGAAGTTGCGAGCCTGTTCGTCACCGGTTATGCGCTTGAGAAAGTGCTGTCGGTCGACAACCTGTTTGTGATGATGGCGATTTTCTCTTGGTTCTCGGTTCCGGATCGTTTCCGCCACCGGGTGCTGTACTGGGGCATTATCGGGGCTATCGTTTTCCGCGGGATTTTCGTGGCGATAGGTACCGGTCTGCTGAGCCTGGGGCCGTATGTGGAAGTGATTTTCGCCCTGATCGTCGCCTGGACCGCTGTCATGATGCTGCGTAACCGCGAAGATAAGGAAGAGATTGAAGATTACTCGCAGCACATTGCTTACCGGATGGTGAAAAAACTGTTCCCGATCTGGCCGAAACTGAGCGGACACGCCTTCCTGCTGACCCAGAAAGAAGTGGATGCCGAGCTGGCAAAACCGGAGAACAAGGACGTCACTATCGGACGCGGTAAAAAAGCCGCTCTGTATGCCACACCGCTGATGCTGTGTGTGGCCGTGGTGGAACTGTCCGATGTGATGTTTGCGTTTGACTCCGTACCGGCGATTATCGCGGTGAGCCGTGAGCCACTGATTGTTTACAGCGCCATGATGTTCGCGATCCTCGGCCTGCGTACCCTGTACTTTGTCCTGGAAGCACTGAAGCAGTATCTGGTTCACCTGGAAAAAGCGGTTATTGCGTTACTGTTCTTTATCGCGGTGAAACTGGGTCTGAATGCGACAGACAGCCTCTGGGGTCACGGATTACATATTTCGGCCACCAGCAGCCTGTTCGTGGTGCTCGGGGTCCTGGCACTGGGTATTATCGCCAGCTTTGTTTTCCCGGAAAAAACGGAAAGTGCGGATAAGTAATTATCCGCCACCCGTCACTGATTTAACTAAGGAGTAAGTGAAATGAGCGTTTCTCTTTCTAAAGGTGGTAACGTGTCGCTGAGCAAAACAGCCCCTTCAATGAAAAACGTCCTGATTGGCTTAGGCTGGGATGTTCGTTCCACAGATGGTCAGGATTTCGACCTTGATGCCTCTGCCTTTCTGCTGACCGCCGCCGGTAAAGTGCGTGGCGATGCAGACTTTATTTTCTATAACAACCTGCGTTCATCTGACGGTTCAGTCACCCATACCGGCGACAACCGCACCGGCCAGGGCGATGGTGATGATGAATCTCTGATCATCAAACTGGATATGATTCCGGCGGAGATCGACAAAATCGTCTTCGTGGTCACTATTCATGACGCGCAGACCCGCCGTCAGAGCTTCGGCCAGGTATCCGGCGCATTTATCCGCCTGGTCAATGATGATACCAATACTGAAATCGCCCGTTATGACCTGACCGAAGATGCCTCTACCGAAACCGCGATGCTGTTTGGTGAACTCTACCGTCACGGTGCTGAGTGGAAATTCCGTGCCGTCGGCCAGGGCTATGCCGGTGGTCTGTCATCAGTTTGTGCACAGTACGGTATCAACGCGTCCTGAGTATTTTTTTCAGCGGGCTGACAACCAGCCCTCTTTATAACCCGCAGCAGGAGTCCGAAAATGGCAGTTTCTCTTACAAAAGGCGGTAACGTCTCCCTGACCAAAGAAGCCCCGTCAATGAGCGTGGCGATGGTTGGTCTCGGCTGGGATGCGCGTGTGACTGATGGTCAGGATTTTGACCTCGATGCATCTGTATTTATGGTGGGTGACGACGGAAAAGTATTATCCGACAGCCATTTCATCTTCTTTAATAACAAAACCAGCCCGTGCGGCGCGGTGGAACACCAGGGCGACAACCGCACCGGTGAAGGCGACGGTGATGATGAGCAGGTTAAAATCAGCCTGAACACCCTTCCGGCGGATGTGAAAAAACTGGTCTTCTCCGTCACGATTTATGATGCGGAAGCACGTAAACAGAACTTCGGTATGGTCAGCAACAGCTTCATCCGTATCTGTAACAATGATAACGGCAGTGAAATTGCCCGTTTCGACCTGTCTGAAGATGCATCAACAGAAACCGCGATGGTCTTCGGTGAGTTGTACCGTCACGGTACAGAGTGGAAATTCAAAGCCGTCGGCCAGGGCTTCGCCGGTGGTCTGTCTGCATTAGCATCTCAGCACGGTGTTAATATTTAATTATTGATATCAGCTGGTTGCCGTAAAAAATGCCCTGTCCGTGACGGACAGGGCATGCTGCGTTTACAAATCCGGCCGGGAGATTACTCGACTCCTGCTGCCTCCCCGGCCGGACGGCGCACATCGTTGGCACCGTACAGATAGCCTTCACGCACCTTACCGGACACGGCGGCATCATTGCCGGAAGAATCCGCACTGACCCCGGCGGCACCCGGTAACCCCACCATAATCAGCTCTGCGGCCCCCCACGGTGTCTGCTCAACCATCTTATAACCCATTTTATCCAGCAAATTCAGTGAGTCTTTTGACACACCGCGCTGCTCGTAATACACCTCATCCGGCAGCCACTGATGGTGGATACGCGGTGCATTCACGGCCTCCTGCGGTGCCATACCGTGATCGATAATATTCAGTGCGGTTTGTAAGGTGATAGAGATGATCCGTGAGCCTCCCGGCGAACCGAGCACCAGGAAAATCTTACCGTCTTTGGTGACAATGGTCGGGCTCATGGAAGAAAGCGGACGTTTGCCCGGGGCAATCGCGTTGCGCTCACCCTGAACCAGGCCGTACATATTCTTCTCGCCGATTTTGGTGGTGAAATCATCCATTTCATCATTGAGGAAGAAGCCGGTGTCCGGCGGGATCACCACCGCACCGAAACGGCCATTGATGGTATAGGTGGTGGAAACCGCATTGCCTTTGTTATCCACCACGGAATAGTGTGTGGTTTCCGGTTTTTCATGCGGACCTGTACCCGGCTGCACCTGAGCGGAAGGTGTGGCTTTACCCGGAATGATTTCTTTGCGCAGCTCTTCCGCATAGGCTTTGCTGGTCAGTTTTTCGGTCGGATTTTTCACAAACGCCGGGTCACCGAGGAAGGTGTTGCGATCCATATACGAATGGCGCATTGCCTCTGTCAGAGTGTGGATATAATCCGCCGAGTTAAAGCCCATTGCTTTCAGATCATAACCTTCCAGAATATTCAGGGTCTGGCAGATAGTCACACCGCCGGAGCTCGGCGGCGGGGCGGATATAAACTCATAACCGCGATAGGTACAGGTGATCGGCGCAACCTCAGAAATGGTGTAATCCGCGAAATCTTTGGCGGTCAGCTTACCGCCGCCTGCCTGAGAGGCTTTTTCCACGATTTGCGGGATGTCACCTTCATAAAAAGCGGGAGGGCCTTCTTTGGCGATGCGCTCCAGGGTATTGGCCAGATCGGTCTGAATCAGGCGGTCGCCGGGCTGGAATGCGGAGCCGTCAGGTTTAAGGAAAATCCGTGCTGCTTCCGGATCCTGCTTAAAGCGGGCGGTGGTGGTGTCCAGCACATCGGTATCCGCGCGGGTCAGGATAAAACCGTCACGCGCCAGTTTGATCGCCGGTGCCATCACCTGCTCCCGTTTCATGGTACCGTATTTTTCCAGGGCATAATCCAGCCCTTTGACCGTTCCAGGCACCCCGGCGGCGAGGTAGCCGTACAGGCTTGCATCTTTGATCAGATTGCCGTCTTTATCGAGATACATATCCGCAGAAGCGGACGCCGGGGCTGTTTCGCGGAAATTGATGAAAATATTTTTTCCGTCTGCCAGATGCAGGGTCATAAAGCCGCCGCCGCCGATATTACCGCAGCAGGGATTCACCACCGCCTGAGCGTAGCCGACAGCCACTGCAGCATCCACCGCGTTACCGCCGGCTTTCAGAATATCAGCCCCGGCCTGTGACGCCAGATGCTGGGAAGAGACCACCATCCCGTTGCGGGCTTCAGCAGCGGGTTCGGAAGCGGCATACAATTGCGGGGAAAGCAGCAGAGAGAGCAGAAGAACAGGTGTTCGCCATGGGGTTATCATTATTATCTCCGTTGATCGTGCAGGGTTTTGTATGAGGGATTGATTGACTATTTGTTAATTAATAGTTAATTAACGTATAGCAGGGATACAAATATTTGAGAAATGGCGTGCGGGAAAATGTGAAACCGGGCAGAAAAGCAGGACGGGGAGATAATAAAAAACCCGGATAGCCCGGGTTATGCAGAACAGCGTGTCATTACGCAAACGAGACGGAAAACCGGTACTGCCGCCGCAGCACCGGTTAACACAATCAGGCTGTTTTTTCTTCTTTCATGATTTTGTTCAGTTTCGGTACGATAGCCCACATAATCAGGCCGGCAACTGCCGTTGCGATACCGATTTTACCAAACACATCAGTGTAGATACCGAGAGTCTGAAGCGGATCAGTCACGCCTTCCGGCGGAGCGGTAAAGGTCGCCACGTAACCGCCCAGCAGTGTTGCCATTGCCTGGGTCAGGAACCACATCCCGAGAATAAAGCCCATCAGGTACTGCGGAACGAACGCAGCCACCATCGCCAGACCCAGCGCACTGATCATCAGCTCACCAACTGCCTGGAAGAAGTAAACCAGAACGATAAACCACGGTGATGTCAGACCGGACGCATCGGCAAACCACATACCGGATACAGCAGCTGTCAGGAAACCGGCGGAGCAGCAGAACATACCGATGGTGAATTTACCCGGCATGGAGAAGTCTTTGCCGCGTGCGCCCATCTTGCTGTAGAAGTAAGCCAGAACCGGGCTCAGCACGATGATCCAGAACGGGTTCAGGGCCTGGAAGCTGACCGGATGCACATCAATACCCATAATGGTGTGATGCACGTTATAGATAGCGAAGAAGTTCAGTGAAGTCGGCATCTGGGCATACAGCACATAGAAGATAACCGCTTCCAGCATCAGAACAAACGCCACATACATCTTGTTCCGCTCAACACCTTTCAGTTTGAAAGCTTCGCGGAAGAAGAAAAAGATAACCACGGCGGTAACGCCGAGTAACACATAGTTGGCAACAACCACGTTGTGCAGTAACCATGCACACAGGAAGACGGTTGCCACACTACCGGCGATGACTACCAGCAGGCTGCCGAATTTCATTGGTTTGTGATCCGGCTCGGAACCGATATTACGCACCATTTTCTGGCAGAACAGGAAGACCGCCAGGGCGATCAGCAGGCCGATACCACAGATATTATAGGTGACGGTATAGCTGTATTTGTCGGCGATAACCGGAGCCAGTGCCAGGGAAATCAGAGAGCCGATGTTGATCGACATATAGAACAGGGTGAATGCCCCGTCCAGACGCGGGTCTTTCGGCGGATAGCATTTTGCCAGCAGACTGGCCGGGTTGGCTTTGAATAAGCCGTTACCGACAGCAATGGTACCCAGTGCATAGAAGATCAGATCCGGGTGCATGATAGACAGGCCGGTCATAAAATAACCGACAGCCATCACGATGGCCCCTAAGATGATGGTCCGTTTGGTCCCGAGGACGTGGTCACCGACGTAACCACCGATAGAGATCAGACCGTATACCAGCGCGGCGAATGCCCCGAAGGTAATAAATGCCTGTTCCTGACTGAATCCCAGTTTCTGAACGAAGTAGACGGCCAGGATGCCTTGCACACCGTAATAGCCGAAGCGTTCCCACAGCTCCACGATAAAAATCATGAAGAATGGCTTGGGCTGGTTAAACAAACCAACCTGCGCGGGTTTACTCATGGTTTAATGCCTCTTATTAATAATTATTCATCACGCAAAAGCCTTCCCGGCATCGCGGAGGCAAAGCTAAAAGATAAACTCTTGCGTAAGGTTGAGTGTTTGCGTATTTGTCAGGGTATTTGCCAAAGGGCTCAGACTAATATATTGCTGTCTGAGCATCTCAAAGACAGATCACACTTACTGCAATAATTAATATCATAATTGAAATAAAATTCATTAGATTGACATCAATAATTAGTCAGCAATGGTTTTGTTGATGGCGTATTGAGCAGATTGATGGTTATTTATTCTGTTGTCCGGAGGGAGCGGAATTAAATATGACAAAGTGTAACAGGTATTTTTCTGATGAATAATGATTCGTTAACACATGATGTGTTAACGAATATTATGACAATAATGAAAGAGGATCAGGCAACAGCAGCAGCGGGGATATCACCGGTTTCGACAGTGCGAAAATCGCGGCGGAAGTAAATCAGGCCGTGACCTTCGTCGCGGACATCAATATTGCGGATTTCTGCCATAAAGATATTGTGTGTGCCGATTTCCTGCACCTGCGTCACCACGCCTTCCAGACAGGCCAGCGAGCCATGCAGACAAGGTTGTCCCAGCGCTCCCGGCTGCCAGTGATCACCGGCAAAACGCGCGTCCATACTCAGGCCGGTCATCCCGGCAAAATCACACGCCAGTGCCTGATGTTCATGGGTGAGCACATTGACACACAAACGTCCGTTGGCTCTGAACACCTCACTGAGCGCACTGCTGCGGTTGATGCACACCAGCAGGGTCGGTGGCGTATCCGTGACAGAGCAGACCGCAGTGGCGGTCAGCCCGCCGCGCCCGGCGTCGCCGTCGGTGGTGACGATATTGACGGCAGCGGAGAGTGTCGCCATTGCGTCGCGGAACAACAGACGCTGTGAATTATCCAAAGACATACCAACTCCCGGTGGGATAAAAAATGTGACGCAATTGTTGCTTATTTGCGAATGATACGCAGTCTAATGATAGCCGGGGAAAAATACAAGGGAGAGTCAGAAAATGCGGCTGCCGGAAGGACAGCCGCAGACGGTGGTCAGCGGGGATTAACGGATCCCGCCGAAGCAGAGGTATTTGATTTCCAGATAGTCATCAATACCGTGGCGGGAGCCTTCACGGCCGAGGCCGGATTGCTTGATACCGCCGAACGGCGCCACTTCCGTGGAAATAATGCCTTCATTAATACCGACCATTCCGGCCTCCAGGGCTTCCGCCACGCGGTAGACCCGGCCGATATCGCGGGAATAGAAATAAGCGGCAAGACCGAACTCGCTGTTATTTGCCGCGCGGATGGCCTCTTCCTCATCGCGGAACCGCACCAGCGGTGCCAGCGGGCCGAACGTCTCCTCGCGGGTCACCAGCATGTCTGAAGTCACACCGGTCAGAACGGTCGGCTCAAAAAATAATCCGCCCTGTGCCGCCGGTTTCCCGCCGCTGACAACAGTCGCACCTTTGCTGACCGCATCGGCGATATGCTCACTGACTTTACGGATAGCAGCCTCATTAATCAGCGGTCCCTGTTGTGCTTTTTCGTCGGTGTACGGCGCGACATGCAGGGCACTGACAGCCTCCGCCAGTTTCTCGGCAAAGGCATCATACACACCATCCTGCACATAGATACGGTTGGCGCAGACACAGGTTTGCCCGCTGTTACGGAATTTGGCGGCCATGGCACCGGCAACCGCCGCATCGAGATCGGCATCATCAAACACAATAAACGGTGCGTTACCGCCCAGTTCGAGAGAGAGCTTTTTAACCGTCTCCGCACTCTGTGCCATCAGCAGCTTGCCGACACGGGTGGAGCCGGTAAAGGAGATCTTGCGCACGACCGGGCTGGTGGTCAGTTCGCCGCCGATAGCCGCCGCATCAAGCCCGGTGACAACATTGAACACTCCGGCCGGAATACCGGCCTGTTCCGCGAGTTCTGCCAGCGCCAGAGCGGAAAGCGGGGTTTCCGCTGCCGGTTTCAGTACCATGGTACAGCCTGCCGCCAGTGCCGGAGCGGCTTTGCGGGTGATCATCGCATTCGGGAAGTTCCACGGTGTGATAGCACCGACCACCCCGATCGGCTGGCGTATGGTGGCGATCCGCTGTCCGCTCTGTGTGGCCGGAATGGTTTCGCCGTACACGCGCTTGCCTTCTTCGGCAAACCATTCAATAAAGCTGGCACCGTAGGCGATTTCCCCGCGTGATTCCGCCAGCGGTTTGCCCTGCTCCAGACTCAGGAGCTGTGCCAGTTCCTCCTGATTCTCCATGACAAGATAAAACCAGCGGCGCAGGATCTGCGCACGGGCTTTGGCGGTCAGGGCGCGCCAGCCCGGCAGGGCATTTTCAGCGGCGGCAATGGCAAGCCGGGTTTCGTGTGCGCCGAGGTCGCTGACGCGGGTGATCAGTCCGCCGGTGGCCGGGTTGGTCACATCAAACGTGGCCTTATCCTGTGCATCGGTCCACTGACCATTAATATAGCCGCCGGTGCGCAGCAGGGAAAAGGAAGGATCGGTTAACGATGAGGTGAACATAGAGAGCTCCGTTGCGTTTTCTCAAAAAAGTGATGAGGGCACTGAGATATCAGCAGAAGACCATTGATTTATTGTTAATATAGCGTTAATAAAAGGAGAGTCCTTTGGGTCTTTATGACTGATATGCTTTTTATTCTAACAGAGGATGTCTGATTGCGCATTTTCCCGATAAAATTGCGCCTTTTTTTGATAACGTCGATGTTTATGATGTGAGTACATCGCGGAGAAATTACCCATTATGCATGAATCATTACTTATCGCCCTTTTGCAGGCCCGTGAAGTGGTCCTCGGCTATTTTCGCCCGACCCTGAAAGCACACCAACTGACGGAGCAGCAGTGGCGGATCATTCGCATACTGGCTAAGACCCCGTCGCTTGATTTTCATCTTCTGGCACAGAAAAGCTGTATTCTGCGTCCCAGCCTGACCGGTATTCTGACGCGGATGGAAAAAGCGGGCATTATCCACCGCCTCAAGCCCCTCAGTGATCAGCGCAAACTCTATCTTTCTCTGACTGACGAAGGCACGGCGCTGTATCACCGTGTGCAGGCGGAAGTGGAGACCGGCTATCAGGCGCTGGAATTACAGTTCACGCCGGAGAAGGTACGCCAGCTCTATGCATTGCTGGATGACCTGGTTGCACTGCCGCAGCGCGACAGCGACGAAGAATAAAAAATGCCGCTCAGATGAGCGGCATTTCAGACTTACTTCTTGCCGAGCAGATGCAGGAAGTGAATATGTTTTTCATACTGGTCAAGGATGTCATGAATGATCTGCTCCTTGTTCCAGCCCATAATGTCATAATCCTGTCCGCCCTCTTTCAGATGGATTTCCGCGCGGTAATAGCGGTGTTCCTCATCTTTTTCCTCGTCGGTCATTCCGGAGAGGGCAAAGGACGGCTGATTGTAATAGCGCAGCCGGGTTTCATAGATAAAGTTCATATCATCCCCCAGATCGACCTCAAAAGTGATCCGGTCGTCGCGGCTGCGGTCGATATGGCTCGGTGTGCTCTGTTTTTCCAGCTCCTGAGACACCATGTCCATCGCCTCAGACACCACTTCATCAATAAAGCGTTTGACCAGCGAACGTTTCGGAAAATAGCCGATATTACGCAGACGACGCTGCCACGGGATCGGGTTGCGGCTGGCGGTCGGCGCAATGGTCGCCAGCTGCTGGCTGTCACGCTTGTGCACATCAATCCGCAGGGCTTTGATCAGCCCGTAAATCGAGAACAGCAACACAACCGCAAACGGCAGGGCGCTGGCGATAGTTACTGTCTGCAGGGCGGATAATCCCCCGGCCAGCAGCAGGGTGATAGCCACCACGCCCATCAGCGCGGCCCAGAAGATCCGCTGCCAGACCGGCGTATGGGTATCCCCGCCGGAGGCCAGGGTGTCCACGACCATCGCGCCGGAGTCAGCAGAAGTCACAAAGAAGACAATGACCATCAGCATGGCAAAGAAAGAGAGTGCCGTGGAGAACGGGAAATACTCGAGGAACTGGAACAGCGCCAGTGACACATCCTCTTTCACGACCGTGGCGAGTGCGGTTGCGCCCTGATTTTTGATCAGATCGATGGCGGTATTACCGAAGAAGGTCATCCACAGCAGGGTAAAGCCCGCCGGGACAAACAACACGCCGAAGACAAATTCACGGATGGTGCGCCCGCGTGAAATCCGCGCGATAAACATCCCGACAAACGGTGACCATGACAGCCACCAGCCCCAGTAAAGCAGGGTCCAGCCGCCCAGCCAGTCGTCTGATTTCGGTTCATAAGCAAAGAGATTAAAGGTATTACTGACGATTTCAGAAAGATAACCGCCGGTGTTCTCAACAAAGGATTTCAGCAGCAGTACGGTCGGGCCTAACACACCGACCATAATCAGCAGCAGAACCGCCAGGCCGAGGTTCAGCTCTGACAGAAAACGGATGCCTTTATCCAGACCGGATACCACTGATAATGTTGCCAGTGAGGTGATCACCACAATCAGCACCACCTGTACGGTTTCTGTCTGCGGCAGGCCGAACAGATGATTCAGCCCGGCATTCACCTGTAACACGCCAAAACCGAGGGAGGTCGCGACCCCGAATACCGTACCGACCACAGCAAAAATATCCACCGCATGACCGGCCGCGCCGTAAATACGGTCGCCGATAATCGGGTAAAGTGCGGAACGCAGTGTCAGCGGCAGGCCGTGGCGGTAGCTGAAAAACGCAAGGATCAGCGCCACAACCGCGTAAATAGCCCAGGCGTGTAACCCCCAGTGGAAGAAGGTCAGGCGCATGGCCTCTTTTGCCGCTTCAACCGTTTCCGGTGTGCCGACAGGCGGGGAAAGATAGTGCATCACCGGTTCGGCGACACCGAAGAACATCAGCCCGATCCCCATTCCTGCGGAGAACAGCATGGCAAACCAGGAAATATAACTGTATGCCGGACGGGCGTGGTCCGGGCCGAGTTTAATATCACCGAAACGGGACAGCCCCATAAAGGTGACGCTCAGTAAAATCAGGGCGACGGCGAGGATATAGAACCAGCTGGCATTTTTAAACAGGCTGGTCTGAAGGGCTTTAAGGTGTATGTCCGCCGTCTGGGGAAATAGGGCGGCAAAGCCGACAATCAGGAGAATAACCAGGGCCGAAATATAAAAAACCGGCGGGTTAATCTTCATTTTTTTTGCGGATTGTTCAGTGTCCTGATGACTCATGAATTATTCCTTTTATCAGTTACAGATAACGCCGGCAGTAAAAAGGGGAGAACTGCATCAAAGCGTCAGATTTTCCTTCTGAAAACGGTACGCGGCTGCGCAGCGGTAAATAGAAACCCCGGTAAAATAGTGTCAGCGGGAGATCAGAAAAAACGGAGATAAATACAGGTTAAACCTGCGGAAAAAATGCGGTGATATTAGATTTTATTCCCCCGGTTGGTGAAAAAAAGAGGATTATAGTGCCAAAAATGTCACTCTGCGGCAAGTCACGGGGTGTTTTTGCGGGAAAAAGAGGTATTTTTATCTGTGAATTTTATTTGCGGTAATTGACAAACTGCCTGAAATAACACAATAAAAAAGCCGGAAACAATCATTGTTTCCGGCTGACGGCTGTTTTACGGATTGATTCGGGATATTACCTGTTCAGGTTTACTGAGCATCTGCGGGTTTTCCGCTGACATCCTGTTTCAGCTCATCAATTTTTTTATCAGCGGCGGCTTTGGCTTCATCCGCTTTCTGTTTCAGCTCTGCGGCTTTTTCTTCCGCGGCTTTTTTGGCGTCTTCGCCTTTATCTTTGGCATCGGCCAGCAGGGCATCAGCCTCTTTTTTCAGCTCATCCGCTTTGGCATCGGCACTGTCACGGATTTCGGCTGCTTTCTCTTTGGCGTCAGCCATCACCGCACCGGCTTTTTCTTTGGCATCACCGGCGGCTTCAGTTGCATTCTGTTTCAGTTCAGCGGCTTTCTGCTCTGTTTTATCCGCAGCCTCTTTGGCATCCTGCTTTATTTCATCCGCTTTCTGCTCTGCGGCTTCCTTAATCTGCGCGGCACCTTCCTGTGCTTTCTGTGCGGCAGGGTCTGTTTTGCTGCTGTCGTCACACCCGGTGGCCAGTGCAAATACCCCCGCAAGGATGAGTGAACTTAATAATGCCTTTTTCATGATTAACTCCTCTTCAGCAATACTGAGTAAAATAACCGGATAACATCGTGTCCGCGATTATTGATTATATAATAAAATCAGGCAATCTGCTGACAGATATAATTTTCTGTCAGGGTTATCCCTTTCAGCATAGAAAATGAAGGGCAGGTTGTATAGTGCTGAGGGGGATTTATCAGTAACGGCATAAAATAATATCCCGCTGCATAAAAATATCCGGTAATATCAATACAGAATGTAGTCTTATAAGCGTAACATAGTAACGTGTTTTATTTCAGTTGGTTAGCGTTTCTGTCAGTGTAAGGAAATACCATGACATATTATCTTCTGGTTATCGTTAAATTTATCATCGGCTTTGTTATTGTGTTAACGCACATGAATATCTCCGGGAAAACCCAATTATCACAAATGACACCGGTTGATTTTATTGGAAACTTTGTACTGGGCGGCATTATCGGCGGTGTTATTTACAGTGATACCATTCCGCTGACGCAATATATTATTATTCTGCTGATGGGGGTGAGTTTTATCAGCATAATCAATTGGGTCAGCAAACATATCAGTGTACTGCGCGCGGTGACTATCGGTAACCCGATCCCGATTATTAAAAACGGGGTATTTATCATGGATAGCATTCATGAGAAGCGCAATAAGATCGATATTCTGAATATCACCTCCCGAATGCATGCACAGGGGATCTATTCATACCGCGATGTGTATTATGCGCAGATAGAGCCGGACGGCCAGCTGACGGTGATTTGTGACCAGTCACAGATGCCGTCTGTCATTGTGATGAAAGACGGCGTACCGCGTAAATATGAACTGGAGCAGATTGGTCATGATGAGCCGTGGCTGGCAGACCGCCTGAAACAGCAGGGAATTGACGACCCTGAGTCTGTTTTCCTGGCGGAATTTTATAACGGCAGCCTCAATGTGGTGATGAAGGACGGGCGGATGACCGGCCATCACAGCGAGCCGTCACAGCCGTAAGGTTTTTTCCCTTACGGCACGATAATGACTTTTTCCGGATATTTTTCACGGAATTCGTGCGCTTTCTGCCATTTATCGTCACAGATAATTTTATCGATAACGGCAATCTCCGCGATTTTTAAAATCCCCTGCTGGCCGAATTTGCTGGAGTCGGCCAGAATAATTTTCTGCTTACTTTTTTCCAGCATTTTCCGTGCAATCATGCCTTCTTCAACACTTTTGACCAGAATGCCTTCATCACGTACACCGCCTGCGCCGACAAACGCAAAGTCCGCATAAATATGATCAATTTCATGCAGGGTTTTCGCACCGAGATTGGCCCGGAATTCATGGTTGTATTCACCACCCAGCACATACACTTTTGCCAGCGGGTTCTGTGAGGCGATTTTATCCGCAATAAGGGCGGAATTGGTGAAAACGGTAAATGCAATTGCCGGTAACTGCGCGGAAAACAGGAGCGTTGTCGAACAGGAATCGATATACAGTGTGTCGTGCTCGGAAATCAGCCCGGCAGCATAGCGCGCGAGGGTCATTTTTTCCTCACGGTTCAGTTCCAGCCGTTGTTCAAAACTGCCTTCGCTGACACTCTTTTTCTTCATCGCCCCGCCGTGAATTTTGATGATCTCGCCTTCTTTCTCCAGAATGGAGAGGTCACGGCGGATCGTCTCAGAGGTGACATTCAGTGTATCAGCAAGATCCTGCACACTGACTTCCCCCTGCTGATTCAGCAGATCGAGGATGTATTCCTTTCTTTTTATCGGATTCATGACCGTTCTCATCACACTCGTAAACGTGAACAATATTAGCGCATTATGTGTCGTTGCGGAATGCCGCTCTGTAATGATGAAGTGCGGCAGCAACGCCATCCTCCCGGCAGTCAGCCGTAATATACCCGGCGGCCTGCTTCAGTGCCGGTACGGCATTGCCCATTGCCACGCGCAGATCCGATGCGGCAAATAAAGAGAGATCGTTTTCCTGATCCCCGATGGCCATGATGGTTCCCGGCCGCAGAATACCGCGCTCCGCCAGTATTTGCAGGGTACTGCCTTTGCTCACGGATGCCGGAACCAGTTCAAAATAGTGCTGGTCGGTAAAGAATGCGCTGACCTTTGCCGGTAACTGCGGGCGAAGGTTTTCAGCCCGTTGCCGCAGGGCTTCCGCTTCCCCGCACAGGGTGATTTTAATGATATCTGTCCGGCTGAAAATATCGTCTGCCGCGAGTGTCTGTATTGGCAGGCCGAATAATTCAGCTTCATGAATTGTGTATTCTGATATTTTCCCCGGCGGACAGAGCAGAGCATCCTCACCGAAAGCATGCCAGCTGGTGGTGAGCATGTTTTGCAGTGCGGATAACACGGCCGGAGAGAGGGTTGCCCGGCTGAGAACGGATTGTGTGCGGCAGTCATAAATCACCGCGCCGTTACAGGCGCCGATAGCGCGGAGCACCGGAAGCAGCCCGGCGCTGTCCGTCAGAGACAAAATCGCCCGCAGCGGGCGGGCAGAGCAGATCACAATATCCGTTTCCGGCGGCAGTGCCAGCAGTGCCCGGCGGTTGCCCTCTGAAATACGGTTATCCGGATGTAAAAGCGTGCCGTCGAGATCGATAGCCAGTGTGGTCATAAAAAGCCTCAGCGGGAGCCGTGCCCCCGCATTGGAAATACTGGTCAGTTGTGATGAATAAAGGACTGGGTGACCTGTGCGGCCGCCTGACACACCACGTTATCAATCGCGGTGCCGACCACTAAAATATTCACACCGGTTTCTTTAAACGCTTTGGCATTGGCGACGTTAATACCGCCTTCTGCCAGTGTCGGGACACTGACTGCACCGACCAAAGCTTTCAGCCGGGCTTTAATCTGCTCCGGAATTTCACCGGCAGCCACGCCCTCGTAGCTCATACCGGTCATCAGGCCGATCATATCCACGCCGATGGCTTCCATTTTCTTCGCCACTTCCGCGACCTCTTCCGGAGTTTCCGCCGGGATGCCGAAGGTGTGCAGATCGTCCGGGTGGCCGATGTAAGCATCCACTGTCAGGCCGAAGCGGTGCGCAAGACTGACAATATCCGCCAGATCCTCAAAAGTGAATTTATGGGTGTGCAGGCCGTCAGCTCCGGCGCGGGCGATCTGTAAAATATCCTCTTCTGTCACCGGCACCGGGATGGTTTCGGTGAATCCGCCGGCGATCCCGACCGTAATAAAGACATCATCCGGGATCACATTGCGGATACCGTTGACGGCTTCCGCCATCTGCGTGGTGGATATTTCATGGCGGATCTGCTCGGCGGCGTGCATGTTATTCACGCCTCTGTGTCCGCGTGCCAGCGCCAGTGCCGGATGGTTCGGCTCCAGCATTTTGACCCCGGCATCACACACCGCTTTCGCCAGTCGCGCGTCATCACCGGTGATACCTGTGCTGAGCAGAGTCTGCCCGTTGTGCAGCGCAATAGCATTTCTGACTTTCGCCATGGCCTGTTCACGTTTTTTATTCATATCACCTATAAACATATCAACCTCTTATTACTTTTTTTGTGTTTTTGTATGACGGCACCCGGAGGTGCCGTTTTTATAAAGCCCTGGTGTTGGCGTGTGATATTTTTCACACTTATTCTTTGCTGTGTCGTCTTTGCATCAGCCTGCGGCTTTCGCGGTTGTCACGGCACTGAAACGGTTGGCGATGACAGTTATGGCGCAGGTTAAAACCAGAATCACGGTCATGGTCAGCGCCATGTAAAGTGCGTTACTGGATAAGAACGGAGAGGCAAACGCCGGGACATACGCCACCCCTTTGACATTAAACATGCCGAGCATCATGCCGCCGATCCCGGCGGAGAGAATGGCACCGCCGAACACGATTTTGTTGGCAAACATGAAGGGATACGCCGATTCCACAAAGGTGCCGAATCCCAGATTGATAAGCAGTCCCGGAGCGGCGACCGCGGCCTCACTGCGTTCACGCGGGGCAATGACGTTTGCCAGGTTAATACCGGCGGCCACCATCACCAGCCCGACCATATCCACCGCGCCGAGGAAGCTGACACCGGTTTTTTCCATCTCGAGCAGCACCAGCGGCAGGATCACGGCGTGATACACACCGCCGAGGATCGCAGGCCAGATAACCAGACCGGCCAGCAGCCCCGCCAGAACCGGACTGAAGGCGAGGGTGCTTTCCAGTGCCAGTTTGATGTAGTTACCGGCCAGCAGCGCCAGCGGACTGAGGAAGTAGAACATGATAAGACCGGCGGCCAGACCGGAAATCCCGCCCGCCACGATGTTGACGGTGGTCATCGGGAATTTCCAGCTGATGCACAGGGCAAACAGGTAACGGACAAAAATACCCGCCATGATCCCGCCTGCGATCCCGCCGATCAGACCACCCTCGACCGAGAGCACCCCGGCGACAACCCCGGAAACAATTGAAACCTCATCCAGTTCGGAAACCTGTTTGGCAGCAATCACCGCCACAATCACCGGCAGCCCTTTGAGCAGCAGCTGGAAAATCGCATCCAGGCCTTCCAGCCCCGGGATGTGGCTCAGCGCCAGTACAATCGCCATGGCAATAAAGCCGGGCAGCGCGGGGATCATAATGCCGCGGATATTCATCCGCTTAAGCAGACTCTTATCGGACGGCCCGCCGGTGCTGCCTGCACTGCCCAGTACCGGACGGAATTTAATACCCCAGTGTTTGCACAGGGAGGAGATAAACGAGATAGCCCGGGTTCTACTGGTGGTGCCGGTGGTACCCGAGGTGGCAATCACATTGGCACCGGCGGCGGCGATATGAGCCATCGAGGTGCCGCCGGTACCGGCGATCGGCACTTTCTTTTCTGCCGCCGCCTGAAGTGCCAGGCGGTTGGCGTTGTGCGGATCGCCGCTCATAATAATGATGCCGTCGATATCGCCCTGTTCTATCAGCCGGGCAATCTGTTCATCACTGCCGCGTACGGCGTCATTGACTTCTGCAAGGGTGCCGGAGAACGTCACCGCAGGCACGGCATCTGCTTCTGTCAGGGTGTAGACCGCGGCGGCGGTAGAGGGTTTGGCAACATCCATCGACGCCTGTGCTGCAATAAACTGCACCGCAGCAACAGAAACACCGGCGGACTGACATTGTGTGTAGATTTCGCTCAGAAGTTTTTCAGGATCTGCACCACCGAGGTTGTACAGGTTCCCGCCACTACTGCCCAGTATGACAATTTTTTTCATAATCGGACCTCAGGGGGTTCAGGGTAAGTAACGACTTATTGTTGTTTTTTGTTGATATTGCTTGGTATAACAACGTAAATCAACACATCAAAATAGGGCGTATTGTTTATGAAATAATCACTGAATTGATTCGGTTCGGGTAAAATAGTGTGTAGATATGATTCTTGCAGTGTTATTGACTAGCGTTTTTGTGATTTTGTCTTATTTAATGCTGTTTAATTATTAGCTAATTATTTTGTTTTATGTTGTTTTGTGTGAGTTTGATCATAATTAACCGTGTCAATCACACGGGGAAACCACATAAAACAAAAAAGCCACTCCGGAGAGTGGCTTCAGAATAAAGATAAAAAACGGATCAGCCGGGCAGATTAACCAGTGAGTCGCGGGTGATATCGCGGATGGTTTTTGCACCGGTCAGTGTCATTGCCACGCGCATCTCTTTATCAATCAGATCCAGCAGATTTTCGACTCCCGCCTGTCCCTGCGCTGCGAGGGCATAGACAAAAGCACGGCCCAGCAGGACAGAATCTGCCCCCAGCGCCAGCATCCGCACCACATCAAGGCCGTTGCGGATCCCGGAATCACTGAGAATAGTGATATCTGATTTCACCGCGTCGGCAATAGCAGGCAGAGCACGGGCGGTGGAAAGCACGCCGTCGAGCTGGCGGCCGCCGTGGTTGGAGACCACAATACCGTCCGCACCGAAACGCACAGCATCTTTCGCATCTTCCGGGTCCAGGATCCCTTTGATAATCATCGGGCCTTCCCAGAACTCGCGGATCCATTCGAGGTCTTTCCAGGAAATGGACGGATCGAAGTTTGCCCCCAGCCAGCCGATATAATCTTCCAGTTTGGTCGGCGCGCCGCGATAGACCGAGATATTACCCAGATCATGCGGTTTACCCAGCACGCCGACATCCAGCGCCCAGCGCGGGTGAACCATCGCCTGTAACACACGGCGCATGGCGGCATTCGGGCCGCTCATCCCGGAATGGGCATCACGGTAACGCGCCCCCGGCACCGGCATATCGACGGTAAAGACCAGGGTTTTGACCCCGGCGGCTTTGGCGCGCTCAAGGGCATTTTTCATAAAACCGCGATCGCGCAGCACATAGAGCTGGAACCACATCGGGCGCTCAATCGCCGGGGCGACTTCCTCAATCGGACACACGGAGACGGTGGACAGGGTAAACGGTACGCCTTTATTGGCTGCCGCTTTCGCCGCCTGCACTTCACCGCGCCGCGCGTACATACCGGTCAGCCCGACCGGCGCCAGGGCAACCGGCATCGCCAGTTTTTCCCCGAACAGTTCAGTTTCCAGACTGAGGGACGACATATCGCGCAGCACCCGCTGACGCAGGGCGATATCCGCCAGATCCGCCGTATTGCGCTTCAGGGTATGCTCGGCATACGCCCCGCCGTCAATATAGTGAAACAGGAAGGGTGGCAGTCTGGATTCGGCGGCCGCCCGGTAGTCTGTTGAAGCGGAAATAATCATCTTAAATACCTGTATATGTATGTAACAAACTCAGCACTGTGCCCGGTTACAGGGTCAGTATCAGTGCCATCACGGCGGCAATCACGCCGTAGATAAACATCGGAACCACTGTCTTTTTGATAATGGACCCTTCGGCGTTGGTAATGCCGAGGATGGTGCAGACAGCGATAATATTATTCAGACACACCATGTTCCCCATGGCACCGCCGACAGACTGGAGCGCGAGGGTTAAATTGACATTCAGGCCGGTCGTCTGGGCAATGGATTGCTGGATCCCGCCGAAGGTCAGGTTGGACACGGTATTGGAGCCGGAGAAGAACGAGCCGAGTGCGCCGAGGTAAGAGGCGAAGTAGATCCAGCTCTCGCCGGTGGCTCCTGCCAGTGAGCGGCCGATAATGTAAACCGGCGCATTTTCGCCGCCCTGCATCATCAGGTTTACCATAATCAGCGCACCAAACAGGGCAATAAACGGTTTGTTGGTCTGCTGTGCGGTTTGCACAAACATGGTTTTTACCTGTGTCCGTTTCAGGCGGAACAGGAAAATACCGATAAACACCACGAGGAAGAACGGGATCAGCGCCGGGACGTACAGGGTTTTATAATCCGCCGCGGCTGGAGTGCCGAACACATTGCTCAGGCGGACAATCAGTGCATCACTCAGCGTGATATGGCCGAGGAAACCAACAGTGCCTTCCCAAATCACGTTAGTGCTGTTGAGCAGTCCTTTCAGGCCGAGCTGGTGGATGCGGGTGACAATCAGAATGCCGATCAGCAGCAGGGTCGGGGTCATTGCTTTGATGACCTGCCCGAACGGGATCACTTTTTTCTCTGTTTTTTGTTCAGTGCGGGTCAGGCCGATACCGGCACGGGCGGTCACGACAGAAATTCCGAGGCCGATCGCCCCGCCGAGCAGCGCCGGGAACTCATAGTTGACCTGAGCCAGCAGCAGATACGGCACGGTACAGGCGAGCACGCTGATCAGAATAAACACGATATTACGGCGGATCTCCTGCCAGCTGACAATAAAACGCAGCGCCAGCAGCGGGATCACAAATGCAGCCACAAAGTGGATCAGCGCGGAGTAGTGGCTTATCTGATAAACACTCTCCTCACTCAGCCCGAGGTTGGCAAAACCAAACCAGGTCGGTGTACCGACAGCGCCGAACGAAACCGGTACGGAGTTCATCACCAGGGTCAGCAGAGCGACACGCATAGCCGGGAAGCCGAGACCCACCAGGATTGGGGCGGCGATAGCGGCCGGGGTACCAAACCCGCTTGCACCCTCAATAGTAAAGGCGAATGCCCAGCCGATAATCATCAGCTGTGCCACAGGATTGGGACTGATATTTTCCAGCCAGCTGCGCACCACGTTTTCTGCGCCGCTCACCTGCATCAGCTTATTGAGCATAATTGCCCCGGCAATGATGGTGATCGGTGTCAGCACAGAAATAAAGGCGGTGACAATATTGGCACTCAGCAGTGTGAGATCCGTTTTAAACCAGAACAGCTGGATACAGAACACCACGGCGGCCGTGAAAGGTAATGCGACGTAAGAAGGGATACTGCGGCGTTTTGTCATCATCCAGATTAACATCACGATCGGTGCAAGACTGAAAAAAATAGCCATAAAGCCCTCTGACATTATTATTGTTTTAAAAATTAATGTTGCATGCAGGATTCGTTAAATTTTCATTACGTAATTATTTTAATCACAACCAAAAAGAATTATCTATGCTGCATTTTTTTAACAATTGAATGCGGGAGGGAAATGACGGAAAACGCAGAAAATCAGGCGAAAAAAGGAAATAAAAAAATGTTATTTATCAGTAAATTAATAGGTTAATTTGTATGATAAAATGACGGGGTCACATTAATTAGGCCACTATGGTCAATAGAGAAATTCCAAAAATCGACTAATCGGCATTACAGATATATAACAATCCTGAATCAGTCAGCCGAAATAGGGACGGATTGCCTGATATGACTGCTGAATATGATCGATCAGCAGGCGGATTTTGACCGGCAGATGGCGGGTGTACGGATACACGGCATACACGCCGAGTTTTTTGCCGCTGTAACCCGGCAGGACTTCCGTCAGCAGCCCGGCTTCCAGATCTTCATGCACCATACAGCGCGGCACCATGGCGATACCGTGGCCGCTGAGCAGCGCTTTGCGGATGGCACGGGCATTATTGAAAGCGATATTACCGCTTACCTGCAATTCATAGATTTCACCGGTATCCGGGCGGCGCATCAGCCAGTTTGAGGTACCGCTCTGCTGATAGGTGTAAGTGAGGCAGTTGTGTGTCAGCAAATCTTCCGGATTCTGCGGCGCAGGGTGTTTTTCCAGATAGCGGGGGGAGGCGAGGATCACCCAGTGAGAATCAATCAGCGGACGGGCTATCAGGCTGGAGTCACTCATCATCCCGGTGCGGATAGCCAGATCAATCCGTTCATTCACCAGGTCAACAAACCGGTTCTCCAGATGCATTTCCACTTTCACATTCGGGTATTTTTCACAGAATTCCGCGACGCTGTCGCTGAGAACCAGCTCTCCGGAGATAGTGGGTACTGACATACGGATAAGACCGGTCAGCTCATCACTGTTGGCACTGACTGCCTGCAGGGCGCTGTGAACCTGGCCGGTAAGGGATTTGGCATGCTGATACAGTACGCGGCCGTTTTCCGTGACAGACAGGCTGCGGGTGGTACGGTAGAGAAGACGGGCGCCGAGGGCTTTTTCCAGCCGTCCTACCCGTTTGCTGAGCACGGAGCCGGTGACACCGGCCATTTCCGCCGCTTTACTGAAGGAGCCGCAATCCACAATCAGCGCAAATAAAATCAGATCATTGGCGTACTCGTGGGCGGGCAGCATGGTAAAACCTCCGGCAGTGAATGAAATAATAAACAGCATTCACTATATCAAAATCTGTGTAACAGTGATAATCACGCCGGAGACAGACAGGTTAAACCGGGTACACCATGTGATCAAAGGCAAACACCGTGGCCGGGAAAATCGCCTGACATTCGCGAAGTAAACGCTCACAATCTTCTTCACTGTAGCGCCCGCTGAAATGGGTGGCGATCAGCGTACCAACCCCGGCATCACGCGCCAGGGTGGCGGTCTGCACGGTGGAAGAGTGTCCGCGGCTGTTGGCTTTTTCTGTCATGGTGCCGTCAAGCGTGGCTTCCAGCACAATCACATCCGCATTCTGTGCCAGTTTCAGCGCATTTTCACACGGCGCGGTATCTCCGAAAATCACCAGATGACGTCCGCGCTGTGGTTCGCCGAGGTAATCCGCCCCGCAAATCACCCGGCCATCGTCCAGTGTCACTTCGCCGCCCTGTTTCAGAGTCTGCATCCACGGGCCGCCCGGTACGCCTTCGGTTTTCAGGCGCTGTGCATCCAGTGCGCCGGGTTTGTCATGTTCTTCAATCCGGTAACCGTAGCTGATCACCGGATGCTCGAGTGAGTAAGCGCTGACTTTCAGTTGTCCGTCATCGTAAATCACCCCTTCCTCATCTATCTCAATGATCTCCAGCGGGAAAGTCAGATACGAGCCGCTGAGTGTCAGCGCAGTTTCAACATACTGCGCCAGTCCCTGCGGGCCAAAGAGAGTGAGTGGGTCCTCACATCCGCCCATGGAGCGGCTGCATAACAAACCGGGCAGGCCGAAAATATGGTCGCCGTGCAGGTGGGTGATAAAGATTTTTTCCAGTTTCGGGATTTTGACCGGACTTTTCAGGATCTGATGCTGAGTGCCTTCGCCGCAGTCAAACATCCACAGGCCGCGCTGTAATGATTTGAGATCCAGCACCAGACTGCTGACGTTGCGGTTGTTTGACGGAACACCGGCACCGGTGCCCAGAAAAATTAACTCCATGTTGTTCCCTGTATTGCAGTTGCCGCCGCGAAGAGGCCGGTATTACGGAATACGGCGCAGTTGCGGCGAGCGGGTAATATTTTCCGGTAAGATTAACGGTTCTTCCGCCAGCGGTAAACTCAGACGGGTTTTGCCGGTGATAATCGTGACCCCGGCGGACTGCCAGGCATCTGCAGCCAGTTGCGTGCAGTACAGCCCGTCCTGCGGGTTGATGCTGAAAGGCGTGCCGAGCCGCGCAAGGGCATTATCACGGGCGCGGCGGTGATTTTCACTGTCTGCCTGTACGGCATACCAGGCAACCTGTCCGTCTTTGGCGTGTTCAATAAAGAAATCAAGGGGATCGCGGTTCACGCCGCTGATACCGCCGGGGTGCTCCTGCGGCGTGGCGTGGATAACATAAGTACCTTCCGGCGTGATATCAACAACGCCGACATGGCTGAAACCGCTGTTATCGATACTTCTGACAATATCGCTGATGGCTTCGCCGCCGTCACGGAAAACCAGATCGCCGCTCTGAATGCCGGGCGGCGGTACTGCCGCCCGCAGCGGCAGTGCGGCTGTCAGCAGCGCTGGGAGCAGAAGCCCGGCGCAGAGTGTGTGTCTCATCAGCGCAGGATGATTTTCCAGTCGCCTTCATCTTTTGTCAGCAGGAAACGCTCATCTTTCTGTTTGCCGTCTTTGAAATTGACTGTCAGGATCACGGTTGCGCGTTTTTTGCTTTCATCAATATCGACGGATTTCACTTCTGTACTTTCCACGCCGCCGTTGCCTTCAATGCGGCGCGCCATATCACCGACAATCATCTGTACTTTGCCTTTGATTTCCATCTCATTTTTCTGTTTATCTTTTTCCGGGATGGCGAGCAGATCATAAGCTTTATCTGCATCTTTTTTCTCAACAGCACTGTAGAACTGTTTAACAACATCCTGCGGGGAATCACTGCCGCAGGCGGTCAGCATCATACTGCCGGCCAGCAGCATCAGGGTGAGGGCGATTTTTTTAAACATAGTTTTTCCTTTAAAAGACAACAGGTGTTTTTATTATTTTCTGATGAAAATACCGGCAGTATACGGACATCCGGCGGCTTGGCAATCCTGTATATAACGCTGACGGCGGATTCAGGGAAAGATAGCGCAGTGAGGGCGACACTGCGCAGGTTATTATGCGGATACCTGTTCAGGAAAACCCCGGCAGAGGATTATCAGGGCGTATCGCTGAGCAGGCTCTCCAGCACCATCGCGCCGGCACCCTGAGATACCACCTCATAGGAATCAAACGCGGGCACTATCCGGGTGTTAATCTGCGGGAATCCGGCCAGTTTTTGTGCCACGGTTTTCTGTACAGTGGCAAAGAAAGTGTGCTTCGGGGTCAGCGTCCCGCCGCAGACCACCACATCCGGCTGGAAGGAGAGGATGGTATTGGCGATTGCCAGACCGTAATAATAAGCAGCCTCTTCGAGTGCATCGGTACAGATTGGATCGGCCAGCTCAAGGGCTTTAAAAATCACATGGTAATCAATCTCCTGCTCATCACTGACCAGCGAGGTGATAACGGACGCTTTGCCGCGCCGCAGATGCTGAATCACGGTTTTGCGGATAGCTTCCAGCGAACTGTACTGATTAAGACAACCAAATGAGCCGCATTCACAGGTGCGGCCGTGGAGATCGAGCGTCATATGCCCGAACGCATTTTCCGAGCCCGGCGGCATAAAGCGGACAGGCTCGCTGAGAATGGTACTGCTGCGGATCTCGGCGTCACAGGTGGTGAAAAACAGGCGGCGGCTCTCTTTATGGCGCAGCCGGTATTCTGCAAGCGCGGCAAAATTCACCCCGCTGCCGATAGTTACCTGACATCCGGTGCGGCTTTCCGCCATCTCACGCAGTAACGGGATCAGATAATCATTCATGGCGCGGCGGTCACTGCCGGGAGGCAGGGTGTAATCCGCCGCAATGCCGATACCGAGCAGATCATCCGTACTGAGGTGATGCTCCTCCAGCAGTGATAACAGCCGGGTGAGCAGCCGCTCCAGCAGCACCTGCGGCGTTTCCTGTTCGGCAGCTTTGATTTTGCAGGTCGCCAGCACATCCAGCTTCAGGTTTTGCAGCACAATCGTGGAATAGATATTGCTGATTTCAATCCCGGCGAGCCGCCCTCTGTCCGGATTGACACTGTAGAGAATCGGTTTGCGCCCGCCGGTGGATTGCCCCAGTTCTGCCGCGCTGATAAGGCCGAGCCTGCTCAGCTCATCCAGCAGCCGCGCACAGGTGGCGCCATTCATGTTGGCTTTTTCTGACAGCGTTTCCGCGCGGATAGGCCCGTCATTCAGAATCAGCTGCCAGAGGGTTTTCAGTTTCCGGGTTTTGGAGTTTTTGGATGACCGGAATTCACTGAGTATGCCGGATAACGTCATAAGCCCGAATCTCCTTTTATCACGGGGCACTGTCTGTTATTCATCATTGTATCCGGATCCTTTTTCTCATATTGAGAAGAAGATCCTGTTTCCGTGTTTACATCTGATCTACAATCGCGGCATACATTTCATCAATTGTTACATCCCGGATAAATTCAGGAGATAAATAATGCATCTCACCGCTGATATCGCAGAAAGCAAAGCGTTCGTCGAAGCGCAGATCACTGTTAAACCGACTATCGGTATCATTTTAGGTTCCGGCCTGGGACCGTTTGCCGATACCCTGGAGAATGCTGTCCGCATTCCGTACAACGATATTCCGCATTTCGCCAGCTCTTCCGCTGTCGGCCATGCCAATGAGCTGGTTATCGGCACACTGGGCGGTAAAACCGTGGTGGCGATGAAAGGCCGTTTCCACTATTACGAAGGCGTGTCACTGGATCAGGTTACCTTCCCGGTGCGTCTGATGAAAGCGCTGGGTGTCGAAAAGCTGATCATCACCAATGCCTGTGGTGCAGTAAATACCGGTTTTGCCCCGGGCGACCTGATGCTGATCACAGACCACCTCAATCTGACAGCAAATAATCCGCTGATCGGGCCGAATAACCCGGATCTCGGTGTGCGCTTCCTGGATGTCAGCGAAGTGTACAGCAAAAATCTGCGCGGTATCGCCAAAGCAGTAGCCGCAGAGCAGGGTGTGACCATGCGCGAAGGTGTTTACGCGTGGTGGACCGGCCCGGTTTATGAAACACCGGCGGAAATCCGCATGATCCGCACACTGGGCGCGGATGCGGTGGGGATGTCCACCGTACCGGAAGCACTGGTGGCGCGTCACGCCGGGATTGAAACCCTGGGGATTTCCTGCCTGACGAATATGGCGTGCGGTATTCTCGACCAGCCGCTGAGCCACGACGAAGTGATTGAAACCGCTGAGCGGGTGAAAAGCACTTTCCTGAAGCTGGTTACCGGTATTATTTCCCGTTTTTAATCAGATAATCATCAGCTAAGCGTGGTTTTCTTTTTCTCAGTATAACATTAAGAAAACCGTCGTTCAGAGGCCGCCCTGACATCATGGGACGTCGGCGGCCTTTTTTTCTTTATCTCAGCGGAGATACCCATGGATATAAAAGTCAGACTGAAAGCGATGCTGTTCCTCCAGTATTTCATCTGGGGCGCGTGGTTAATCACCCTCGGCTCGTATATGATGGCAACCCTCAAATTCACCGGTGCCGATGTGGGCTGGATCTACAGCACCAAAGGGCTGGCGGCGGTGATTATGCCGGGCCTGGTCGGGATTATCGCCGATAAATTTATTCCGGCGAACCGGCTTTACGGCCTGTGTCACCTGATCTGCGCCGGTGCACTCTTTTATGCCGCAACTGTCACCGATGTGAATGTATTGTTCTGGGTGATGCTGCTGAATGCGATGGCCTTTATGCCGACCATTGCCCTGTCAAACTCCGTCAGCTACGCAAGCCTGCAAAAATATAATCTCGATCCTGTCACGCACTTCCCGTCTGTCCGGGTGTTCGGTACTGTCGGTTTTATCGCGGCGATGTGGGCGGTCAGTCTGATGAAATTCGAGCTGAGCAATATGCAGCTTTATATTGCCGCCGGCGCATCATTGCTGCTCGCACTGTATTCACTGACACTGCCGGCAATCCCGGTGGTAAAACAGACCGGCACAACCACCTGGGCGCAGCGTTACGGCCTGGATGCCTTTGTGCTGTTTAAACAGCCGGTCATGGCGGTGTTTTTCCTGTTTGCCATGCTGCTCGGCGCCGTGCTGCAAATCACCAATACATTCGGTAACCCGTTCCTGCATGATTTCGGCCGTATCGCGGAATATAAAGACACGCTGGTGGTGCAGTATCCGTCTGTGCTGCTTTCTGTTTCACAGATGGCAGAAGTGGTGTTTATCCTCGCAATCCCGTATTTCCTTAAACGTTACGGTATCAAAACTGTCATGCTGATCAGTATGATTGCCTGGACACTGCGTTTTGGTCTGTTTGCTTTTGGTGAGCCGGTATCAATCGGTTTCTTCTTCCTCGTGCTGTCGATGATTGTTTATGGCTGTGCATTTGATTTCTTCAATGTCTCCGGCTCGATTTTCATTGAAAAAACCGTCAGTTCCAAAATCCGCGCCAGTGCGCAGGGACTGTTTATGATGATGGTTAACGGCGTGGGAGCCTATGCCGGTGCGATTGTCAGCGGTAAGGTTGTGGATATGTTCACGGTGGACGGCGTGAAAGACTGGCAGTCAATCTGGCTGATATTCGCCTCTTACACGGTGGTGCTGGCGATTATTTTCCAGTTCACTTTCCGCTATGACCACCGGACTGAAAAAGCCGCAGAAAAAGCGGTGGTATAAAGAAACAGCATAAAAAACCGGCCTTAAGGGCCGGTTTTGTCATTCTGTACTGTCAGGGTTATCAGAAACTGTAACGGATACCCAGGTTGCCGCTGTAAGGGGTTTCCACATGGCTGCCTTTGGCATAGTTGAACTCTGCATAGGCGGACCACTGATTATTCATCTGTGCTGTCAGACCCACGCCGTACTTACCGACGGTTCCGGACATATCATTGCTGAATGATTCCGTGTCGTTAATCACCACATCATTGTTCTTTTTGAACTCGTGGCTGACCGCCAGGCGGGCATAAGGTTTAATCAGGCCGCCGCTTTCAGTGACAAATGTCTTACCGAAGGTGGTACCGATTTCACCTTTCACGGATTCTGCAGCGTCCGCTTTCACTTTCATATCGCTGCTGAAACGGTAGGCTGTTTTTTCGCCGCGGAAGTAAGATCCCAGCACATAAGGCTCGATAAAGTAACTGCCTGCGGTGATGTGTTTACCGCCTTCCACAGAGAAACCGATGCCGTTGGTGTTATCTTTGGCGGTGGTTTTTCCGTCATTAAACTGTGCGCTGTTTTTGGTTCTGAAATGGTTGGCTTTCAGCACGCCGTCCACATAGTAACCGCTGTTGTGCATCCAGGTGGTGTAGACACCAAGACCTAAGCTGTCCACCTTGCCGTCACTGGTGCGGGCATCCAGTTCTGAATGGGTATAGGAGAACATTCCCCCGACCAGAAGGCGGCCGTTTTCCAGCGCAATCGCGTGGTCGCCGCCCAGCATCAGCCCGTTCATATCCTGGGTGTAACCGACATTACTGGTTGAGATGCGGTTACGGCTGCCGATATATTTGCCCCACACACCATCCTGCGCCGTCTGGTTATCACGAAGATCGCCCAGCCGGGTTCTCAGTGTGGATAATTCGCTGTTCCAGATAGTTGGCGTCACGTTGGCCATCGCGATAGCGTTTTTCCCGCTTTCGGAGATTTCAGGTTTCGGATCAGGATCAGGGCCCGGTTCCGGATCCGGGTTTGGTGCCGGTTCATTTGCTTTCGGCGATAAATACCAGTTATCGCTGTCCTGCTCATCACCCTGTACCAGGTAATATTTATAAGCACCCAGGTCAACACTGCCGTTCACCAGCGCAAAGCTGTTGCTGTCACTGCCGTTGGCAAAGATCAGATGATGAGGATTCACACCGCCGCGGCTTTTCAGCTCCTGACCGGAATCCATTACTCTGACATTAAACTCACCGCTGATACTGTTGCTGATATTCAGGAAATCACCGGTACCACCGTTAATATTGGTGTTCATCACAAAGGTGCCGGAACCGGTCAGATCTGAAATCTGTAACCGGCTGTATTTACCGGCGTCAGTGCCGTCGCTGCTGCCGAATACCACGGTACCGTTGTTAGCCAGTGTTTCAATCGTTGCTTCGGATTCGCTGGTGGTGTCATTATGCTTCAGATACATAAACGCATTGTCACCGGCCAGATTAAGACGGGTAACATAAGCGCCTTTGCCGTCCAGAGCTCCGGTCCAGCTGTGAAGACTACCGCCTTCCATCGTTACTGAACCGTCATTAACATTCAGGTCACCGGTGGAGTAGGCACCGTAAGCGATAAAGGATGAACCTCCGTTCTCAACGGTAGTATCCTGAATATGACCAAACTCCTTGACCAGCTGTGTACCGCCGTTAACCAGCGTACCAACCGCATCGGCATAGTATTCAACAATCTGTTCACCGCCCTGGTGGATCACTGAGCCGGTGGCAACCTGATCTTTGCCAATCCAGGCGTCCTGCTCAACCCATTGTCCGCCGGTCCAGCCGCCTTTTTTGCCGCTGACAATCTGCTGTCCGTAAACCCGGGTATCAATGGCTTCGCCGGTCTGAATACGCTGAACACCGCCGGCATAAATGGTGGCATTTTTGGCTGTCTGATCATCAATCCGGAAAGAACCGTCGGATGTCCACTCGCCGTTTTCCCATTCCCCGTCAACACCGGTAATAATCTGGGTACCGTAAACACGGGTATCTTCTGTATTACCGTGGGTCACAAACTGTAATGCACCGTGGTTAACGATGGTATTGCGGTCAGTCACACCATCTTTCCCGGCATAAATCTGCTGAACCGCACCGTCATACAGCACGGTATCTATCGTGTTGCCGCTGCTCATCTGATAGCTGCCGCTGCCGATATGGCTGTTGGTTGCCGTACCGCCGTAGATAATGTGCTGGCCGCCATTCACGACAATGACATCTTTGGTATTTGAGGTGCTGGTAACGGATTGCTCCAGATAACCGCCGTCGATCAGAATTGCCTGCGCATAGCCCCGTGTACCGACAACCATTCTGCCGCCGGCATTCACTGTGGTGTTATACGCTTTGGCGTCATTTCCCAGGCTGAGGCTGCCGTTATCTTCAACAATAGTGTTATACGCGACGGAGTCTTCCATCATCGACATAAAGCCGCGATAGACTTTGGAAGGGTCGGACGGATTGGTAATTCCGCCTTTGACTATATTTCCGATAGCGACACTGCCGCTCCGGAATGTGGTCTGGAAGGAATCAATGGTGTTATTCAGGCTGTAAGAATTATTCTCAACATAAAGAAATTGTTCCGGGAACCAGGTTCTGGTTAATGTCTGACCATTAATATATTGGTTACCGGTGATAATTGACTGATATTTATTATCCCACTTATCTTTTGCGGTCGGCCAGCCATCAGTGGCACTGCTGAGAATGGTATTAATATCAGGAACTTCAACTTCTGACTGATAAGGTGGTGGTGGTTCCGTGGCATAAGCGCTGAAAGAAGCGGAAAACAGTGCAATCAGCACTGAATTATTAAATGTCATATCCAAATCCTTGCTTTAAAAAGCGAATTAAAATTATTTATCAGATTGAATGTGGTGCTGTGAGCTGTAAGAAAATCGTCCGGAAATAAAACGGAATATTATTTTTTAACAGGTGATAAAATAATGAAAAAGCCAGTAAATACCGTCCGCCGGAATTAATTCAGATATACAGCTCGTTAATAAGAAAAATACCACTCAGACGCGTATGTCTCTACTCACCTGTGTTGTAATAAGGCGGTAATGTGTAACAATTTGAGAATAGTAAGGGAATAACAGTGACAGGTGAAAAATACAGGATGATTTATCCGGCTGTGTTTGTTTTTATAAATTACTTTCAGGGGGAATGAAAAGTATTCCGGTACGGATAGTGAATGAAGACGGGAGTTTTATTATGCCGTTACAGTTGCTTTATATTTTTTAATCTAATGAAATTAAATGATTGTTTATTTTGACAGAGGAGCAAATGAAAAAAATTAGTATAATATTTTGTTTCTACTCATTTATACTGTTATCAGCAGAGTGAAAAATAAGGCAGCGTTGTGTGATTTACAGGAGATGATATTTTAATTGTTATTATTCATGTTGTTATGTGATTTTTTTATCCGGATAAATATTTATTTTTGTGATCATAAGAAGGATGACTGTTTTCTTTATTATTTACATAGTGTTAGAGCGTTATGTTAAAAAATATGATTGTTTGTCATTTTTTTGATCTGGCATATTTCACTTAATCAACCGGTAATTAGTGTTACTTAAGATCGGATATCCTGTTTTTGCAACGATTTTAACTTAAGTGACAGATCCTGTGAGATACAGC